>Ga0209370_1000222_pt1 | contig 102238 bp, 115 predicted proteins | sample AgamicAtPrz_FD_187164 | JGI IMG/M metagenome (GOLD analysis project Ga0209370, IMG submission 187164) | Agave microbial communities from Guanajuato, Mexico - At.P.rz (SPAdes) (version 2) | ecosystem: Host-associated > Plants > Phyllosphere > Phylloplane/Leaf | place: Guanajuato, Mexico...
TGAAACGGTGTATCCACCCAGCGGCGGGCAATATCTACTATCTGCTTCATGGGGTCTTGACCAGGTCGTCCGTGGTGGGCCGATGTGGCTCGCCCCGGAAGTTAAGAACATTGCCGAACTTGTCGCGACAGTCATCCAGCAAACGCTTGCGGCAACCAGCCACGATGGAGAATTGGTCGCCCACCGCCACGACCATCACCATGGGCAGCACCAGCGTCAGGGCGCCGCCGGCGGCATGGCTGCGCACCTTCTGCGACAGGCCAGCATTGGCGCCGGTGGTGAAGGTCAGCACGCCCTCGCCAAAGTAATCGGCGGCCTGAGCTAGGCCTGCGGCCGTGAAGCTGCGCTTGTCGGTCACGGCCGTGATCTCGCCGGCATGCGTCCACGGCGCCAGGTCCACCCGGCAGCGGGCGTCGCCCAGGCGGTTGCGGCAAGTCTTGGTCGACACCTCACCCACGCTTTGCTGCAGCAGCTGCTTGAGGCCGCGCAGCTCCACCTTGATCGTGGCCGCGTTGAGCGTCACCTCTCCAAACCAGCCCCGGGTGAGGGTCTCGACATCGTTGGCAATCGTGGGCACTGCCACGTCCCAGCGGTAGCGGAAGATCCGAAAGCTGGCATTGCGCCAGACACCGGCCAACACCTCGTCCCGCTGGAACAGCGAGCCATCGTCCAGCGTGGTCAGCTCCAGGTTGTCTACGGCAAAGCCGGATGTGCTGACCAGGTTGCTGGCCGTCAAGCCCTGCTTGGCGTCAAACACCAGGGCCGCGCTGCCCAACCCCCAGGGCGTGACATCGAGCACGAACGGCAGGTCATGGCTGGTGAAGCCGTAGAGCTGGCCATCCGTGCGCTCAATCACGATGGCATGGGCAACATTGGTGCCACCACTGTCATAGTGGGCCTGCAGGGCTGCGGGGATCTGCTTCATAGACGGATCTCCTCCAGCTCGATGCCGGCCCACTCCGTCCACATTTCCGGGCCGCCCAGGAATTTCCAAACCGCTGCAGGGTCCTTGAAGGCCACAGGGACATGAAACTCACCCTGCCAGGCGTAGGCATCACCAGCCACATGCGCATCGATGGTGGCCTGACCGGTCGACAGATCCACCCCAGCCACCGCCTGCGACCACACGCCGCCACGGTTGCGCCAGACGGTCACGCCGGCAACCGGCTTGAAGATGGGGCGCACAAAGGTGCGCGAGCCATAGGTATAGAGGCGATTGAGCTGATAGACGTTGCCGGCAATCAGCGTGCAGTTGGTTCTGCCAAGATCGGCTTCATGGTCAGAAGGGTCCTGAAAGCGGAAGGCATCGGCATCGCCGCCCACCACATAGAAGAAAGAGCGCAGCTGCTCAAACTCGTCACCCTCGCGGGTTGGGTGCGCAATCGTCCATTCATGCAGCGGGTAGGTTGCCTCGCGGTTGGTGATGCGCTGGCCTGCTGACGAATAGGCCTTGCTGTTGAAAAAGCGCGGACCGCCTTGCGCGTCACGGCTGATGCCTTCGGGGAAGAGCTCGTCGAAGAATGCCATGGCTTATCCATTCCTCGCTTGAGCAACACTGATCTGACGCGACACATCTCGGCCAAACTGCACAGCAGTCTCACGGCTAGCACCCCTTGGCATTGCCACAGTCACATTAAACATATTGGATGCCGGCGCAGCAGCTTGGCGCTGCGAACCACCACCATTAGGTGTGACATAGCCCGAGCGAGCACCCATCATGAGGAAGCTGCGTCCGTCGATAGTGAGCACTTCTGGCCCACGTTCATTGACCTCATACAGCCCACGTGCAGCAACCGCCCCGCCCGCAGCCCGCCTCCCATCCAGCCCCGAAATTGAGAGAAAGTTATCCAGACTGTCGCCAGGCAGTGCACTGGCAGCAGCCGCAGCCACAGAGGTCCCTCCACCAAACAGATTGATACCTGCGCCGATCAATCCCATCAGGCCACCACCACCGTCACCAGATCCACCCACCCCCAGTGCATTGCTGATCTGCTGCTTGATGATGATTCGCGCGATATCGGCAACGATGCTGTTGGCCAAGTCTGAGAAAGAGAGCTTGCCCGTGGTGACGAATGTCACGAGCGCATCCTCCATGCCCTGAAACGCACTGGCAAAGGCATTGGCGGTTTGCGCCGCAACGTTGGAAGACTGGTCAACGTAGTTCTGCAGCGCATGGTGTGCACCATTGGTCCACTCACCTTGAGTAGCAAGCACCTTGACTGCCGTTTCTTGGTAGATCCGGACCTCGGTATCCTGTTGCTGCCGCAACAGCTCAAGACGACGCTGATAGAGTTTTTCATCTTCAGCGGTCCATTTGGCTGAGAAAAGCTTCTGATCCTCCAGCTGCCTACGCTGCTGCAGGTACTTTTCCTCGATGCTGGCCAGCCCCTGCAGGATGCTCATCTGCCTGTCACCCATTGCAACAGCCTGAACCTCCAGCGAACTGCGGCGCTCCAGTTGCTCAACATAATCCTCGTGGTTGCGCGTCAACTGAATGAGCGCAGCACCATGCTGGCGCGTCGCGGTCGACGCCTGCAGATCCACGGCAGCCAGCTCGGAATCCGTCTGTGTTTGCCGCACCGTCATGCGACTGCGCACATCGGCCATCTGACGCTGCACAGCCAGGGCATCACGACCAAAGGTTTTTTCCTCACCCAGGCGATCAAGCTGGGCCTGCAGGGCGCGCTGCTCCTGGTCCGAGCTTTCCTGCACCAGTGCACGGCGCTTCTGGAAGTACTCCTCCATAGGGACAAGCCCGGCGCTGTACTGGTTTTCAAGCTCCTGCTGCCGCTGGCGCATGAGCGCCTGCTCCTCGCGCAACTGGTTCTGGATGTCTGCCAGATCCAGCCTGCGCTCCGTGCTCTGCAGGTTCGGCCCTTTCTTATCAGCGTACTGCTTGCGCAGTGCTGCTTCAGTCTTAGCGATCTGCGCAGGATCGAGCTGACTGTCCAAAGCCTTGCGCTTGTCGGGGTCCGTCTCAATGTCCCTGGCCGCACGCACCTTCTTCAAGTTGGTGCGGTACTCCTCCAGTGAGTCATTGAGCTTTTCTTGATTGGTCCTTGCCGCCTGATTCGCCTTATCTACAGCTTGAGACGCGGTAATGCCCGCTTGCTGGATAGCGTTGTTCTTACCCTGCTGCTCGGCAACCTGCTTTTCAACCTGAAGCGCCTGCTTCAGAGCAGCAATTTGACCTGTAAGCTTCTTATTCCCTTGCTGCCAGGCCTCATCGCTACCCACCACAGGCGTCTGCTTCTGGCGCACCGCTAATTGCGCCTCAAGCCTCTCCAGCTGCTCGACGCGAGGATCAACTTGGCTACCGTTCGCAAAGTTAACCATTGCCCGCCAGGCGTCGTCGGCCACCTTCTTGACGGCCGCCCAGGCCTTCTCCATTCGCCCAAGGTGCTGCACCATCTCGGTGGCCCTTCCGCCCATGGCGCTGACATACTCCCGTTGTGCGAGAGAGGAGGCATCTGCTTCACGCCCCTCATCCTGATATGCCTTAATTTGAGCAACCGTTGCTGCGGACAGGTATCGGTACTGCGCTGTCAGCTTCAGGGATGCCTCCAGAGGCGACTTCCCAAGCTCCTCCAGATCCTTGACGGTGTTTTTGATGGGGATGCCAACCTTGTCAAGGCTGAGAGCCACCCCGGTAAAGCTCTCCAGATTCGCCGCGGCGATCTGGCCAGTTGCAGCCATTTCCGCCAATGTTGATGCCGCCTGGGACTGAGAGAATCCCTTGCTTTGCAGCGACTTAGCCATGTCTGCCAATGCTGCTGCCGTTGTTCCTGCGGCATTGCCATTCATGATCAAGGAGCGATGGAACTCCACACCCTCCTGCGAACCCTGATAGAAGGCAACACCCAAAGCCACTACACCCGCTGCAAGCAACGTGAGCGGGCTGATAAGACCCACCACGTAGCCTGTCAGAGCGCGCGCTGCCGGGACTATGCCGCCAAACATGTCCTTGAGCTGGCCACCCTGCTGCAGCAGCACCGTAAGTGGCTGCTGCCCAGCCTGCAGAGACACCACAATGTCGGTGAACTGCGCCGGAACATTGCGCATGGCTGCAGCCGTCTGGGCAGCACTGACGCCGGTGGTGGACAGCGAGCGGGTTGCCGCCGTCTGGGCGCGCTGAGCAGCAGCCCCCATCGTGTCAAAGCTGCGATTGACGGCAGTTATGCCCGACTCGACAGCAGAAGCACCATTCAGATTCAGGGAGATGCCAATAGGCGTCATTCAGCCCCCTCAACGCTCAAGAGAGCGTCTGCGCGCCCGATCGCGCTCATCCTGTTCACGAAGGTCTGCATAGACCTGAAGTGCTTCAAGCTCGCACTCGTGCAGCAGCGCATAAAGCGCCTTACGTTCCACATGCACAACCCCGCAGAGCTCCATGTAGGCATGCAGATCCTGAACACACAACCCTGTGCGCTCGCCACCATCACTTCGCCACATGGTTTGCACCGCCATCCAGTGATGCCAGGCTTCAACATTGCATGGCCACAGGAAGAATTCACGCGCAGCACTGCCCCCAGCAGGCGGAGCGACCTTGGCAATACGCGCCATGGCCCCGGAGGGATTGGCTGCAAGGTCAGCTTTCTGGCGAAGTGCGCGATGTTCACGGTGCAAGCCCTCGATGCTTAGACGGACGAGCGCTCGGAGTTTTTTGCCTGCACCCCCGCGTTCTTGCAGTAGGCAACCCAGACCGAGGTAGTCATGCCAGGAATAAGCAGCAAGCCACTCAGGCCGGTAGCAGAGAAAGGCACGTCAGCCCCGTCTTCAGCCTTGACGTGATGCCAGCCGGTGATGTTGCTTTTGACGATGTCCGACACCTTGGCGTCAGGGTCGACCAGAACAGCATCGAATTCGTCCTGATTCAAGCGCCGCATGACCAGATCGAAAGAGAAGTCCTTTTCCGTACCCGTGTCGTCTCGCAACTTGCCCTCAACAGGGAAACGCACGGTGTCGGAAACTTTGATGAGAATGCTCATGCTCAATGCCCAAAAAGGCCCGATAGAGAGGTGCATGGCCAGCCAGCTCGGGCAAGACAGACTAGGCCAGCAGTCGCCAGCCATGCCATACACAACGCCTTATTTAGATTGCCGGAGGCAATGCCGTGGTTTCGCCCTGGCACTCCAGGGAAACAGGTGTTTGCACCGCGCCCTGCGCCTGGCCTGTGGGCGCACCGGAGGCAGAGGGAATGGCAACAAACATGACCTGCGCTCCATTGGAGAAGGTGAACACCACGGCGCGCTTGGCCTTGGCCTTGGCAGCAGCTCGGCAAGCGATGTAGCCGGGATCGTCTAGGTCAAACAGATTGGTGAAGGCAAAAGTCACCGGGTTGTTGGCCACCGGCGCATTCTTGAGCTGGGACACATGGATGGTGGAAGTGCTGGCCGTGACCGGATCACCGCCAGAGGCAGCCACCTCTTGCACCGAGCGGAACTCGGCACCCAGCGTGACCACGTGGGCCTGACCGGATTTGAAGGTGCGGTAAGCCGTGGTGTCCTCGCCTTCGAGCTTGAAGGTCTTGGCGGCCGTGTCCACATCGGCAATGCGAAAGGCACGGTCATTGACGGCAGACATGCCGGTGACATTGCGCAGCACGATGATGTCGCCATCCTCGGGCTCAGACACCGGCACACCGCTATAGGTCACAACGCCTTCAGCGGCCTTGCTGATGGATGCGATGGTGATGGCCGCAGATGCAGCGGTTTCTACAGCCACGCCCACATCGGTCCAGAAAATTGGCTCCATGGTGATACTCCTCTATCAGGTCAGATCTGCGGAATTCGCGGAATGCCGCACGTAAAAAGTCGCAGTGGCGCAGGCTGTGGATTCACCATCCACATCAAAGTCCCACTCGATGCCCTGCAGGGCGATGCCAGAGGCCAGGCCTCCAAGCGTCTTGTCCAGCTGCAGGCGCTGCTGCACGGCCTGCAGCACGCCATCCGCCACCTCATCGGCGCCCTGGGCAGCTGAGGCACGGCCGTAGCAATCGACCAGGATCGAAGTCACCCAGGTGCCGACCGGCATGCGCCCAGCCACCTGATCGACCTGAGCCTGCCCCTGGCGGACGACTGCAGCCGTCTGCACACTGGAAGCCAGCACACGGGAGCGATTGCGCTCGATGAGGCCGGCCACCAGAGTTGGCTGCCGTAATGCAGCCTCTACAGCCTTGGATAAGCTCAGAAAGCGTGTACTCACAGCACAACCTCCAGCATCAGGCGCATGTCGGTGCCGTCCGGGTAAGACTCGGCAATGCGGTAGGCCCTGCCGTTGATGGAGATGGGCAGGCCCACCGGATCGGCAGGGCACTTGTCCGCCGGCACCAGAACAGTGGGCTGAGTCGTTGCCATGCCAATGGGCCCCACGACGCCCGCCGCCGCGTCGTCATCAAAGATGCCGCCGAAGCCCTCGCCACCGTCAATCGACACCATGGCGTTAGACAGCTTGCGAAAGACAGCCTTGCTGACTTGCGACTCCAGGCGGGCAAAGGGATTCAACGTCATGGCGCAGGCTTAGGCGTTGAGGTGGAGCCAGACTGTGGTCACGCCGGCGCCCGCCGCCTGGGCGGCATAGCCGGCCAGCACGTTGCTGCCCTCGGTGGTGGTGAGTCGGTTGTTAGCCGCATCCCAATACAGCAGCGCGCCTTGCGCTGGCGTGTCGGTACCGAGCTTGGCCAACTCGACCACGCCCTTGACACGCACAGGGCCGGTTTCGCCGGCGGGGATGTTGGCTACAGCGATGCCCACACGAGCACCGATGACGACGAGAACGCCACTGGCGACAGCCTGCGTGGCCGTGTAGTCGAGCACATCGCCCAGTTGAATGAAGTTCTTCATGGTGAAGGTCCTTGAATGTGATGAGGGGTCGAGGTCTTGGAAGACAGTCCCGCCATTTACGCGCCGGGGTTCCTGGCCAGGGCGCGGAAGTCGAGCGGGCTCACGCCGGCATCGATACGCACCTTGAACTCGGTGCCATCCACATTCCAGCCCTGGCGCTGCTCCAGGTAGGGCGCCTCGTTGCCATCGAGATAGCTCACCTCGATGGTGTCGTTGAGGTCGGGGCTGCCCGCTCCGTACCATGCCGATGCGGAAGCGGCGTCAAGGCGCGCATCGGAGATCACCTCGAACGTGTCGCGCACGCTGTTGGGAATGGTGGCGTTCTTACCCGCGCCCACCTCGTACTCGCTGGCACGCACCACATTGGCTTGCCCCTTGAGCGCACGAGGCACGATCACGTACTGCATGCCGATGTTCAGCACCGACTTGCCCTGCTTTTGCAGGGCCATGGCGGCTTGCATGGCATCGATGCTGGCAGTCGTGATGCCTGCGCCTGCCAGCAAGTTGCCGTGATCCGCATGGAAAAGGGCTTTTCCGTCTGCCATATTGGGATTGGCCGTCAGGATGGCATAGACCAGATCACCAATGGTGCGAATGGCCGCGCGGCCCATCATGCGAGGCACGCGAGTGAAGCCATCCAAGTCGTCGTTGATGATTGCCTGACGGGTGATGCTGAACAGCTCGCCGTAGGTTGCCAGCATGACCTGTGCCGCGCGGTCACCCACAGTGACGTACTTGTATTCCGCGCCTTCAGCGACCTTGCGCAGGCTGGGGAACATGTTCAGGTCCACACGGCTGCCAGGCTTGAAGTCAGGCAGGTTGCCAGCACGGGTCCACTGCTGGAAAGTCTCGCCAGCCTCTTCGTAGCCGACCATCAGCGCCTTGCTGGCGACATTGGCCAGCAGGCCTGTGAAATCGCTGGTGCTGTGCGTGAATGCAGCGCCAATGAATGCGATTTTGTCCATGCCCTCGGACTTGTAGCCGGCACGGGCCAGGCTGGCGCGCGCCAGCTCGGACAAGGTGTAACCACGGAAGGGGTTGGCGCCTTCGGCCTTGGCCAGGCCGGCACGGGCCAGCAGCGCGCCCTCGGTAGCACGGCGGTGCTTGTCGTGCTCATCTTCGACCGTGCTCACCACATGGGAGCCAGCCACAGGACTTGCACCAGCGGCGAGGTGAGCCAGCAACTGGGTGCCAGCCGCTTCGACCGTGACGCTGTGGTCATTCTGCAGACGCGCCATCAGTTCGCCAACGCCTGCGCGGTCAGCAAAGGGCTTGAAACTGGCGGCAATGCCGTTGCGGCGGGTCTGGTCTGCGGCCAGGACGGCAGCTGCGTCAACAGCGGCTGCAGCGACAGGTGCAGGAGTGGCGGCGCTTCCGCCACCGCCTGCAGCTGCACCAGAAGCGCCAATGGCGTTCATCAGTACATGAGCAAGGGGATTCTTCATGGGTTCCTCATCAGCGGAAGACGCGGCAGCAGCCGCAGGAATACCCCCCGCTGCAGCTTGCGCAGCAGGCAGGGAGCGGTAGCGGGAAACGGGCATATCGCGTGCCGCGCTGGCAGCGATGGGGTTTGAATCTGTGACGGCGTCGATGAACTTCAACGCCAGGGCCTCTTCGGCCGTAAAGAAATGGTCTTTGCCATCGGTGAGCAAAGCCAGTGCGCCAGCCTGATCGCCAGTCCTGGCGGCGTAGCTGGTGGACATGGCATTCGCCCAGGTGTCCAGCTGGTCGGCCAGTTCACGCAGCTCGGCGCTGTTGCCGGCTGCGTAGGTCCATGGCGCATGGATCATCATCAGGGCATTGCTGGCCATGTTGACCGTATCGCCGCCCATGGCGATGAGGCTGGCAATGCTGTATGCGATGCCGTCCACTTCCACAGTAATCGTGGCCTTGTGACGCTTCATGGCGTTATAGATGGCGATGCCGTCCGGCACGCTGCCACCCAGGCTGTTGATGCGCACCGTGATGGCGTCGACATCGAGGGCACCCAGCTCTGCCATGAAGCTCTTGGCGCTGGTGGTTTCGTCCCACCAGCTCTCACCGATATCACCGTAAATCAGGATTTCCGCAGCGGCCAATGCGCCAGTTGCAGCAGCGGCAATGGCGGTCTTGCGGCGGATGGCGTACCAGGGGGTTGCGGTCTTGTTCATGTGCTGAGAGCCCTCGATTGAGAGCCCTCAGTGTCTGAATTAGCCTGTCCAGTTTCTACCCAAGAAACTGGACAATTTGCATGTTAGTGATTGAATTGATTTTTCAAATCAGGCCCAAACTAATGCACTGCATCATCACGCAGTGCGCGGCTGCATGCGAGGCGTCAAGTACTCGACCAACGCATCACGTAGTTCACGCATAGATTTCTCCTGCGCTGCCTCTGCATCAGATAGCTCCAAGGCCTTTAAGAGCGTCTCGATCATTTTTTCAAGCTTATAGCCCATGTGATCAGCCGCAGCCTTGTAATAGGACTTCGCTGGGAAATCACGGATAAAGTGATCCGGTGGCCCGCTTTTAGACGATTGCAGCCGCGCCGCCTCCTGATCGAAGACAGATTGCATATAAGCTGCCCATCCACCATCTGGCTCAGCCTTAACGAAATTTTCCTTAACAGTCGCAAGGTCTGGATTCGTCCTAATAGGATTTAGCAAAGATCGCTGCTCGATCTCTACTCGGAGCTTGGCGCGCTGCAAAATCTCCTTGTTCAAGGTTGGGCCTACAAACCTACCCCTTGCCTCTTCTATAAACGCCTGATAAGCAGCTTGCGGGTCTGCAACTCCATTCTTCTTAGCCAATGCAACGAACACAGACTCACAACAAAAAATCCCCTCGATTTCACTAAACGCATGCGGGTGCACATTCGGATCAGAAGTCAAGTAAGAGTCGGGCCATGCATCACGATCGATGTAGCCAATAGCAGTCACGCCTCCCGTAACCTGTCCAGCGCGAAAAACTGCCACACATTCACGCACCGAGTTACAGCTTCCCGCAGGCACAACCACCGTATTCCGACAATTGTGCCAAGCTCGAAGTATTGGCAGATCGAGACTGCCAAGTTTTCCCTCGCAAAACACCAGCCTTGAAGCACTGATCGAAAATGATGCCGCACCAAGCACTTCGCTAATCACTTCACTTGGAATCGATCTTGTCTCCGGCAGGAGCTCAGCAATGTTATCCGGCCGAGCGATAGCGAACTGCGCATCACGCCTTGAGAGTGCGAATGGGATATCGTGGGTAATGTAGACAAAGCGGACATCTGGCATTTCCCTCTCCAGGTCATCCCACAGGTTTTTCGCGAGGACTGGATGGAAAAAAGTCTCCGGCTCGTCAACGAGCAAAATCGGTGTCTTACAGCTTACTACTCGAGCTGCCAGATAGAGAGCTGTTCGCTCCCCTTCACTCATTTGAACAATTGAATACTTTGCCTCCTGACCATTGCTCAAGATGCGAGTAACCTTCGGTTCGTAGTCGAGATTGATGACACGGCCAGGGAAATGGCGATTCCAGATTCTCATAATTCTGATCAGCCGAGTGTTCGAAAAATTCTCATCTTTCGCCCCCCCAGGGTTCTCGATATCGGCTTTCCGATAGGCGACCGCTTTCTCTCGGTCATCAGCTAGTATTTCAGACAGAAGGGTCTGCAGTTCGTAGGATTGACGCCAGTGTGACATCTGCAGCTGATCAAGTGCATTTTTCACCTCTTGGCTAGCCTGGTGCATAGTTTGCATCGGGATGCTTTGAATCTCGACATTACGCAAGGCTGCCACACGTTCTGCTCTATTCCAGCGTGTTATTTCGACCCCAAGACGTGTCTTGCCGACCCCGTTAGGTCCGATAATTACTAGCGGCCGAGTGCCTGACAGGCTCTGATGTCCGTTAGATGTCTGCAGTTGAATATCAGTCATTATTGAATGCTAAGGTTTACAAACGACCGCCGTACAGACAACCGTAAGTTGAGAAAAATTTCGATCCTGATCCCGGATATTTCAGTCAAGGCTCTTGATCGCAAACAATGCAGAAGAATAACTGAGTCCTCATCGCTTTCTTTCGAACTGACGTAAGTCATAGACCTCGTGGCGATAGTGAAAACAAAGATAGATGCCACGAGCCAAAAAAAGAAATGCTAGTCATTTAACTGGGGAGTTCCTTGCGAATCGTCCTTCTCCATAGGTTTTGCAGGCACGCTAGGAACGGAGGCAAAGGCTACCCCCTTCTCTGCTGCCTTCTTGCGGAAAGAGGCAATCTGGTCAATGGTGTCCTGTGGGTTGTTGCCACGCTTGCGGATCACCTCAACCTCGCTGGCCAGATTGCCGCTGATGAGCTTGAGCCAGGCCTCCGCCTCATGCACTGGGTTGATCCACGGCATGGACTGGCCGATGTAGAGCGCATCGTCTGCAGTTCCAGGCTTCAAGTCGGCCGGCATGCGCACCACGCCACTGAGATGTGCCACACGCACCAGGGACTCCCACACAGGCTGCACGCACATGCCCACAAACTCATCGGCAAGCACCGCGTAATGCACCCACTGCTCGACCAGCTCCTGCCGCTGGCTGCTGTAGGTTCCGTTGTAGTCGCGGCTGACACTGGAATAACTGGCACCGATGCCGGCAGCGAAGGCCCGCAGCTGGCCGGAGCGCCACCCAATGAGGTTGGGATTGGGCCGATTGCTATCAATCATTCCAATTTCTTCACCGGCCTGCAGGCTGTCAATGATCGTGCCGGGTTGCATGCGCAGGTCTCGCGGCAGGATGTTGCCCTGCTCATCCTTCATGCTGTCAGGCACCGCCTGCGGGTCAAACCCTTGAGGATCGATCCGCTTTACATATGCAGTCAGGCATGCAGCCACCTTGGCGGCAACACGCTCGCTTTCCTCATAGTCTTTCAAATCCTCGATGCGCGTGATGACGCTGGCGAACTCCGACACGCCGCGCTGCTGATGCAGACGGTCGAGCGTTGCCATGTGCAGCACCCTGTCTGCCGGTACCGTCTTGAGTTGGTTCGCATCACGGATCACCATGGCGTCGCGTGGATCGCCTTTGTAGACGAGATAGCCAGTCGCCTTGCCCCAGGCATTGGACTGGATGCCCTGACGGATGTTCTTGGCCTGGTCGTCATAGTCGAGCGGCACAAAGTCCGGCTCGAACAGCTCCAGCGAATACGGCACTTGCGTGACGTGGTCCAGGTACGGCACAGGCCCCATCAGCTCCTGCGCAAAGCACTCTCCATCACGTAGCCAGGTGTACGCCATAAGGCGCTGAGCCAACGCCCAATGGTACTTGCCCGTCACTTCCGGATGTCGCTGCCAGTCGCGGTACATGGCGCGCAGCTCGGCTGCGTACTCTTCATGAATCGAGCCATCCATGCGGCGCGGTTGCGGTTCAATTCCGATGCCCGTGGGGCCGACCACGTTATTGACGAGCACGCGCAAAGCACCGCGGCTCAAGTCGTGATTACGCTCCAGATATCGAGCATGGGCCCGTAGGGCTGCTGCACCGGCCCCGACCAGCGCATTCGGGCTGCTGTTGTCGCTGCGGCGCTTGCGGGTGCTGCTGGGCTTGGCCCCCTCATAGTAGGCCAATGCTTTACGGGCCTGGGCTCGCTCCAGGCCTTTGACAGGATCGCGCCAGGCGACCCAGCGGTCATACATGTTCATCATGGTGTCGGAGTGCGAGAGGTTTATCGGTCTGGGCCGTCGAAGCGCGCCACGGAGTAGGAAAGCCCGCCTAAGCCGGAGCCGGAGCCGGAGCCGCGCTGCTCCGCAGCTGCGCGGCGCTCCCACTCTTGCCGACCCTTGCGGATCGAATCGAGGTTTTCGACGGTAAGGGTGCGGCCACCAAAGGACACCGTTTTGCCCAGCAGCAAGGCTGCTTCGGCTTCGAGGTACTTGGCCACCATGTCTGTTGCAGTGCTCATGCGCGCCACCCTACGCCGGTCAGCGTCCAGTTTCTAGGGAAGAATCTGGACTGTTTGCGGCCGCTGCAGGCTTGCGGCTCACGATGGCATAGACGCTGGCCCGGCTGAGGCCGGTGCGCTTCATGATCGAAGCGAGGCTTTCGCGCGTACCGTTGAATTCGCGCCGTATGGCGTCGTCGCGCTCGCTGCGGTCTGGCGATGGGATATACAGCTCCTGCCCACCCATGCGCGACCGCAAGCCGTCCACCAACACCCGCGCAAACACACCCGCAAGCCGCTCATTCATGCCGATGTCCTCGCGGACGATGGCTAGGAAGTCCCGTTCAAGCTGGACCGCCGCATCTTCTGCCTGCGCCGCGCTCTGGCGCTGGATCTGTGATTCTTCAATGCGGTTTCGGGTCATAGGCTGCTGCTCCACTCTTCGGAGGCAAAGGGTGATGTTTGACGGGGTTGACGCGCGACACGAGGCGCACGAGTGCGCGCCGCATGCTGTTCGGCCGGCTGGGCAATCTCAGGTTGCGGCTCTAGTGCGGGCACCGGTTTGCTAAACAAGTCTTCAGGAGGCTGGACGATTTGCTCCAGCCTCAGCCATTGCGCCTCGGTCCATTTGTGGAGACCCTGGCACATGGCGGCATGCAGCGCATAGTTGCGGATATCGGTCTCCTCATTGCGAGGGCGGTGCTTGACCCATTTGTAGGCATCCTGGCCCTTGACCTTGTGCAGCACACGCTGCTCGGCCGTAAGCTGCTCATAGAACTCACGCGGAAGATCTGTGCTGAAGTGGATGTAGCCAGGACCGGGCTCTGCAATAGCCAGCTGACCGAGCAACAGGTCTTTGGCCTGATCCACGCCTACCAGGTGTAGCTTGATGCCGCGCAGCACCTTCACACCCCGGTGATTCACTTCCTGAAGGCTGCTCGGCCCCACGATGGGTTTGTTGCCGTCACCCTTGATGGCGCGCAGGTTCGGAATTCGCCCTTGAGTGTTGCGCACCCAGTTGTAGACGGAATGCGTCTCGTAGCCGGTGTCTACGCTGGTTGCACTGATGCCCAGGCTGGGCCCATGACCGGCTTGCTTGAATCGTTGCAGCAGGAAGTCGGTAACAGGCCCCCAGTCATCATCAACCGCAGGGTTGCCGTCAACGCGTATGCGAGCAACAGGCCAGCTTTCCATACCCCGACCCCAAGCCCATACCGTGATTTGCCACCATGTGCGCTGCACGTCGACGCCGGCGGTGAGGTACAGAGCACCCTTGCACACTACTCCCAATGGGTAAGGCTCGGCACGTGCCTGCAGTGCATGCTCATCGGTACGGTCCCCCTGCAGCTCCCAAGTCTCTCCCAAGGTTTCGTTATAGAAGAGCTTCATGGGCTCCATGTAGCCGGTCTCAAGCTTCTTCTGCGCACTCTCGAACTCCTCCACGATTTCCGACCAGGCGCGCTGTGGGCTGTAGCCCGTCCAGACATGCAGGCCCAGGGTCCTGGGAGGCAGGCAGGGGCGCAGATCCTTGTCGCGCCAGATGCGGTCTTTGCCGTAGCGCTTGCCCGTGCGCCCGCATACCCATACCCCATCCATTGGCACGCCGCCAGCCAGGTAGTCAGCCTGGGTGATGCTCTCATGGCAGTGGGGGCACACATGGCAAACGCTAGCAGGGTTGCCGGGCTCCCACTTGAAGCCATAGCGCCTATCCTTGCCACCCCACATCAAAGGGTGCTCAGCATCGCACCTCGGGCACTCGATGTGAAAGCGCACCAGACCCTCGGCCTCCTCCACTGCGTCCTCGATGTGGCACATGCCCTTGAGGAGTGGCGTGGAGCCACAGATCAGCTTGGGATAGGCGGCACCCTCCAGGCGACCGCGCGCCAGGCCACGGGGTGGGCCGGCCTTCTCGATGCTTCGATCAAACTTGGAGATCTCATCAAGGATGACCACTGCCACGGTGATGCGTCGATACGCCCGCGCCGCCTTGCCACCCAACAGATGCAGCACGCTGTCCCGAAACGGTTTGAACTTGATGGTCTCCTCTGAGGTGCCCTTGCCCCGCTTGCGCGCCTTGTTGATGGCCGTTACGCCTGTCACCGGGTCAAGCAGCGGATCGATTTCCGTCTTGACGTAGTTATCCCGGTCGTCATCAGTTGGCTGCCACAGCGCCTGCTTGCGACGCCTGTGGGCGATGTTGTAGCAAACGAAGGCGGTGATCATCTTCGTATACCCGACACGTTTTGCCTTGACCACATCGAGCTCAACAATGCGGTCATCACTCATGAAGTCCAGAATGCCCACTTGGAAGGCCCAGGCCTCCCAATCACCCTTCTGATGACTGCTTTCACCAGCCAGTTTGAATTCGGTCCGTGCCCAGTCGCCCAAACGCTGGGGCGTTTCAGCGCGCAGGCTCTCCATACCCAGGCGCACTGCCGCCTTGATGGCCTCGGCTGTATCTGCATTCAGCAGCTTTCCCATCGTGGTCAATCCTCCTCTCCCTCATCGCTGATATCAGATTCCGGCGCTTGCCCATCTTCTGCAAGCATCTCGTCCAGGCTTTCAGTCACCAGACTGTCGGTGCCGCGTATCCATTGATTGCGAGCGCCGGCAATCACCTTGAGCACAGCCGTCTTGGCCTCCTCGGGGAGGTCCGGACACGCCTTCGCAAGCATCGGCTCCAGCTGGTCGAAACGATCGACAACGGCACTGGACACCATGCCGAGCACATCGGCCAACAGGCCGACCGGCGCGTATTCCTTGCGGGCGACCGCGTTCTTGATGGACTGGCCTTCGCGTTGCTCGCGGGCCAGGGCGGCGCGCTCCTGCGTCAGGTCCAGGCCGCCCAGCTCGGAACCCAGCCGGCCTGCGGCCTGGTCGCGCAGACGTTCGCAGTAGGCGAGCAGCCATTCATGACCGGTGTCACCACGGGTCATCACGCTTTCAGACATCAGCTGGCTCACGCGGGCCTCGCTGATGCCGACCATTTCCGCAAAATCTGCTTGCGAAATAGGAGCATCAAGTCCAATGACTGCCTTCACTTAACCCCCCTAGCAACACTGCCAAATACTGGAAAGGTGCGGCTCGAATTACCCGCTCCGGAAGGACCCCAGGAGGACCCACGACCTGCCTCATTTTTGAGCATCGCCTCTTTTTTGAGCACCACCGCCCTCATGCCGCCAGCCCTCCGATGTCGCGGCGACCGCTGCCCCAGGAGAACTTGAGGACCGCGCCGCCGTCTTCGCGCAGGCGATCCACCACGCGCTCGCCCAGGTACTTGCTGCTCAGGTCCTCGACCGAGTGGTTGGTCAACAGCAGCGAAGGCTTGCGCTGCTCATAGCGATCATTGAGAACGTCAAACATCACATTGCGCTCGAACTCCGTGCCCTGCTGCACGCCGACCTCGTCCACGATCAGCAGATCTGGGAACACCATCTGCGCAACGACATCGCTCTCGGTCACGCCCGAGTTGCGGGCCCAGCTGTCCTTGACCATGCGCACCATGCGGCCAGCCGTCGCAAACAGCACGCTGGCCTTGTGCTCGCGCATCACCTGCAGACCAATGCCCACGGCCAGGTGCGTCTTGCCCGTGCCAAAGTTGCCCATGAAGATCGCGCTGCGCCCTGTCTTGCGAACCCGGGCAAAGTCATCGGCGTAAGCCTTGGCAAAGTCCAACGCCATCTGCTGGCCCTCATGGCTCACCTCGTACGTTTCCAACGTGCGATCACGGAAGCGCTCAGGAATGCCGGCGCGCCCCATCCTGGCCTCCCACTCCTGCACCCTCACCGCGCGGCGCTGCTGCTCATCACGCTGCCTCTCAGCCTCACGCTCTGCAGCCGCGCATGCTGGGCAACCCAGCCAGATGTCGCCCAGATGGCACAGCGACTGGAAGGGGCCATGCCTCTCGCATTCAGTCTGCTTCACCAGCGGAGGACGATGCACACCCGACTGGATGGCTGCAGACAGTGAGCGGCTACCGGGTTGGCGATTCATTTCATTCATCACAGCGCATGCACTCCTATGCCTTGGTGGAGGGTTTTGATGGGTGGCTCACTACGGCCAGGACGAGGCTTGACCGGTGCCGAGGCAGTCGCCAGCACCCGATCGACGTAGGACGGCAGGTATGCAATCGGCTCGCGCGCCTCGGAGCGGGCACGGGCCACAGCCAGCCGCATCTGCCCCACCGTCACGCGGCTGCTGCACCAGCTGTTGGCCAGCGGCCAGAACTTCTTGCGGTCATGGATGCTGGTGTGGTCGACCTGCACGCCAAACTCTTCAAACACCGTCGCCCATTCGGCTTCACGAGCAGGCACAACGGCATCCGTGCGCGCCTTCTCTTCATCATCAATATGGTTCTGGTTCTGGTTCTGGTTGGTGGTACGGACGTTCAACGACCGTTCAACGTCCGTTGCACCGGGCTCACCAGCACCCACTTGGCCCGGTTGACCACCAGCAGCACCACCTGCTAGAGGTGGCGCAGGCTTCTTGCTGCCCTTGCGTTTGGCTGCAGACGCTTTACCTGCAAGCGATTGCTGCTCCTGTTTTTTCAGGTACGCGGTCAGTTCGATATCACAGCGTGCGTTATGCCAGCCGTCATCCTGCAGGGTGAAGAACTCTTCCAGCAGCCCTTGCAGCACAGCGCGCAGCTCATCAGTCGTAGCCAGCACGCGGCGCGCCAGCTTGTCAAAGTCCGGGTTCAACGGCTGCTCGGTGTCGTAATACAAATCCAGCAGTTCCCGGTACAACGCCCGTTCAACGAACGTTAAATGCCGGGTCGCATTGTTGAAGTCACCAATATGGTGCGGGTAGTGATTCATTGCCCTAGGCCCTACTGATATCAGGCGATGCGCTGCTGCTGCGCCTTGCACTTCACAGGCACCACATCACGCTGTCGGGGCGATGTGCTGCAGCGCCGCGCTGCGCCCTGCTCAAAGCGGCCGGCAGCAAGCAAGGCATTCACCGTGCTGGCCACGCTGCACAACTCCAGCCACTCGCCGGTGTGCTCGTTGTGATAGTCCCGCAGCTCGCGGCGGCTCATGTCGCGCACGCCGTGCTGGTGGGCATGGCGCAGCGATTCATACAGGCGCTCGCTCAGGCGGCGGCGCGTCTCATTGCCCAAGGCGGCAAAGGCTTCGGCGCTGGTATCGCGCCCGGTCATGTTGGTGCTGTGCTGTTGCATAGTCCTCTCCTGCTATTGAAATGAGGGCAGCTCAGCGCAGCCCTGCTGCCTCCAGGGCCTCATACGTCCGATATCGAATCCGGCGGTCCAACAGTTCCCTCACATTCAGGGACTGCACCAGCCGCTGCATGCTCAGCCGTGGCCGGTAATTGCCACGGCGCACAAACAGCATCACGGGCCGCACATCCACGCCAGTGCGGCCCACCACGGCCCAGACGCCCGGTGCCAGGTGGCCCGTGCGCTGGTCCAACTCACCCTTGGCCGTCATGCGTGGTGCGCCACGGTGCTTGCCATAGCTCACGAAGTAACGGCGCCCCAGGTATGGCCCGCCCGTCTTCAGCTTTGCGCCGCCGCGCTTGTGGATGACGGCCTTGCGCCGGTCGGTCATGTTGGCGCGGAAGCCCGCATCGCCAAACGCCTGCAGGTATGACAGCACCTGCACCACAAACCCGGCCTTCAGATTGCCGTGGCCATCCTCGCTGCCGGGGAACGGATTAGCCGGAATCACCACCTGAAACCCAGCCGGCAGCACGCCAATTCGGCGCAGGCGCACTTCGCTGCGCTTGTCAGCGCGGCGCCCGCCAAACTCTTGGGCCTGCAGCACATGCTGTGGGTCCACCCCGGTCTTGCCGCCAATCGTGGGCAAGCGGTCTGCACGGCCGGCCGTGGGTGCCACCACGGCCATCAGCTTGTCGCGCGTGGCCTTGGCTACCTTGGGACTGTTGGCAATAAAGGTGGTGGGCCGGTCAAACACAGTACGCAGTTCTTGGCGCATGGCAACCTGGGCAGCAAACGCCACATCGTTCAGCGCCTTGGCTGTCGCCGTGCGCACACCACCTGCAGACAGCTGCCGCAAACCACCCTGCACCTGGCGCAGCCCATCCACCTTGATCTTCAAGCCCATATCAGCCATGGCGCGCACCTCCATTCATCACAGGGGCCGCACGGCGCAGCGCACGCATGCTGGCCTGGCAATCGGCAATCGCCTCCTGCAGGCCAATGGCGTGAAAGTTCGCGCGGTTCTCTTCGGCCTGGCTCACCGCCTCCAAAGGCCCCGCACCCTCGGCCGCAGCGCGGTGAATGGGCTCGGCCAACGCCTGCAGATACTGGGCAAAGGCCATGGCCAGGGCGGTCAGGGCTTCGGACGGCGGCAGCACATCCAGGCGGCGCACCAGCGGCTGGCACACCTGCCCCAAAAAGCCGGCCTCTGCCTCCAGCAGCACCGTGCTGCCCGTGGCCCGCTGCATCAGCAGGGCCTCGCGCACTGTCAGGTGGTGGGTGAAGTTGGTCGGGTTCAACTTATGCGTCAGCGTGCCCTTGGGCATCTGCAAGGCCTTGGCCACTGCAGCCACCCCGCCGGGGAAGCCATGCACCATCTGGTGCGCCACCAGCAGCACATCGTCTACAGAGCGCTTGTCGGCCTGCACCTCATCGGCGACATAGACCCCGTAGCCCGAGATGGAGACACTTAATCCCATGTCCATACCTCACACCCCCTCACAAACAGAACAGGCCTCGCTGCAGGCCCAGGTGGATGCCATCACCCTGCTGTTGCAGCAGATGGTGCTGGTGCTCGAATGCGAGCCGCGATTCACCGCAGACCGGCTGGCGCGCTGGGTCGACATCTGCAGCAGGCGCACACAGGCCACCAGCAGCGCAAACCAAGCCGCCCTGCAGGCACTGGCCGCACTGCGCAGCCGGGTCCTGGCATAAGCCATGACGAAAAATCCAGTCCACGCCGCGCCCTTGGCTACCATGGCGGCAAGCACCCCGATATCAGAGGCAACAAAGAAGGCAAAAATGGACAACCCGATAGACAAGCCAGCCACGCCAGAAGAACGCATGGACGCCATCGAGGACATGCTCGGCCACTTGATCTTTTTGTTGGAAGCAGAGCCGGACTTCACAGCTGAGAACCTCGTGAAGTGGATTGCGCGTTGCCGCCTCGAAGAGCGAGACAGGGGCATATCCAATCCCCGCGCTCAAGTGGTGTTTGGCCAGCTATGCGAAAAGCTCGGTCTTGTTGACTCTGGTCCTTCTGAGGCCACCGATCCAGCAGCACAGCAAGCCGCGCAGTCTGCGCTGGAGAAAATTCAACGCAAGCCGCCTGCAGACTAAGCAGCCAATCGCGCTCGGCGTACAGCATCGTTATCGCCAGATAGATGCAGCGGCGCGACAAGCCGAACTGTGCAGCCAGCTTGAAGTGATTGCGGCCGTCCCAGGCCCGTGCGATATCTAAAGCCAAGGGATCAGACATTCACGCACCTCCTCAAAAGGGTGCCTGCCCAAAGCTTGGCTACGATGAAGGCTCTGACACCGCAAATCGCAACCAAGAGGGCAAGCAACTCAATGGACTTTTCACTCGGAATCACATCAGCCAAAGCGACATGGGAAGCACTGAACATCGCAGTCAAAGCACGCGACGAAGTGCAAATTGCCGCCGCAACTTTGGAATTGAGATCACAGCTATTTGCCATGTCTGATACCGCCATGGGCTACGTTGAGCGAAATGCTGAGCTGACTCAAGAAAATGCGACGCTCAAGCTCGAGCAGATACGCCTTGAAAAAGTGATCGCCGAGCTTGAACAGCAAGCTCGAGAGAGTGAACAGTACGTTCTTCACGAATTTCCAACGGGTGCACTCGCGTTGCGTCACGACCCTGCTGTGCATCCGTCTCAAAAGCCCATGCATCACCTTTGCCTTGCCTGCAAAAGCGATGGCAAGCACACAGTGCTGCAACCCAGCAAAAATATGCCGCTCATGCTTCTTTGCCAGGTAAACAAGAATCACCACATTGCTGTGAAAGTTGCGCCACCGGCTCCCCCCCCAATTCCTGTTCAACATCATTGGGGTCGCGGCTAGGATCGACTCGGGTAACGACTCCTTAGTCATGAGCAGACTCCGGCAATGAAATCAGGCCGCGTCCCGTCGCGAGGTCTTGAGCAACGAAGTGGTCAAGCAGCGGCTGAATAGTGTTCACGCGCGGATCCTTGCGCCCGCCATAGAAGAATTTGCGAATGAAGCTGACCTTCACTCCCGTCTCAATAGCGAGCTGGTCAAACCCACTCGTACCGACTTCGGTCAGCTTCTGATGGAGATATTCAGTGATTGGCACGTTCATCAATAAACCCGTAAACCGATTTCGGTACAAGTATGACATACCGAAATCGGTACAGCAAGATCGAACAATGCTTGATATGGATAAAGCAGCCAATCAGACACTCGCCGACAACGTTGCCATGCTCATCAAAGGCAAGGCGATTGGGCGACTACGTGATGAGATGAAGACCGCTGGCTACGCCATCGGTCAGGGCACGCTTGCCAGGATCATTGCCGGCGACACCGGCGTAAGAATGGAGTCAATTCAGAAATTTGCAGACTTCTTCGGGATCAGCACTGGCACTCTCCTTCATGAATCGATAGAAGATGGAGAGAACGACTTCGTACCAGTCTCTAGGCTGAGCGTTCAGGTCGGTGCTGGCAACGGGCGTCATGTGGGTGTAGTCGCCAGCTTGGGGTTACTCCAGTTTCGTAGGGACTTTTTGAAGTCTGCAGGTGTAAGCCCTATCAATGCGGCGGTTGTCACCGTCAAGGGCGTGAGCATGGAGCCCACCATCCGCGATGGCTCTATCTTGCTGCTTAACAAAGCAGACCGCGAACCCCGCGCAGGCCAGATCTACGCTTTCTCATGGGATGGCGAGATGCTTGTGAAGCGCTTTCAAACTATCGGGGGCGTGTGGCGGGCAGTATCAGACAACGCCGACAAGAGCGAATACCCAGACATCATCATTGATGGCAAAGCCGAAACGCTCATACAAGGGCGAGCCATCTGGGTAGGCTCAAAGCTGTAGCTACAACGATTTCCCAACAGGGGCCTTATGGCCCTTTTTTTGTTGCCTTTGTACCGAGATCTAAGCTGGCACACAAAAAAATATCACACCCATACCGAATTCGGTATTGATCTTTTATACCGATATCGGTACATTCAACTCGTCACAGCAATGTGTCGGGCACCACGGCATCGACCGGGTCACACCCGGTCTTTAAAAGTCATACGCCCAAGTTGTTCGCTCCACCAGTGCGTAGCGTCCCCGGGCCAATAGCATCAGCGGGCATGGCCGCTGCTCTGCGCGGCACCCGCCGTTCACAGTCCGCCAAAGCGCGGTATACGGAAAAAAGGTGAGGCGAAGGCGGCCAAGAGCAAAAACGGTCATGCCGGTTGGAATCTCGGCAACGCCCGCCCCGTGCGCTACGGGGCAAACCAGAGCGCCTTGCTATAGGGCGCTGCGGTTTGATTCGGCGAGCCTCCTATCATGTAACCCTCTACACAGAGGGAGACATGCATGGAAGCCTTCGAGAAAGTAATCAAGGACGCAAGACAGGCTGTTGCCGATCTCAAGCGCAAGATCGGCGCAAGCACCACGGCAGCGATCACCATTCCGGTACAGCTACCGGAGCAGATCACCCCTACCGACAAACCGATCGACAAGGCCACCGCTTTGTTCAACTACGTCGTCGTGCTGCTCCTGAGCAAGCCAGATGTGGACCATGAGACGCTGCTATTTCTCACTGAAGGAATGGATGGCAGCCTCAGCAGTCACCTTTACAGCTATGAGGAAGCCGAAACCTCAACCAGCCTAAGGATGGATGAACTAAGGAACAGACTGGACCTGGACTACAACGATCTGGCCGATGAGGATGATGAGGACTTCAACGCAGCTGACGCCAAGCGCAATGCTCGCCTTCTGCCGCGAATTAAAAAGAATGAAGAAGCGTTAGCCAAGTTGGAGCCAAAGTACAAATTTCTGAAGCAAGCCGACTTGCGATTTTTCCTCGCCCACACGATCAACCAGCGCATCCATAAGCACCGAGATATCAGCCATGAAACTCTGATCAGCCGAGCACTCAAGGCGCATCTTGACGCACCGCCCAGCCCGCTCGCCATTACGTAGAGCCCATCAAGAAAACACCTAGCCCGCACAGAGCGGGCTTTTTTTCGTCCTCATCACAGGAGAACCGCATGTGCAATTGCCGCACAGACATTGAAAAGAGGCTTAAAGAGCACTACGCAGCGAAGTTGCCGGATTCGCGCGACGTCGAAGCCAAGCTGATGGGCTACGCCCTCACGCTGGGCAAGGGCCTTGGTATCCGGGCCTACATGCCCGCCGAGATTCGCCACACGGTCACCGTCAAGAAAACAGGCGCCGACAAGCGCAAGACGGAGAAGGTCAACTTCTATTTCAGCCACTGCCCTTTCTGCGGCGAGAAGCTGCAAAAAGATGATTAAGGGAAACCCAACATGACTGATGCAACTCAATACACAAGATCTGCATACCTTCAAGCCAAGGTGCTTGAAAGTCTTGCGGGTCACGCACACGAACAGTCGAAATTGTTTGATTCACTCATCCAAGAAGAACTAGCCGAGGCATATGCCCAAGCCTCAAGCAGCCTTCATGACGAGGCTCGCAAGTTGTTTCCCCTGTATCCGCACATAGACCACATAGCCGGCTGGAAATGGGCGAAAGCCAACGGCTTTAACGAGTGACGACACAAGATCAATAGCGCCACCCGCTGGGCATCAGCGGGGCCATCAGGCGTGGCCACTCAAGCAGGTTCGGCAGCGCAGGAATGGGCCTGTGCTGGCGGCAATTACGAGCACGGCGCTTTGCGTCGTGGCGACAGTGGTCACACCAGATGGTTTCAGTTTTCGCCGGGCCAGGGGCCTCTCCGCCCTCCCTCCTAACCACTTCCCCAGGCACGCCCAACAAGGCACCGGCACTTTTCACCAATATCTAATGGTCACCACCTAATGATCTATTAATTGTTTCGTGCACTCTTAATCAAAGCAGCCAATTGTTCTGCACCATCAAATGTAGATGGTATTTTTTCACTTTCTGCAACCAAATTACTAAACACAACGCTCTCAAACTTCGCAAGCACTTCTGGGCTATCTTTACTTATTTTCTTTGAATATTCTGCATAACTCTGGACGAACTGGCATAAAGCCATACGGAGTTGAAGTTGTAGTATTTGCGCTTTAACCGAGCGAAAGTGCGACAGGACGACACGAAAGAAATATACCAAAATGACTTCAAGCGTAATTATTGTAGGTAATGTAAAAACTAATAGATCTTTCTTCGATTCAACCAACTCCAGATTCATCATCACATAGATTATTTGAATACTTGGAGGAGCAATCATAAAAACTGCAAGAACCAATAACGAACCAAAAGCTATTTTTTGCTCCTTCGATTTATCCTCTTTCAAATCTTTGAATCCATTAACCAAACCAACAAAATTATATCCATCCTCTGTCTTTTTCAACTCACTCTTAATATTATCAATTTCCTCTTTTCGTTTTATATAGTCAGAATTCCACTTCTCATCAAGATTTCTAGCAACCTCTATATTTCCATCTAGTTTTCTAAAGAAGGCTATTTCAGGATTATTGACAAACTTTTTTAATACTAGAAATGGCATCCTATAGCGCGAATATGAGATATGTCGTCGGCTATCAGGACCAATTTTGTCAATCATCTCTTCAATAGTTGCCTCAACACTCTCAATCTCTTCACTTGACTCAAGATTCGGCCTTGTGAACTCATACTCACACAAAAACCTGTAAGCCATATGAAATATTACGGATAGATGTTCCGCATCTTTTTCAAATGAAAAATTTCTTAAATAATGAATAAAATCATCACCTATATGTCTTATATTGTGTTCACACAATTCATCAAACATTTCTCTCCTATTAATCATTAAATTTATAATTTTCCTTAAAGAGGAAAGCATCATCGGATGAATATGATTATTTTTAGAAGCAGAATTCTTTTCCAACTCTTTTGAAAATTTAAAAATAATCTCCGAATTAATAGGAGAGTTAAATAAAACAATCTTTGTTCCCTCTTCCACCATAATAAATCCTATTTTGTTAAATGACAGCACCCAAGACGTATATTATCAGCAGAGGTAGATATTTTGTATGCGCCAAAATTTCTGCTGATCAATTTTGCTAACTAAGAATACATAGAAAACGCTCCCTTCCTAATAGCCCGCCAGCATCAGCTGAGCGGGCTTTTCTTTTGCCCTCAACCGGAGAACCCCTTGCAAGCAACACGCACCACCTGGCCCAGCATGCGATGCACCAACCCGGCATTCGAGTACCGCGATTCCTTGCGCACCAACATCGCGGACACCTTCGCCAAGGCCCGCGAGCGCATCGCTGCCGAGCAGGCAGCACAGGCCAAGAAGCCGCGCCGCCGCACCCAGCACGGCCCCGCACTGATGACCATCAAGCGCGTGCGCGCCGGCACCACCAATCACCTGACCATGCCGCTTTTCTAGGAGACGCCCCCATGCGCGTTTTCGTCCTGACATGCGGTTGCGTCTCCATCCAACACATTGCCCGCAGCACTGCCGAAGCGTTTGACCACGGCTTTGTCGAGCTGGGTCACCTGGGTTTGGGGATCTCCTGCCGATGCATCCGATAGACACCGTGCTGCACGAGCTGCAGCGCCGCGACCGACAGCGCAGCAGCCTGCTGCGCCTCATGCAGAGCCAGGCGGCAACCGCCGCCACGCCTGCGCCCTCCCTCAACACCTACTTTCAAACCGAGCTGCAGCAAGCGCTGCGCGCCATGAAGCATGCAAAGGAGCAACACCATGCCCGCCCGTTCTATCGTGATCTTCGGCCCTCAAGGCTGCGGTAAGGCCAGCCAGACAGCACGCCTGCAGAAGCATTTCGGCCTCAGCAAGGTCTATGACACCGACTGCGAGGGCCTGACCAGCGCCCGCCAGCTGCCGCGCCATGACACCCTGATCCTGGCCAACACCCAGCCACAGCACTGCCCCGTGCGCAGCATGAGCTTTGAGCAGGCTGTGCGCCAGATGTCCCAGGCACCCACTCACGCCCATGGCTGAGGCCTTCAAGACCACCTGGGCAGGTGGCGAGGTGCTGATCCCCAAAGCCCAGGTAGAGGCCGAAGCCCGCGAGGCCTACCACGCAGGCCGCGATGCCAACGATGCCTGCCCCTACCCCTTCCACACCGACGCCGCCCTGCACTGGCTGGCGACCTTCAACCTCTGCATGCCGCTGTCTACCGACAGACAGCCACTCCCCAATGACCACCTCCCACATCCCTAAAGGCGGCATGTGCACCACCTGCGCCAATGGATCCAAAGCCTGCGCGGATCTGCCGTTTGCAAGCATGCAGCCGATCCAGCATTACCCCGACGGCATCACTGCCGTGAAGTGCACCGGCCACAGCGCACCCGCTGCTGCGCCGCCGCTCTGCATCAGCTGCGGCGCCCGCAACCACCCGCTGCCCGACGGCAGCCTGCCCTGCGGCCACTGACCGTAGCTGCGCTCGTCAAAAAACTGTACTCGCAGCCGAGATTTCATCCAATTTTCATGCGGGTGGCTGCATCTAGAACTGCCTGCCTGTCATTGGCCTTTTCTTCATCCGTCGATATTCCAGCTAGTGCATTCAAATAGTAAGCATGCAATTTCTCAGAATAAATGTATAACTCATCAATTTTTTTCTTAAGTAAATTAAAAGCCACCAAAGAATGAGTTGGTGATAAAAAGTCATCACTGAGAATTCGATGTACTGTTTTCATATTCATCTGCAAGAAATTCAGCTCCAGAATATCAGTAATTTTTGGAAAATCATCCGCATCAATTGACTCAATATCTGACATCAATTTTAAACACTCGGAATTCAGCAACGGCCATAGTGTCATCCATCTTTTCTCGCTCTGTACTGTCGTTCTGGCGAAGTTCTTCACATCCAAAACTTTACTGGCAAGCAAAAAATATCGCTTTCTGTTGAGTTGGCGGAGAGATTCTTTTTCATGAGCCTCTTGATTTTTCAGACCTTCGCTAATTTGATAACGGGCCAAATAGAAACCTGAGCCTATTGCTGCGATGGCACCTACGGCCTGCACCCAAGCCGCCAACTCAGAAGAGTTAGATGGAATCCAAACAGAAGTGCTTGGAAATGCTATTAACAGCGCTCCAACAGCTATGGAGATATAGATAGAAGTTAACAGAACTAGTTTTAGATCAAATTTGAATTTAATAACCATCTCTCTCTCCATATTTTGGAACTGGATGGTATCCGAATCGACCCACCTGCCCGCAGTTGAGCGGGCTTTTTGCTTTCTGGAGCTATATGCAAGCAATCGACCTCTTCTCTGGCGCAGGCGGATTCAGCACCGGTGCGACCATGGCCGGCGTGCAAGTCGTCTGGGCCGCCAACCACTGGCCGCTGGCAGTCGAATATCACGCAGTCAATCACCCCGGCGCGATCCATCTATGCCAGGACCTGCACCAGGCCAACTGGGCCAACGTGCCGGGGCACGATATTCTGTTGGCCAGCCCCTGTTGCCAGGGCCACAGCAAGGCACGCGGCAAAGCCCACGGCAACCCGCAACATGATGCGAGCCGAAGCACTGCCTGGGCCGTAGTCAGTGCTGCTGAGCATCACAGGCCAGCGGCGGCCATCATCGAGAACGTGCCCGAATTCCTAGACTGGGAACTCTACCCGGCATGGGCGATAGCCATGGAAGCGCTGGGATACAAGCTATCGCCTCACATCATTGATGCTGCTGATCATGGAGTGCCCCAGCACCGGGAACGGCTGTTCATCGTGGCCACGCGAAGCACCGCACCTCTGCGGCTCACGCTGGAGCGACGTGAGCATGTCAGCGCAGCCACCTTTATCGACTTCAACGCGGGCACCTGGAGCGCAATCAATAAGCCAGGTCGGTCGCCGCGCACCCTGGCGCGTGTCGCTGCTGGTCGCGCCGCCCATGGGCATCGATTCCTGGCCCCCTACTACGGCAGCGGCAGTGGGGCCACGGGCCGCTGCCTGCAGCGCCCCATTGGAACGATCACCACCAAGGACCGCTGGTCATTGATAGACGGCGAGTGCATGCGGATGCTGACCGACCAGGAATGCCGCGCCGCCATGGGATTCCCGACCAACTATCAGCTACCACCGCAGCACCACAAGGCCGTGCACCTGCTCGGCAACGCTGTATGTCCTCCCGTTGCGCGCGATGTGATCAGCGCCCTCATCGAACAAATCTGAGCCCGCCGCGGCGGGCATTTCATGGAATGACCAATCATGAGCACGTTCTTAACCCCAGAAGAAGTCAAGGAACTGACCGGCATCGCGCGCGGCAAGGCCGGCAAAACCCGTGAAATGCTTCAGGCAGCCGCCCTGCGCGCCATGAAGATTCCGTTCTATCTCAACGCTGTAGGCCGGCCAATCGTGACTCGTCACTCTATTGAAGGCCAGGCCATTCCAGAGGACAGCACCACAACATGGGAGCCTGCGTTTAGCCATGGTTAAAGCAATGCCCAACTTCCGGGCCCGCAAACAGAAGTCCGGCACAACCTACTACTACTTCGACACTGGCGCCAAGCCGCGCAAGGAGATCCCTCTGGGCAGCGATTACAGAGTCGCTGTGCAGAAATGGCTTGAGCTATCTGCCATGCCTGCACAGCCAGTCTCCGAGAACTTCGCAGAGCTTGCGGACAAATACGAGGCAGAGGTCATCCCACTCAAAGCCAAGTCCACGCAGGCCACCCAGCTGGGCGACTTGAAGAAGCTGCGCACCTTCTTCTGCAGCCCGACGCCGGCCCCGTTGAATGCCATCAAGCCCAAGCACATCTATCAGATGCTGCAATGGGCGAAAGACACGCCCACCACCGCCAACCGCCTGAAGCGCCTGTTCTCTCACATGTTCAACATGGCCCGGGCCTGGGGCTGGACAGAAAACGAGAACCCTTGCACCGGCATAGAAGGCCACTCGCTCGGCAAGCGTGAGGTCTACATCTCCGATGAGGTCTATCGCCTGGTCTACGAGCATGGCAACGTGGCATTGAAGGACGCCATGGACCTGGCCTATCTGACGGGCCAGCGCCCCGGCGATACGCGATCGCTGACCGAGCACGACATCATTGATGGCTACCTCGTGATCAAGCAAAGCAAGACCGGGGCACCACTTCGATTCATCATCGAAGGCGAGCTAAAGGCCCTGCTGGATCGTATCGAGGAGCGCAAGCGAGGACACAAGACTTGGAGCGCAAATCTGCTGGTCAGCCAATACGGCAAGGCCATGTCCAAGCAAATGCTTCGCAAAGCATTTGAGACTGCGCGATCCGACGCGGCCGACGAGGCTGAACGATCCGGCAACCAGGCGCTGGCCGCGCAGATCCGCGCCTTCTGGTTCTACGACCTCCGCGCCAAGGCCGCAGACGATGTGGCCGAAGAACGCGGAGAACTGGCCGCGTCCAAGCAACTGGGGCACACGTCGGTGCAGACCACCAAACGGCACTATCTGCGCCGTGGCACCAAGGTGCAAGCAACCAAATAGTTGGGGCGTTCGGGCATAAAGCTAAGAAATCGATCAATTGTCTTCGGCTGTATTGACGGCGAATGGATTGAGGTTGACTTCAACTCGGCCGTCCCCGGACGATAACTACAAGAGCTTAAAGCAGACTTCACGTCCGTCAAGTTGCCACGATGGGGCTTGCCTGCACAACTTATGCAATGCACAACGGGCCATGGAACATGGAATGTGAGATTACTTCTTATCCATCGTTGTACATGCCTTAGCATTTGCAAATGGCATCTCTTGTAGGACTGATCGCTCAATGTCACTGACCCTATTCGACTTTAACCACCATGTCCTGCCAGGGGATGTTTTGCTGCTGCGCAGCACTGGTTTAAGAGCCTTAGCCAATCGCGCCGGACAGCATGCGATGCGTCTTTTCCAGTCACCGAACAAAGCCGAATTCACTCATGTTGCACTGGTTGTAAGCCCCAGTGATATTGCCGATGCGACGCCCGGTGCAGGAGTACGAATACGTAGCTGGCGTGAATGTGCCACCACCTATGACCTAGACTACTGCAAGGTAGCTCGGCATCCGGATTTATTGAACTTGGCACACGATCCAGCTCGATTGTTCGCAAGGGTCCAGTTCTACTACGCACAGCCATATTTACTTACGTCTCTAACCAATCGAACTGTTCGAGACGGAAAAGGAATTGTGTGTTCGCAGTTCGTAGCCCTCGTGCTGCATGACCTTGGACTTCCTGCCCTTGTGCCAACGGCCATGTTCGCTTTACCCTCTGACATTGACCATTGCACCCGGGATAAAGATAGTTGGCGGCAATTTCCGTTTTCTACTTATGGTTGGCATGAGTCCGTGGTGCCCCCTCCAATGCAAGACCCATATTGGTCTGTGCTGTATAGCAGCTACCGCAGCATCCTTTCTACAGAGAGCATAGATCGGCCCATACAAACTGAACAACACTCTTTTGACAAGACAGCTGCCGTCAACACGCCCCATGTCTCTGACTCAGGAAATTCTGAAATTGCTATCACAAAGTCTTTGTCTGATTTATCACGGGAGATAGGTGAATCTCTCATCCAGATATCCGAAGCCATGGGTAGCCGAATTGCTTCAATGATGGCCGTTATGGAAGCAGTTTGTCGCACCGATGCAATCCTTGATCGCCAAGTTTTGGCGTTCTCCGAACGTTTGAGCGGTGAACACTTTGCAAAACAAAACGGGATCGGGAGATTGCCTGAGACCGCCTTAATTAAGGACGAGGCCGGGCGACTTGACCTAGACTGTCTTTCTGGCCAATCTTTGCTGGATCGGTGGTATGCACAATTCATCGAGATGCCGGAAGCTGTCCCTGTGGTTTTATCCGAGGCCGATGCTCCGCAGCGCCTTGTTCGGCGTCGACTTCTGCTAGGAAAGCAGATTCAACAGCTAACAAATTTGGCAGCAAAGAGAAATTTCCAAGCACATGCATTTCAGGAATGCTGGAATCAATTCGTCGAATATTTCAATCAAGGGCATCACGTCACAGAAGACCTGCTAACCCAAATGCATCAAGTCGGGAAAGGCATAATGCATGGAATGGCTTGGTTGGAAACAGAGTCTGCCGACGACATTACCTCCCGAGTCACTCGCTACCTGTCCTTAGCGAAAGAAACAGTGCCCGATCAGTTGTCTAAGCTTGGACATGAAGCAGGATTGCAGGCATTTGACCAAATTGAAGCCTTGATGGCGCTTGACCAACAGCGCTTGAAATGGGTTCTCGAGTCACTGCCATTGTTGGAGGCCCAGACAAACGGACTTGAAAGCTTGCTAAGTAGCACGGAGTCCGTCAAGAACGAGGGACTTCATTGACGCATGTGACTGCAGGCATCTTCGAAAAGCTGGGACAGGTCTATCGAAGTATGAAAGCAGACATGCAGGCCGAACTGGAGAAGCCAGAGAGTTGTCACACCTTCTCTCAGCTGTGACAACTTCGAGAACGGCAGGCCCTTCTAAGCAAGACCGAGCACCCGCAAAGACCAATCGACTGGCTGCTGGCCGAACTCAGTCGGTCACGACAAGCAGCCGAGTCAGCCACAACCGGCACAGGCTGTCAGTTCGACCGGAATACTCAACCGAGGGCGATTGGTCGTTGCAGACCTAAAACCCGACATTGAACTATAACAAGCTTGAATGCAACAGATAGATGCAATCAAGGAATTCAGCAAAGTAGCTGTGACTGGCATCGATCGCTGCTTAGAGAGCATCAGCGCCAACTGCTCAAGTGGCAACGCAGGCGCGTTTACTGCCAGTAAACCGATGCTCCTATGCCGTCTAATGCAATTAGATGATGCTCGAACAATATTGCATCCATCTTGCTCCGCAAAGGCTTTTACTCCAACGCATTTGCGTTGCTTCAGCACTGTTTAAATATACAGCAAAGCGGAGCAAGAAACCTTGGGAAACCAGCTTGAACGCTTGATTGTTGGGTGAGCTTAGAAGGCTGTTGCTCTATCCAACTGAGCTACGGGCAGTTTGACTGAAACAACCCAGCAAAGCTGGGTTGTTTAAAATGGCTGTCGGGAATTGAACCCGCGTTAGCCTCTCATTCCAAGCGGCTTACAAGGCGTCGGTGTGAAATCGGTGCGATTTCTGCCGCAGCGACAGACACCATGCGACACAACATCAGCGCAACAAACGAGCATGTGATGCAACGCAAGACGCCATCGAAAGTGCATCTTGCGTCAAATTGAAACAGGAATTTCGGATTTTCGAACCCAATTTAGCGCTACATTAACACCCTACGGAGCGTAGCGCAGCCTGGTAGCGCATCTGCTTTGGGAGCAGAGGGTCGCGAGTTCGAATCCCGCCGCTCCGACCAAACGATACAAGGCCTTGGGTTGCAAAATCCAGGGCCTTTTGTCTATACGCCGGTGTCGCTCAGATGCTTCGCTGGTTGACCCGTTTGGACAGCTCTTCAGCACTTTCACGGCGCTCGCTGTAGCGATCCACCAGGTAGTCCGAACAGTCTCGCGTAAGCAGCGTGAACTTGACCAGTTCTTCCATCACATCCACCACTCGCTCGTAGTATGAAGAAGGCTTCATCCGACCGCCCTCATCGAACTCGGCAAATGCCTTTGCAACGGAGGACTGATTGGGGATGGTGATCATGCGCATCCAGCGACCCAGCACCCGCATCTGGTTGACTGCATTGAAGGACTGCGAGCCTCCCGTGACTTGCATCAACGCCAATGTCTTGCCTTGCGTCGGTCGCACGGCACCAGCGGACAAGGGAATCCAGTCTATCTGCGCTTTGAGGATGCTGCTCATCGCACCATGACGCTCTGGAGATGTCCAGACCATGCCCTCGGCCCATACAGCCAGCTCACGCAGTTCCTTGACCTTCGGGTGATCGTCGGGGGCTCCATCGGGTTGCGGCAGGCCACGCGGATCGAAGATCCTGATCTCGCCCCCCATCTTGCGCAGCAGGCGCGCCGCCTCTTCGGTCAGCAGTCGGCTATAGGAGCGATCACGAACCGAGCCATATAACAGCAGAATGCGCGGCGCGTGCGTCGCACGCTGTGCAGGCAACAGGCCTTCCAGGCTGGGCTTTTCAAACACTTGTTGGTCGAGGTTCGGTAGATCAGAGCTTGCCAATTCGATTTCCTTTCAAGTCAATGACGACCTCACCGTCTTCTTTGGAGAATGCAGCCTGTTGCGGCTTCGGCAATATGTCCAGCACAAGCTCGGAGGGACGGCACAAGCGAGTTCCCAAAGGGGTGACCACTATCGGACGATTGATCAGGATGGGGTGCTGGAGCATGAAATCAATCAATTGCTCGTCCGTCCATTTGGACTCGCCCAAGCCGAGCTCGTCATACGGCGTACCTTTTTGGCGCAATACATCGCGCACGGACATGCCCATGGCTTGGATCAGCCCCACCAGCGTGGCACGATCAGGTGGCGTCTTGACGTACTCAATGACCGTGGGCTCTTCACCGCTGTTGCGGATCAGGGCCAGAGCATTGCGAGAGGTACCGCAAGCAGGATTGTGGTAAATCGTGATGTCGCTCATGGCGTAGATTTCCGTTGCAAAGACTCAGGACGCCACGCTGAGCCGCAAGGCCAGCGCTGCAAGTGTGATGAGCAGCACGGGCATGGTCAGCACCGCACCGACTTTGAGGTAGTAGCCCCACCCGATGGTTGTGCCCTTCTTGGAGAGCACATGCAGCCACAGGAGCGTGGCAAGGCTGCCAATCGGCGTGATCTTGGGGCCGAGATCGCAGCCAATCACATTGGCGTAGATCATGGCCTCCTTGACTGTTCCGCTGGCCGTGGATGCATCGATCGACAAGGCTCCAATCAGGACCGTAGGCATGTTGTTCATGATGGAAGACAGCACCGCAGACAGCACGCCTGTGCCCAGCGATGCGGTCCACACGCCGCCGGCTGCAAATTGATTCAGCAACACGGCGATGTAATCCGTAAGGCCCGCGTTGCGCAGCCCGTAGACCACCAGGTACATCCCCAGCGAGAACACCACGATCTGCCACGGAGCACCATGAAGCACCTTCCTGGTGCTGATGGCATGACCACGCGCGGCCACAGCCAGCAAGATCGCCGCCCCCACTGCGGCCACGGCACTGACGGGCACTCCCCTAGGCTCCAGCACGAAGAAGCCGACCAGCAGCAAGACCAGCACTACCCAGCCAGCCTGGAAGGTGGCCAGATCCTTGATCGCAGCCGACGGCTGTTTGAGCTGAGCCACATCGTAGGTGGCAGGAATATCGCGTCGGAAAAACAGCAACAGCACCCCGAGGCTGGCCAGGACCGAGGCGATGTTGACCGGCACCATCACCGATGCGTAGTCATTGAAGCCGATCTTGAAAAAATCGGCGGAGACGATATTCACCAGATTGGAGACGATCAGCGGCAGGCTCGCAGTGTCGGCAATAAACCCGGCGGCCATTACGAACGCCAGCGTTGCCGCCGCAGAGAAGCCCAGCGCCAGCAGCATGGCCATTACGATGGGCGTGAGAATCAAGGCGGCTCCGTCATTGGCAAACAGGGCCGAAACGGCGGCACCCAGCAGCACGATGAAAGCAAACAGCTTGACTCCGCTGCCGCCACCCCAGCAGGCAAAGTGCAATGCAGCCCATTCGAAGAAACCGGCCTCATCGAGCAAAAGGCTGATGATGATGACGGCAACAAAGGTCGCCGTGGCATTCCAGACGATATGCCAGACCACCGGAACATCAGCAATGTGCACAACCCCCAGCAGCAGCGCGATACCGGCTCCAATCGAGGCGCTCCAGCCAATGCCAAGGCCGCGCGGCTGCCAGATGACCAGCGTCAAGGTGAAAATGAAAATCAGAATGGCCGTCAACATTGAACTGTTCCTTGCAACAACCGCTTCAGCAATAGCGTAGAGCCGCAGCGTCTGGGGTGCAGGCTGCGCCCTGGCAGCAGTTCTCGGTGAGATAGCCCAACAAGCCATTCATGACAGGGAACGCAGCGCGATAGAGCACATTGCGCCCCTGCCTCTCCTGACTCACGAGCTCAGCATGGAACAGCTCCTTCAGATGAAATGACAGTGCATTGGGAGCAATACCCAACTGCTCAGCCAATGCGCTGGGTGTCAGACCTTCTGGGCCCGCAACTACCAACGCACGAAAGACGCGCAAACGTGCTTCATGGGCCAGTGCGGATAGAGAACGAATTACTTGATCTTCTTGCATAGATCAATAATACAATAACTATTGAATTATTGACTTATTACCATGCACGATTGGGGTTGATATCGGGCTACAGGACGACCGCTTTACGCATGCACATCAGGTGGCTGCTTGGGGCCGTTAGGTGACCGTCTCAACTCGACCCGGAGCTGTCTCTCTCAATCTCCAGAGGGCCGAGCAGGAGCTGTTATATGCATGCTCGTATGAATCTGTATGCCTTGAGGCATCATGGGCAGCCCAACTTATCGAAATGAAGCCCTATGCGCACTTCTGTCACTTTGATCGCAATCGCTGTTTCCGCCTTGGCCGCCCAAGCTGCACTGGCGCAATCCGTGCAAGCCACTTGCGAAGGCAAACGGGCGGAAATTTCACGTGACATCGAATATGCCAAAGCCAAGGGCCAGGCGAGCCGTGTACGTGGCCTGGAGAAGGCGCTGCGCGAAAACCAGGCTCATTGCAGCGACGCCAAACTCGAGCAAGAGCATGCTGCACGAATTGCCGAGCAAGAGAGAAAGGTGGAGAAGCGGCAACGTGATCTCGAGGATGCACGAGAAACAGGTAAAGCTGGCAAGATCGCAGATCGTGAAGCCAAGCTAGCCAAGGAAAGAGCTGAGCTGGAAAAACTGCGTAGAGGAAAGCTCTGAGTCTCAGACAAACCACCTGCATCAAGCCGTACTTCAGTGCAGCCGTGGATGACGATTCTTGGCCAGCTCCAGCTAGACGCCATGGCGCAGCCGCCTCCTCTGAGACAATCGCGCCATGACCGATGAATCACCGATCCACACCGTCCACAAGCGCGTTTGCCAGTCCTTCCTGAGACACTGGAAGGCCCATAACAATGCCTATCCCAAGCTCATCAAAATGCCGCCGGAAGAGTTGCGGCAGTTCAACATCGTCAACTCCTTTGGCAAGCCCAATGAGCTGTGGGGCGTTCCGATTGAAATCGATGCCAACACCACGGGTGTGATGATTGCGGTCGATGGGACGGAAATGCCTCTGGTCGAAGGCTATTGAGAGCGCGCATACACCACGGATGAGAGCATGCAAAAAGCCCGCCGAGGCGGGCCTGGTTGCAGGGTGTCAGGGCGCGGCTAGCGCTTCATCTGATCACAGGTGCTTTTCTGTTTTGCCGCAGTCAAGGTGCCCCACTTCTTCTTGAAGTCGGATGCGTAACCGACATACATCTTGTCGTAGCCGGTGGGAGTCACACCGAGATCCTTGATCGCCGCGTCGCGCTGCTTGACACGGCCAGCCTCCACATCCTGGGCGCTCATGTGCCCACAAGCCAGAGCAAGCTCATTCATGCTAGCGGCCATGTTGATCGTTCCTGAAGCTACGGCTGCTTTTGCATCATCGGCATGTGCAGAAAAAGCCATGCCTGCCGACATCGATGCGGCCAAGATCATCAGTGCTGCATTCATGAGCATTCATCTCCTCAAGTGTGAGCAGGCATCGTACTGACTTCATCGCGCGCGGCTACCCCTCTGCGGAGGGGGTACGCGTTAGAGTCGCTCTGCTACATTCCTTCGCAGAGGGGGACTGAGACAGATGAGCGCTTTTCAGTTTGCGGTGGCAGGTATGGCCGCTGCAGTTCTCGCCGGCTGCGCAATCGAGCCCGTGATTCGACAAGCCGATCTCGATAGCTGGCAAGGGATGTCGATACAAGCGCTCGACACCCATCCGGCCTTCTCCTCCATGCCCATGACCACACGCACCTCCCCACCTGACATTGAAGTGCGCGACTACGTCAACACCCAGCGGGGCGCGTACTGCAGTGGCACGACCTTCTTTGGTGGCTGCGTCGATAACGACAAGCTTGTCTGCCACAACCTCTTCTCCATCAAAGACGGCCGAGTCGTCGAGTACACGCTATCAGGCCAATGCACCACCAATGACTCTGTCAGACCAGAGCAGCGCTACCTCAGTCTGACAAGCCAGTAGCGGCTATTTCTTCGCCGCCTCGGCAACAGGGGATCACATCAGCTACCGGCCCCTTCGCATCGGAGAAATAAAAGAGATGACAGCTTTTCAAGGAACCGCCGCTCTACTAGTCGCATTACTCTGTGGCCCACATTTGCATGCACAGCAGATCACAGGGGATGAACTGCATCAATGGCTCTCTGAAGCAAAACAGTCTCAAGCGGGTATCGCGCCGGGCAGCCAACAAGCCAATATCGCTCGCGGGTATGTTTTAGGAGTTGCCGAGACACTGGTGTCGTCCAAAATCATCTGCATACCAGATGACGTCACACGCGACCAAATCTTGGACATCATTCCTATGGTGCTTTACGCTCAGCCGCAGCTTAGGCACAAGCATGCCAACCGGCTGGTCGCGGTGGCATTGCAGGATGTCTTCCCCTGCAAGCCAAAGTAGGTGGTAAATGCTCTGCTACGTTACGTCACATAGGAGGGACGAGAGATAGCTTTTCAGATCGCTGCCATTACTGGCGCATGCATCGTTCTTGCAGGGTGCGGCAGCACGGTTCGCTCACAGGTGTCCGCGTTTCATGAGCGCGATGCGGTCAAAGGCTCAACCTTCGCCATGGTTCCCTGCCCGGAACAGAAAGCTGATCTGGAATACAGGACTTATGCAAAGGCCCCGGCTTCTGGATTGACCAAAGCTGGGCTGCCTGAGACAAACTGTCGAATGCCAAATACGCGGTACTGATGAACTACAGCATCGACAAAGGCAAATCCGAAATCTCGTCTATCCCCATCATTGGCCAAACTGGCGCCGCCTCATCAAACACCTACGGGCAAGTGAATCGCTCCGGCAGCTTCTCAGCAACTACATACAACACACTCACCTTGTTCTGCAGGTTCTGGGCTTCCAGTTGCGAACGGGATACCTGGTCGGCAACCGCCGTGGCCGTTGCGCGTTCATCGGCCATCTCGCCGTAAATCTGCTTCGCCCATTCCAATTGTTCCTTGGACTGCCGCGCTTGCATCAGCGCGGCTGCATTTTGCCCACTGAGGTCGACCTTGGCACTCTTTCCCATTGCTCAGCCCTTCCCCGCGCACTGCGCCCGCTCCTGGCTGCAGCCAATCCGCTTCGAGAAACCTGTGTGGGTGATCCGTCCGCCCACGAACCACGCCAGGCGGCCGGCATTGTTGGCCTTGCGCTAATGACAGCTCATCTGCACGCGCCCCAGCTGCGCCAGTACCCGCTCGGGATAGCTCCACAGGTGCACCACCATTCCGCAGCGCGCGCCCTGCTCCATAAACAGCATGTCGTCACAGGCCACCGGCTCGCCCATATTCAGGTCCTGATACAGGCTCAGCCACACGCGTTGCGGCGCACGGTCAGAATCAGCAACTGTCCGGAGTGCTCGATCTGGCGCAGCTCATCCCACCGTACGTGGGCCGGCACGCCAGGCGGCAAGGTTGCCCGTCAACTCCGCGATCTCGCAGCTGATCGGGGGTGTGGTGATGACGACTCCCTCCGCGCATCTGCCGGCGCGCCCGCCGCATTCCGATGGACACCGAGGGCGGTGGTGATAGCGGCCCCCGACGCAGCCCCCAGTGACTAAAGTCAAGTGGAAAGCAGCATCTGACATGCTGACAGGATCGGGCAAAGATGGCCACCCTGCACCAGTCTACGATGGCTGCTCCCACACAACCATCACCAGACAAGGCTGCCATGCCACACCAGATCCAGAAGCTAGAACAATTGCGCGAATTCACGCTGGGCATGCAGGCCGCGTTCTTTACAGTCATGGGGGCCCTCATCAGCACACACCCCGATCCCAAAACGCTGCGCGCTGTTCTGGAGCTATATCGGCAACGCGAACTTGCCTATATCAAAGACAAGGAACTATCGAAACCCGTGCTGGACGCGTTCCTTCAGATGTGGACCCGGGTCGACGCAGAAAGCCAGCACTCCTTGAAAATGCGTCAGCAGCAACATCGCGCTCGGAGTCGAGGCACGCATCAACCTTGACCCTCATTGCGCGATGAAGCAGTAGGCGTGCAACATGCGTATGAATCCCTTGTGGATTTCAGAAGTAAAAAAATTGAGCCATTCTTGACGCCAATAGTGCTCCATGAACCCATATGCCGGAGCTAGCTTCAAGTGGGGGCTGAGGCCTGCAAGGTACTGCAGTATGACCGGGCCTTCACGCAGCAAGCTGCCATCCTTAAGTTCCAGAAGTGGTGCATAACCCAAAGGGTTGAGGTCCAGGAAGTTGCGCCCATCCTCGGTACCATGCGTTTTGTAGTCCACCTTGATAGGTGTGAAGTCCAGCTCCAATTCGTGCCTTGGACCTGCGTGCTCTCGAAGAGTCAGGCCTGGTCAAAAGAACGGTGTGGCCCAGTGCTCCCGTTCGGATCGATTACGAGCTGATGCTCGATGGCGAGCGCTTGAAACCCGTGGTCACCGTAAAGAAAGAGTTTGTGATGTGGCTGAAACAAAAAGCTAGCACTTCCCGGCGGGCCACAAATGGGGCCCTCTTGAGTCTGAAGTCCCAAGCTCAGCAGCGATTCTGGCCGCAAGCCCCCTGCTCAGAACCTCAAGCAGTTATGCGCGCCGCTTTTTCAGCCGTATATCGCCGCTCCCAATATCGACTTCATCGCCCCATCCGAGGTAACGATAGAGACGCGCAGCCCGGCTTTCTTTGGCCGTCTCAAGCCAGGCTGATGCATGTTGCTGAAATATGGCTTGCTCACAAGCATGGGTGAGAGCCGTTCCGATTCCGCATCCTTCATGCTCGGGCAGTACAAATAGCGCAAACAGGCATGCGCTTTCCAAGTCCACCATCGCGAAGCCGACGACCTCATCATTGACAGCGGCAACCCAAGAACAAGGAGCACCAAGAACCGCCTGCGAAATGGAGTCTGGCGTGACACCGATGGCAGACAGTTCCTCTGAGGTCATGGTGTTCTCCCCGACAGCGGCTCTGACTCTGAACATAGCATCCACATCGGAGACGGACGCAGGTCTAATTTGAGGAGTAGGAGCCTTGCTTTTCATCGCCAAATTCTAGGCGTCCCAAGCCTGTGACCATGTAATGAGCAACCGCATCTGCGCAGCATAAAGCGACACATGGACTACAGCTGAGTCAGTTCAATCGAATCCGTGAATCTCAGAGCCTCATCAAGCAAGCTTTGCAGCGCCATGGCCGCTACGGTGCGATTCACCAAGTGATCAATGAAATAGAATCCGTCCGGCTCTACAGCGAAGCCGTACGCGTCGCACATCAGCTCTATTTACTGCGTTTGGCAGCTTTCGTAGCAAGGCTGCGGGGTCGTAGCTGCTTGGCACAGAAAATTTGATCTTGTACTCTAGTCCCATGTCTCTCGGTCTGGCTTTAGGGTAGTCAAGCTTATCTCACGGCCAAACACGATAAGCGGCCGCCTATGGAGGTACGCTGTAGCTGCTCCGGTCAGCCATAAACTATCTGTAAGTTTCAGCCCCGCATCTAGCGGGCTTTTTACGCCCACCAGTCGTCTCGGATTTCATTGATCACCCAGGCCACCAGTACGGCCAGGATCCACAGACCAACCATCTGCATCATGAGGGTAGACATCGCCGCTCTCCTTGAAGCGCGTGATGCCTCAATAGTGCGCCGCTCCCGCTCGGGGTTCAAGTCCCAACAGCTCGGCCAGTGCGGGCTTTTTGCAGCACGCCACTCTTCAGGCCAGTAAAATAGTTCGTTGGCTCGTTTTTCTTGACAACATAAGACTCGCATTTCCATACCTCATCCATCGCGGAAAACCGCTCCGATGAGTGCCAGGAGATCGGGCCTGCACCCCGGCTCATGCCGCGGCATGGCTGGGTAAACACAGGCACCGCAGGTGGTAGCGGATACAAAAGATCGTCGTTCGCTCAAGTCAGTACTGCTCTGCCCCCGGATAAGATCGGCAACAGAAACCTCGAAGGCCACGCGCAATCCATCCGCTGGGTTCTATACGGCGACGAGACATTCCGGGAGGCCAAGCGCAACAACGCCCAACGAGCAATCGGCGCCAGTTCCTGAGCGACATCAGTGGCGCAGACCAGAGCGTCTTGGATCAGGGCTCTGCGGTTTGTCTGAACTCGCTAGGGTTTGATCAGCTGGGACAAGGCGAACGCTCCAGGCCCGGGGTCCTGGGCCAGATGCTGAACCAGACTCTCCCGATCCGCAGCCGTGCGCTGCTGGGACAAGAATCGCTTGCCACACAGGTTTTCTATATCCACCTCGAAGCCGATGAGACGCGCCGCCACAGACTCCAAGAACTCAGGATCAGCCTGAGTGGTTGACCATGGCTCTTTCCGCGACGTCTCTTGGGAACGGGTTAAGGCATCTAGGTGCTCACGCATCCACACTGCATCATCGATAAATCGGATGTGACCTTGTGCTTGAACCGCCACGTAGTTCCAGCTTGGGGCATTTCGTCCGCTTCGCTGCCCGTTGATGTACCACTTGGGCGAGATATAGGCATTCGGGCTCTGGAAGATGGCGGTCACTGTCCTGATGCTGGGGCCCTTTAAAAACAGGTGATGACTGCGGCTCACATGCCCTGCGAGCCGTCCGAACAAACTCCCCTTAACCCACAGCAGCGGCAGCAGATTGATTTCCACTTCGCCGGCACCTTCCGCAATCACTGTCGCGAGTGGGTAGTCATGCATGACCTGCTGCAACGCGCTGACCTCAGCAATGGAAAAAAGCGGCTGTATGTACATACGGAGTGGCTTTCATGAAGTGCAGCCACAAGTGTCGAGCAATGACGGGCATCCAAAGGTCACCTCTGTGCCAGCCTGAGCTGGCGGCCGCTGCTTAAACCAGAGCCTTGCTCGCAGAGCTTCCGTTTGAAATAAACAGCTTATCAAGAGATGTCATTAGCTGTCGTCTTGGTTATCCGGCCATCGTGGTCAACGACTTTGAGAATCCCGAGAACAACGGCGCCCTCCTCAAGATCATGGCCCACTGCGCGATAGCGATGGCCAGGATCAGACTCTCGATTGAGGCGGGCACCCCGCCGAACGACATGTCGCCACTGCATAACGGAGATTCAAAAATGTGAGCATTTAGCCAACATGTGGCACGTATATGCCCTCCCTCACAGGGCTTTAGCGGGGCCATCAAGAAAGAGCGTGGCGCTGAAGAACTAAACCGGGCGTGGAGTTGGGTAGTCCAAGGTACCGCCATCGGCAGACCGCAAGCCGGGTGGTCTACTCTTCGGTTATTGCAAACCAGGCCTGCAAGGGCCTGGTTGAAAAACTGCAAGAGGGCAATCGCACCGGCCACAGGCGCCCATCATGGCCACTCCGGGAAAGTAGCGGTGCTATCCGGTGTAAACTACTCAAGCAGGTACTACAGCCTAGGAATGGGCCTGCGCTGCCGTTGATTAGAAGCACGGTGCGTGCTGTGCGTCGTGGCGAAAGTGGTCACACCGGATAGCGCAACCACTTTCCTAACCCAAGTCCAAGTGCGCAAACCTGTAGCCGGCCCCTCGTCTGGTGAACCGTAGCGCTATCGCCCCACTCCTGCCTCACTGAACCGTGAGTTCACCCCTCTGGTCGGGCTTTTATTCAGCGGTAACTGGCCACAAGTTCAGTACTGCGAGCGCCAGCGGTCATCAGGGCGTCTGTCGGGCCTGTAAGGTCTCTGGTCTCGGTCGCTATCCCAGCGACCCCGCTCGTATTCATAACGCCCCTCACGATCGTTGTCGTAACGGCCTCCGTGGCCGCGACCGTAGTACCCATCGTGCGGAGCAACGATGCATCCACCCAATGATGCAGCAACGGCCAGCAAAGCAGCCAGAGCAGACAGTTTCTTCATGGCAACTCCTAGTTGGTTGTTGCCACCAGTCTAGAACTCATAGTCAGACCGGCCTGTAAACAAATATTCCCCCATACCTGCCATCAGTATCGGTCTTGATGTCAGCCCGCAGCATTCGCTCGCGGGCTCTTTTGCTTTGCCTACACGAAATCCCATGTCTACCCGTACCGACCACCGCCCCATTGATGAAGACCTCGTGCAGCGCCTGCGCGAGAAAAAGGCTTGTGCAATGGCCAGCGCCCCGACACCCTGGCTCTTGCGCTGGGACTAGCGGCCCTGCTCCTGCACGCACCGGCCCTGAGACAAAGCTGCTGATTGCCCTGCAGTGGGCGCTGACGCTCTTCGACTTTTTTCTGCCTGATCGGTGCGGCCGTAGTGATGGCACTCACGCCCGATGGATAGCCTATCTAGACTCGACCGCCGCAAGATTGATCCCTGCTCGCCCAGCGCTACGAAGCCACTCATGACACCTGTTCTTGAAGGCCTGACTCTCATCGTCGCCCTCTGCATGGGACTGACCTGGCTGGCCAGCCCTTGGGCCCAGGCGGATGAACCCTCCTTTCCCGTCAAGGCAATGCGCAACGAGTTCGTGTGCCCGGGCATACATGCCCAGTGGCTGGACGACAGGACCTTGCAATGCCTGAAAGAAAAGCCCTTATGACCACGGCGCTGTCTGCGCTTCCACTACATATTGCTGCGCACGAAGAACGGGCCATCCCCGCCAGTCCATGGTTGCATATTGCGACCGTACATCCAGCGATCACTGTCTGCCCCCATGCTCATGGAGCCCATGGGCTGGCTAGCGCCCTGGGCTGGCATCGAGCCAGAATCACGCCCTGGCATCATCGAACACCCGGCCAGCATGCTGGCAACTGCCGTAATCAGAAGTAGCGCTTTCATGACAACCCCTTGAGAAAGTGAAGTCTCTCAGGCTAGTCCTGCTGCGCCCCCGGCTTGTAAGTTCTTGTTGAACCGCCGGTTTGCCTACCCAGTTCGTATGCCTGAACCGCTCAGGGGCTGCCTTTGAACATCCTGTCCCGATGGGCGAGCAGGGTGCGGGCCATCACCTGATCCACCGCATACAAGTACTGGTCATTCGCCAGTTGCCCGCGACCGTTGGGTGCGAGCCAGGTTCGTCCTCGCTGCGACACGGATGCAGCGTAGAAGTACTCGTCCAGCGCAGTGCCTGTATACGTCGCGCCCACAGCAATACGATGCGACGCAAAGTCCAGGTAAAGACAGAAGTCACGCGGCGCTCTCCAGCAGTCGGACACCGCGCTGGTCAAACCTGATACACCGCCCTGCTTGTAGACCTGCAGCGAGTCAGACACGGCCTTCCTCACATCGCTGGCAACGGAGCTGGCTTCCTTTGCCAGTACTCCTTCAGACAGGGTGACCAAATAGATGGATGTCAGGAGGCACGCAAAGGCTTTTATTTTCATGACATGACACACAAACAGCATCTCCAATCACTCAAGTTGCTATCTGTGGTCAATTTTGGGCTTGGCGGCGTCTTGAATTATTGCAGTGCAGCAAGAAATACACTAAATTTTCACTCAGCCGGTTATTCTTGGAGTAGCACTAGTCAGGGCTGCCATGCTGAAGTACTGAACGGAAACCCTGGCTGGCCTGAAATAGGCACCGACCAGAAACTACTGAACTCTGAAAGTCATTTTTTCTTGCTGGGTACGCAACAGGCTATCCATGACTTGTTCTACCGCCTGCAGATATTGGACATTGGCTGTGGGGCTTCGGGCACTCAGCGAGAGCCAGGCATGTGCCCGCTCCAACGAGGCCGACGTGTAGAAATACTTGTCAACAGCCGTGCCGCTGCGGTTCGCATTGGCAGCAATCCGCTGCGAAGCCACGTCCAGATAAAGACAGAAGTCACGCGGCTGTCGCCAGCACTCCGACACCGCCCCCTTCAGCCCCGCCATGCCATGACCTCGATAAATCCTCAAAGACTCTGAAGCGGCTTTGTTGACCTCAGTGGCAACAGCATTTGAGCTCTGCCCAAAGCACTCCAAAGCAAATGAAGTAGTGCAAATTGCCGCTATACCAACTGCAATAGCTCTGAATTTCATGGCCTGCTTCGATTATTAAAAACGCAATTTAGCTATCTCATTTTGATAGCAATCAAGTCATTCTCTTGAGCCTAACCGGTCGAATTATTTCAATTTTTAGTGGAAAACCATAGTCACATCAGCGGGGATTGGCCACCGCGCTCAAGACGCTTAATCAGTTATGCGCATTCTCAACACTTGGCAAGGTGATCTGCAGGCGCGCAAGGATGCCCGGCAGCATGCCGGGGGCTGCACAGCAAGATCACTGCGCCCGAGATGTACCCATGCCTTTACCCTAATAGCCCCAACTATGTCCGCCCGGGTAGGTAGCTCCGCCGCTCAATCCCGAACCTGGCCATGGCCACAAGCTGCCTTGATTTTCATGGCCCTCATTGCCGCGATCTGGAGCCTTCTCTTTGCCCCAATCATTGTCAAAGTCGCTTGAGCGGCTTGGCTGCGGAATTTCGTTGTTTCGAAGATCCTGATCTGCATTCCTCTCCGTCTGGTGGGGGCCCGGCTTCGCGCCCTGCCCGTTCACAGGCGCCTGAGTCGCGCATCCACCCAGCATCAAGGCGACCGCAGCCAGTGCAAATAGCTCTTTCATGGCAGCCCTTTCTACAAGTGTTGCTGCCAACAGCCTATCCCTCTCAGGAAGCATCTATGTAAGGCGATGTTCCCCTGTAAGAGTTCATCAACTCGAAGAACGCCCACCAACGGCGGACTCATTCAGGAGCAGCAATGTTTAAAAACATGAGCATTTACCGCATTGCCGATCGCTAGCAAGGCGGCCTGCAGGCGCTAGAGGATGCCATCTTTGACGAATGTGGCACCACACAGGAGCACTACGCCAGCTGGGCACCGCCGCACGGTGAGCAGCACGGCCCTCTGATCGAATCCTTGGACGGACAGTGGGTGATGCGATGCGCTTCAAGACAGAGCCCAAGGTGTTGCCGGCCAGCATACTCAATCGCAAGGTCAATGAGAAGGCTGAGCACATTGAAAAAGAAGGCCGCAGCCCGGCACGAAAGAGCGCCGCGAACTCAAGGACGAGGCCAAGTTGGACCTGCTGCCCATGGCCTTCACCAAGCAAGACGGCATGTGGGTATGGGTCGACCTGCAGGTCCGTGTACCCAGGTCATGGACACAGTGCCCAAAGCCGCGCCATGAGATCGCCACGCTGCTGGTTGAAGACCTGCCCGGCTTTACAGTGGCGTTGGTGGATACTCAGATCCGCCCACAGACCGCCATGGCGCATTGGCTGATCACCCAGAAGTCACCCGCGGGCTTCAGAGCCGACCGCGAGGCAGAGTTGAAAGCCTGCGACGAATCCTAGGCTGTCGCGCGCTACACCCACCACCCCTTGGATATTGACGAAGTCCGCCAACACATCGAGCACGGCCAGCTCTGCATCAGACTGGCCATGACCAGGGAGGATCGGGTGGGTTTCGTGCATGCCGAAGACTTCCAGATCAAGAACATCACGCTGCGGGATGCGGCGATGGATCGCAGTAGCCAGGACGACGGCGGCTTCGGCACCGATGTGAGCATTGCCACGGGCGAGCTTTCACGCCTGATTCCCGATCTGATGGATGCACTGGGGGGAGAAGGTCGCCCCAGCCGATCAGCCTCCGCGCGACCTGATGGAATCTGTCAAGTCTGAAGCCGGATTGGGGCGTCCGAAGAGATAGCCCTGAAATTGCGAATACCCCAGATCAACAAGCATTGTGTGCTGGCTATGATCTTCAACCCCCTCCACAATAGCCTCCATCCCCATCAACTCGGAAATCTCCAGGATCTTTTTCAGCAGGTTCTTCGAGGACTCGCTTGACTTGGCATCCTTGATGAACTGCCTGTCGATCTTGATTTTCTGGACCGGCAAAGACTTCAGTATGGCAAGCGATGAGAACCCCGAGCCGAAATCATCGAGAGCCCATCGGATACCCAAGTCTCTCAACTGCTGAATTTTCAAGCTTGCTTTTTCAGCACCCATGCTCAAAGCCGACTCTGTCAGCTCAAGTTCTATCAGGCCTGGATCGACTCCCGCCGCCTGTACAACCTTGATGACATCAGACACAAAATCATCATCAATGAGCTGCACCGGACTCACATTGACCGCAATGTACTTATTCTGCAGCAAGGGATCTTCAGACCACTCTCTCAGCAGATGACAGGACTGACGCAGAACTTCCAACCCAATATCTCTGATCACAAAGCTCTCTTCTGCCAGTGGAATAAACTTGTCCGGAGATAAAAGACCACGCTCTCGGTGCATCCATCTTACAAGAGCTTCTGCCCCCAAAGGCTTGCCATATTTATCCACTTGAACCTGATAGTGAACCACTATTTCATTCTTGGAAACAGCTTGCGCCAGACTGAATGCCAAGTCGACTTTTTCATTCAAATTGGTTATATATATTTTCAGTATACAGGCCAGAACCAGCGTGGAAAAAAGATAATTACTGATGCAGCCAATCCATCGAATATTCTCAGGCGGAGAAATACTGGACACATCCATATCCATGAGTCCGACGCCGAAGATTGCGAAGAGAATCAAACAAAATCTTGGGAAGATGATCCCCATATATTTGTCTTTCTGATTAAAGACAAACACCACCCCAATTGCCAGCGGCAAAAAGTACACATGGGCAGAGCGCGGAACATCTTCAATAGGACTGTCAATCAAAGAGATGGCGATCACGATCAACAGCAGTGCATGCGCTATACCTGCAAGATATTGATAGCTGAATTTTTTTGCCGAAAAATAAGAACAGACACCGACAAAAAACAAAGCTACAAAAATTAAAGCCAGATCAACTCTTGAGAAGAACGAATAGCATATAGTCCAGAAAATTCCGAGAGAGATACATACCAGAGTATTCAACTGCAGAAGTAGTCTAATTTTTATGGCCCGATCGCTCTTCGGGAACTTCTTTCCAAGCCACTCCACTTCTCTATAGTGAGCCTGCTCTTTATTTTCCACATCTACCAATTTAAATTACTCCATGCTTTTAAACCAAGTAGATGTTGTCAACCTACAAACAAGCCTTTTAAATCATATATTACAATTTGTTTCAATGCGTTATTTTTTTACTATACATATTTTTCAATTGATAGTAAGCCCATTGATTTCATATAAATGACATTTAGGCCACGCGCAGATAGTCGCCGCGCGACCTGAAAGCAAATGCTCTGCGACCAAGAGCCGACTCCCTGCCAGACCACAAAGGCTGACGCGTTTCAGGCGTCCAACCCGGAAAATGACAAGAGGAAAACAGACGCACGAGCGTGTTGCCCAAATGGCACAAAACACAGGCGACAAGCAGCCATCTGATGATGCAGTCCAGCAATGCATAGCGATGGCCATCAAGACCGGTTGGCCAGAGGTGCAGCTTCAAGAGATCAAAAAGGCCCAACCCTGTCCCTCGCCTCTTTACGGGGCTGGGATATCGCCCACGCGAATGACGACAGGCTCCTGACCCTGACCGTGCTTTGTCGCAGCCAGCCCATGGATTGCTTGCCAATGGTCTCTGTAGGCCGCCAGGTTCTGCTGCGCTCCGGCAAGGTCCTTGGCCCCTGTCAAGCGCTCGAGCGCATCGCCACTGATAGCCGCCGATCGAGCTTCATTGTTGGCCTGGTACTCAAACACAACCCTGCGCGGGCTCATTGCGTACGTTGCACCGGCATCCATTTGGTCCATACATGCCTCACTGAACTAATCAGCAGCAGTTTACCCATAGCCCACTACTATGCGAGTTTTTTTGCATTCTGCAGTCAATAAATCACACAGCCCCAAAGCACTGTCACTCCAGCCGTGCACCGAAATGCCGGCTGGCAATTAAGCACCAACCCACTCCCGCACACGTGCGTTTCAAGCAGTCAATCACTTTATTCCAAACCCAAATTGAGCCTCGATTCATGAAACATTCAGATATGCAAAATGCCACACCCACCGTCAATGATGTGTCAGGCCACGCTCCTGAGTGGGTTTGGGCTTCCAAGCATGAGGAACTCACGAGGGTCACGCGAGAGAGCCCAGGTCTGGTTTGAGACAGGCCTGCACCCAGGCGAGCTTCAAGCGCTACGCTGGGAGCACATCGACATGGAGCCGCGCATTGCTCAGATCGCGCGCAACCAGGTTGTCGGCGTCATCAAAGCTCCAAAGACAGAGGCTGGTAAGCGAGATGTAGAGCTAAACTCGGAGGCCATGGAAGCGCAGAGACTCCAGCGGCCGGTCAGCCAAATGCGCGGGCACCGGATATGGCAGAACCCGCGGACCCTGCAGCCGTGGACGACGGACGCCCAGATCCGCAAGACGCTATGGCTGCCGCTCATGGAGCGGTCTGGGATCGAGTACCGCAACCCATATCAGATCCTTCGCATCGACCCTGCTGACCAAGGGAGAGAACCCCTGGTATGTGGCCAGCCAACTCGGGCATGAGGATGTGGAGATGGTGTATCGGACGTACGGGAAGTTAATCCGGGAGGACTACCAAAAGCCGAAACCGGCCCTGCGCGCAGTCAGATGAGATCGGTGCATTCCGCGCGCACTTTCCGTGCATTCTCGCGCCCCCAACCTACACCACTTCGACAAAAGAAAACCGCCGCTGGCGTCAATTGAATCATCTCTTGAAACCCGCATGGAATAAAGATTCTTGAGAATCAATTTTTTCTGCTGTACCCCACTTTGTACCCCCTCCCTGGTTTTGGTACCCCTCTTTGAGCCAACCCCATCCAGAGCACCCGAGCTTCACTTAACCCCCTTAGGGAAGCCACGCAACAGCCCGACAACGCGGCTCGAATTACCCGCATCAGAAGCTCCCAGGAAGGACCCGCGACCTTCCGGCCTCACACCCCCTCCCCTCCCTCACCTTTACGCTACAACCCCCTTGGGCAGTTCTCGCAACAGTCCGAGGATGCGGCTCGAATTACCCGCACCAGGGGGACCGGGGAAGGACCCGCCCTACTTGCCGACGACCTCGCTCCCTCGCAAGACGGGAAAGCAGCGACAAACATTCCATAAAGGAATCAGTTGCACAACATGCCGCGTGCATGTCTTTGGGGATATGACCAAAAATCTTGGGAACACTGGGAACAAGCCAAAAAATTCAATCTAAGTTGTTGTCACCATTTAACAAAAGTGTTCCCAAAATCACTTTGGGAACAACCGTTTTTTCTGGGAACACTGGGAACAAATTGGCCAAAATCTACGATTTGGAAGAGTAAAAGCTAATCAAAATACTCTTCTCTTGAGACAAGCGGCTGACGCCTTTGCTTTTCTGGTGCCGACTTCAATCAATCAGTAAATCAAACACTGCACAAAATTAATTCCATCGCAGAATAAACCTTCCCTGCCTACCCATTCGATGCACGGCTGCCTTTCCTACGGCAATCAAACGGCATGGGCATGCTTAGATAGTTGCCTGCCAACGCACCGGGAGTCCCGAGGCCCGACCTATGGACGTACCACTTCGTCTTGCAATTGGACAAATTGCCAGCCCAATGCAAAAAGCCCAAGGCTGTGACGCCTTGGGTTTGCCCATACCAGCATGCACTTCAGTTGTACCGGCAACAGCTATCCAATTCACGGGTTGCGGCTTACTGCATTCGATTGTGGATTCAACCGATCAGTACCTAAGCCCGGTCAAGGCCTGACTGGCACAGGTAGTCAATTCAACCGGAATAGCAATGCGCCACATCTTTCTTTATCGCAAAAATGTATTAGGCCCACCTCAATACCCCCCCATTTGAGATCCTTGGTGGGTGCTTTTTAGCGAATCTACCGCCGTTCTTCTTGACACTGGGCCCGCAGCTTTATACCCATCTGAGTCAATCAGAGCTCATGTGTACTCATCATGGATTCATGATGCTCAGGTTTGTAGTCGGCACACTCTTTCCATTCGTCCATTGCGGACTTAGATGGTGCGGCCAATGCGAAAAGCAAGTTCACGCATCCACTGAAGCGCTGGGTCGGCATCGCGGTGTCGATGCCATTGCAGAGTCTGTACCAGCGTGGGTACCTCGAGAGGCGGCGGCCAGAGCCTGATCGGCAGCACTTTTTCCGCCTGTAGTGCCACCCGCCTATGTACCGTGGCGATGCGATCGGTTCCGACGACCATCTGAGGTAGAGCCGCCATGCTGGGCGCGGACACTTCGACCTTGCGATTGATGCCGAAGCGGTCGAGAAACCAGCCATCGAATGCCGCGCGCTGCTGGCCCGTGGCGTAGTTCGCGACGACATGCCCGCATTCGAGGTAGTCGTTGAAGGTGAGTTCCTCTTTGATATTGCTGTGACCCGACCAGGTCACGCACAAGTACTGCTCCTCGAACAGCGGTGCGCAAGGGTGGTCCACTGCTGCGAACTGCTCAGGAATGATCAGCAGATCGGCATCCCCTTGCTCGAGCTGCTCGGCAGGCTTGTCATTGAGCGAGCGCAGCTCCAGACCGATTCCCCGTGCCTGTTGGTAGAGGGCTTCGAGCAAGGGGGGAATGAATACTGCGGTCGTGAAGTCCGAGAGCAGCAGCACAAAGGTGCGCGTGGACTCCGCGGGGTCAAACAGCGGCGGAGTGGTGATCGTGCTGTCTATGCGCATCAGAACCTCGCGCACTGGCTCTATGAGCCCCAGCGCGCGCGGTGTGAGAACCATTTGTCGACCTTGCGAGGCAAGCAATTCATCACCGAAGAAATTTCGTAGTCTGGCCAGCGCATTGCTCATCGCAGGCTGGCTCAAATGCAGGCGTTCTCCCGCGCGGCTGATGTTGCGCTCTGCAAGCAGCGCATCCAGAGCAACGAGCAGATTCAGATCGAGTTTGTTGAAACGCATGTCTTGAAGTTTGGGCTCAAGCGCAAGCCTGCGATTTCAGCAGCTCGCCACCCCGGGTTTGCAATGATATTCACCAAATGGATTCCTGGAATCTAAAGAATCCATTTCAGGAATACAAGCGAAATACCCAGAATCCGCTCCGTCGCGCCTGTTCCAGACCGGGCGGCATACAAAAACATCAACGGAGACAAACATGCAAAACAGTGCTGAGCTGCACGACTTGACAACGCCCATGCGCAACCATGCCCCCGCAACCATGCTGACACTGGTCGCCACGCTTGCAGCTGCGGCCTTTTCCAACGTGTATGCGCAAAGTGTGCCAGGACCCAGTCTGCATTTTTATGGCTTGATCGATGCAGCAGTTGGACGCTTCGAAGGTGCAGCAGCTGGAGTCAATGCGCGCGATCGCGGGACTGCAAAAGTGGACGGGGGCGTCATGTCGACAAGCCACTGGGGTATTCGTGGCACCGAGGATTTGGGAAGCGGGCTTACCGCATCATTCGATTTGTCTGCCTTCGTACGCAACGATACGGGAGCTTTCGGACGCAACGACGCGATTCCAGCGCCGGTCAATGTTGCTGCCGATCCGATGTTCTCACGTGCTGCATGGATCGGTCTCGCGCATGCCACGTGGGGGCGCGTGCGCCTCGGTAACGTGACTTCGTTGATGTTCATCAACAGCGTGTCCTCCAATGCCTTTGGCGACTCCACCGTGATTAGCCCACTCAACCTCACCACCATGATCGGCAGCCCAATGACTGGCGGCACTGGCTGGGCGAATTCACTGGTCTATGACAGCCCAGTATGGAGAGGCGTCAGCGTTTCTCTGGCCCACGGCTTCTCGGAGGGACAAGGCGGTAGCAACAATGCGCTCCGTGTGGCCTATACACAGGGCCCTGCAGCGGTTTCTCTTGCAATGCAAAGCGTCAAACGCGACCCGCTCACGTTTGCAGATGGAACATCACCTAACAACACACGTACCTGGCAACTCGCCGCATCCTACGACTTCAACGCTGTCAAATTTTTTGCCCATCTTGGCGGCATACAGAATCGTGGCACAGCGATGCAACCGCTGGACATCTCCTATCGACTCTGGGAGCTGAGCGCTGCCATTCCCGTGGGTTCAGGCCAGTTGCTGGCCGGATGGGCTTCGCGCCGAACCGGCGACGCCGTGGTGCCAGTGCCCGCTACTGCTGCTGGTGGAAATCTCGTGCGCAAGGTACTGACCGTGGGCTATGACCATCAGTTGTCCAAGCGCACCGACGCTTATCTGGTGCTGATGCGTGATCAGACGCGCACCCAAACGACAGGGGCTCCATCACAGGTACTCGAAGCACTGGGAACGAGCGTCGCCTTGGGCGTGCGCCATCGGTTCTGACACGGCCACAGAAATACAAGGAGAAATGCAATGAACAAAAAGTATCAACAAGCCGCACCGTTGGGAATGAATCGGAGATCCTTGCTGGTGACATTGGCCGCGGCCACCGCAGGGCCTATTGCACTGGCACAGTCAGGGCGACATGTATCCATAATCGTTCCCCAGCCGGCTGGAAATCCCAGCGACGTTTTCGCACGCAAGCTTCAGGGTTCAATGCAGCGCGCATTGGGTCAGACCGTCATTGTCGAAAACCTTCCTGGTGCTGGCGGTGCGATTGGCGTACAGCGCATGCTTAATTTGCCTGCCGATGCAATGACCGCAGTCATGGTCTCGCAGACCGAGCCCATCCTCACACCTGCGACGCTGGCCAGCGTGCGTTACAAGCCAGAACAGATGCGGCCAGTGGGTCTGCTGGGCCGCACGAGCTATGTTCTGGCTGGTAGACCTGATCTTCCGGCAAAGAGTCTTGCTGAGCTGCTGTCGTTGGCACGCCAAGCGGATAAAGCGGGCAATCCGCTGAGATTCGGCCATATCGGCCAGGGGTCGATGATTCACCTGATGGGCGCACAATGGGCGCGCATGTGCGGCGTTCAGCTGTCCCACATTCCCTACCGCGGTGTCCCGCCTGCAGTGCAGGACCTCGCAGGCTCTCAGATCGATCTGTCGTTCGTGCCGCTGGGGGGCTTGGCCTTCGATCTGATAAAGACAGGCAAGTTACGCGCGTTCGGCAGCACGGCCGACCAGTCTCCCGCACTACTGCCAAAGGTAGCGCCGCTCAAGAATCAAGCCCCTGAACTGCGCACATTTGTACATACCGCGTGGGGTGCACTGCTGGTGCCGCGCGGGGTTCCTGACGCCGCGATCAAGCGCCTGCATGCAGCCTTCGACGCCGCGATGAGCGACGCTGACGTCCAGGATTTCTTACGCAGCCAAGGTACCGACCCACAAGCACCCATGAGCTTGGAAGCGCTCGACAAGTTCTATCAATCCGAGATCCAGATCCATCAGGCGCTGTCGCGCGCCGTGGGCGTGGTGCCCGAATAAAGGTATCCATATGAAAAAGCCACACCGCCGCTTTGTCGATCTCTCCATTTACTTGGAAAACGACGTTCTATCTGACCCGCCGCCACTAGCACCCAGGATCACCTACCAGAAGCATCAAGATACGCTGGCAGAGTTCATCGCGATGATTCCGGGTACGACGCCTGAGGACTATCCCGATGGCGAAGCAGCTGCTGCCGAGTGGGTCACGTTGACCACGCACAACGGCACCCACCTGGATGCCCCCTGGCACTTCCATTCAACCCAGGACGCCAAGCTGGGCGGTTCTCGGCCATCGATCACGATCGACGAAGTGCCACTTGAGTGGTGTTTTCAGCCAGGCGTGAAGCTTGACTTTCGCTACTTTCCCGATGGCTATGTCGCGACCGCAGCGGACGTGGAAGCCGAACTCAAGCGCATTGGCCATGAGATTCAGCCACTGGATATCGTAGTCGTCAACACACGTGCCGGAAGCCGTTACGGCAATGCGGACTACCTGGGCGCCGGTTGCGGCATGGGCTATGAAGCGACGATGTACCTGCTCGAGCGCGGCGTGCGCCTTACGGGTACGGACGCCTGGAGCTGGGATGCGCCTTTTTCATACACCGCTGCCAAGGTGGCGGAGACTGGCAACAAGGCCCTGATCTGGGAGGGTCACAAGGCCGGACGCGACATCGGCTACTGCCACCTCGAGAAGCTGCACAACCTTGAAGTGCTACCACCCACGGGCTTTCTCATCAGCTGCTTTCCGCACAAGATCCGTGGCGCATCCGCAGGCTGGACGCGTGCGGTCGCCATTTTTGAAGATGAAAACATCGCGCCATGAGCTTGCCGTCCATCGAACGCATTGTCACTGGCCACGACGACCAGGGTCGCGCCATCATCACATCGCACGGCCCACTGCCCACAACAGTCGAGATCGCAGCCATTCCTGGGACGGTATTCCACGAAGTCTGGGCCACCCATGCCACGCCAGCGCCGGTAGATAACGACACCGACCCGACACTTGCCGCGCTGATGCTGCCGCCACCTCAGAACGGCACACGTATCCGCTTCGTCGACATTCCGCCCGATACCGCAGAGCTCCTCGCGCAAGACAGAAGCGAGATGCGGGACGCCTTCACCCAGATCGGCGATGCAGCCGCATCGACCGTGCGGGCGGATTCGCCGCACCCTTTGATGCACCGCACTCAGTCGGTTGACTACGGCGTCGTCATCGAAGGCGAACTGACCCTGGTACTCGACAGCGGCGCGGAGGTGCTGCTGCGCCCGGGCAGTGTTGTTGTGCAGCGCGGCACCAACCACGCCTGGGCCAATCGTTCGAGCCGGCGCTGCCGCATGCTGTTTGTGCTGGTCGACGGGACTTATGAACCTGAAATTGCCTCACTGCTCAAGTGATGCAGCTTCGCTGCCTGGAGCACCCCAAAGCAGTGCCACTCAATCTGTCTGACCCCGTCCAGCGAGAGGAGGTTCGGACAGAACTTTGATACGATTTCACCGACACGCAGCTTCTGCGCTCGAGCAGAAGCTGCGAATATCCAGATTTGCTCAGGCCATGACTACATGCCCCTGCATTGCAACATCTTTGCTTGCCCGCAGGGTGAGTCGATCGGTCGATGCCACCGTCGAAAACTGGTTTGGCATTGAGTGTGATGTCACGAATGGCCGAATACATTGCGCACAAGCTCGTCGGCGCTGCCATCATTGCGTAGACCAATCTCTATTGCACGAGGTGTCGACAACTGCGGGTAGCGTGCGAAAGTTTTGTCGATAAAGGGGTCTGGCACGTAACGAACAAGCGCCGCCGCGTCTACGCCAAAGCACATTGCCAATGCTTGGACGACCTCATCGATACCCAGGTGCAAGACCGGCATTTGATAGCTGCGTCGAGCAGACCAAAGCCCCGTGTCCATGGCAGCCATATGGACCAGATTGCTCACGCATGTCTTCACCGACATCCACCAACATACTCCCTCCGGAGAGACTGGCAATGTAATAGCTTTCCGCTCTGCAATCCTCCAAAAGAGCTGGCTCATGAAGGAGGATGCCAAACCAGGGTTCTCGTCGCGCCGAGCCACAATTCCCGGCAACCGTACGGAGCAACCATCCACCCAGCCTCGACGGCTGGCATCGGCCAATAGAGTCTCGCAAGCCAGCTTGTGAGCGCCGTAGGTGATAGCAGGCGAAGGCGTCATATCTTCGCTCACTCTCGATGTACCACTATCCCCGTAAACAGCGATGGAACTCGCATAGATAAAGCGTGGTGCCTGCTCAAGCTCCTGGCAAGTCTCCAGCAGATTCAGCGTTGCCTCGAGGTTCACACCGCGGCCCAGCACAGGATCACGCTCAGTTGCGCCACCAGGCACGCTGGCCAGATGAAAGATTGCCTCGGGTTGATGCCGCAGAAGTCGCTGCTGGACTGCTCTGTCGGCCACACTGCCCTCCTCAAGCACAAGTCGTGGATCCCTGCGAACGCCAGCCAAGGACAAGTCCGATAGAACCAGTTGATGCACAGGACGGCCCTGGATGCCATCGTCCAGCAGGTGCCCGACCAGAGCTTGCCCAACAAATCCGGCTGCACCGGTGACAAGCACACAGCTCATACCTGCGGCCTCACAACGCACTGCTCTATGGTGCCGAAAGGCGCATCGCTTCCATCTTCCAGCCGTGCCTGCATCCGGACTCGGTCTCCAAAGCGCATGAACGAGGTAGTCGGCTTGCCTTGATCCAGGATCTCTAGGACACGCTTTTCCGCGATGCATGCCGAGCCTGCCGCCCGGTCAACGTTGGAAACCGTGCCCGAACCAATAACCGTACCTGCCGAGAGACGGCGCGTGCGCGCGGCGTGGGCAACCAAGTCGCCAAAGCTGAAGCTCATTTCCCGGCCATGCGGCTCTCCAAAACGCTCGTCATTCCACTCCACATGCAGCCGCAGATGGACCCGACCGTCACTCCAGTGAGGTCCCAGCTCATCCGGCGTGAGCGCGATCGGTGCGAAGCTCGTGGACGGCTTGGCTTGCAGAAAGCCAAAGCCCGTGCGCATCTCGCGCGGGCCCAGCGAACGAAGGCTCCAATCATTGATCTGAACCAGCAAGCGCACGGCTGATAAACCTTGATCCGGTGTCACACCCATGGGCACTGCCCCCAGGATCACGCCGAACTCGCCCTCGAAATCAATCCCGTCGTCCTCACTGGGCAGGGGCACATCTGCATAGGGCCCGAGGAAATCGTCACTGGCGCCCTGGTACATCAGGGGGACTGTCTGCGCATCAGGTTGTGGGAGGGTATTGAATGCCTTTTCCATCAGCTGGCCATGGTTGAGAAAGGCTGACCCATCGCACCACTGAGGCGCACGCGGCAACGGCGCATTGCACTGCCTGGGCTCGAAAGGCTGGGCCTTCTTGCAGCGACCTTCATTGAGTTCGACATATAGCGCCTGCAGAGCAGGTTCGGTCCGCTCCCATTCCTCAATAGCTGTCCTCAGATTTGGGGCGATGCCCGAGGCATCCGTCATGAGCGACAGGTCGCGTGAGACGACGACGAGGCGGCCGTCTGCATGCTCAGAGTAAAGCGTGGCAAGTTTCATATGCTGCTTTTGCAAAATTTCAGTTGCCGTCACTGATGGTGGTTCCACCATCGACGACGAGATTGTGTCCAGTGATGAAGGCGCCAGCCGCGCTGGCCAGCATGGCAACCGCCCCTGCAATTTCTTGCGGTTCGCCAACCCTGCGAAGCGGCGTGAGCGACAGGCGCCGCTGCATAAATTCAGCGTGGTTCAGCAGTGGTTGCGCCAAGGGTGTGCGTATCAGACCAGGCGATACAGCATTCACCCGTATAGCCTGAGGACCCCACTCCACCGCAAGATTTCGGGCCAGTTGAGCCAGGGCAGCCTTGGACAAGCCATAGAGACCAATGGCTTTGTTACCGCGGATCCCGGCAATGCTGGACATCAGGATCACACTTCCACCGCCAGCAAGCGCCATGGCCGGCAACAAATGTCGCGATAGCTCCACAGACGCCCTGAGGTTGATATCCATGACTTGCTGCCAATCGATATCTCCGATATCGGACAAAGAGCCGGCTGGCCCTTGGATTCCGGCGTTGCACACGAGAATGTCTACTTGCCCTTTCCAGGCCAGAGCCTGCAGAACCAGCGTGGCAATGCCGGGGATGTCCGCTAAATCAGCAGGTAGCGCAAGCGCTTGCCCCTGTCCAATGCGGAGCTCCTCGGTCATACGCTGGCATGCATCGCTGTCTCGGTCGCAAACCACTATCGAAGCGCCTTGTGCTGCGAGAACCCGGCATATCGCGGCACCAAGTCCACCGGTAGCTCCGGTGACCAATGCCACTTTGCCGTGCAGGTCGAACAACTCTGAAGGCATTCTTACTCCAGGACCACGCCGGCACTACGAATGACCGAACCCCATCGCTTGGTCTCGGATTCAATAAAGCGAGCGAAATCCTGCGGTGTTTGAGGCGCCGGGGTGACGCCCAGATCACCAAACCGGCGGCGGATCTCCTCCGACTCCACCGCCTGAACCACGGCGGAGCGGAGTTGCGCAGCGATGTCTGGCGGAGTTCCAGCCTTGACCACCGCACCGGTCCAGCCTGGAGCGTTCAGGTTTGGATAGCCCAGCTCGGAAAGAGTTGGAACTTGAGGAAGGCGCTCGAGACGCTTTTCCGCACCCACGACAGCCAAGGCGCGCAGCTTTCCCTCTTGAACATACGGCAGGCTGTTGGCCGCCACATCCAGCATCACCTCAATGTGACCGCCCATCAGATCTTGCACGGCAGGGGCGGCCCCCTTGTAGGCCACATGCTGAAGGCTGCCTTTGGTCTCGCGCTTGAGCATCTCCATCCAGATATGCGGCTGGCTGCCTATGCCATAAGAGCCGTAGGTAATTGCGCGATCGTCTTTCCTGGTCTTCGCGTCCTTGATCAAATCGTCCACGGACTTGTACGGGCTGTTGGGAGGCACGACCAATAGCAAGCTGGAGGTAAGCAGACGAGTAATCGGCGTGAAGTCCTTTAGCGTGTTGTAGTTGAGTTTCGGATACAGCGCTGCATTCATGGCAAACGGGCCGATATCGCCGTACAGCAAGGTATGACCATCCGCGGGCTGCTGCTTGACATGGGCTGCCGCAATTTGCCCCCCCGCTCCAGGCTTGTTCTCCACCACCACTGGCTGCTTGAGCGTAGACGCCATGTGCTGAGCCAGTACACGCGATACCGCATCGCCGAAGCCGCCTGCAGGATAGGGAACCACCCAGAGGACAGGGCGACGCGGGAAGGTCGTTGCTTGCGCGAATGCAAAAGGTGCAGCTGCCACCAGCGGCAGTGATGTGCCAGCCAAAACCAGGGAACGCCTTGAAATCATGATGTCTCCATTTCGTTGAACCGGCCGAAGTCCGCAGAGAAAAGGCCGTTGTCATTGAGTATGGAGAGCGCGCTGTGCCCGAATGTCGATTTCTTGCGCAAATCGTCGATGGATTGCGCAAGCTCCGGCCCTCATTGACGCAACTAAGCACCAGCGTTCAGATGCCGCTCAGTGCTGCTGCCTAAATTTCGAGGGCGTGGTGCCCCAGTATTTGCTGAACGCCTGAGAAAAATGGGAGGCGGTGCCGAAACCGACCCGCAGCGCAATGTCTGCGATGGAATCACCGGACTCCAGCATAAGCTTGCGTGCCCGCTTCATGCGCTGCTGCAACACGAACTGATGGGGCGTCAGACCGCATGTGGCTTTGAAGCTGCGGGCAAAGTGATAGGAGCTCAACTGCACCTCGGCCGCTAGAACGGCTATGGGGAGAGGCTGCTCCATGTTCTCGATCACAAGTGCCTGCACGCGCTTCAATTGCTTGGCCGACAAAAGTGCTGTACTGGACGGACCGCTGAGAGAAGCCCGATAGTGTTCAAGCAGGTGAATCGCCACACTCATGGCGATTCCATCCGCGAAGGAGGGGTTGAGAGCAGAGTTGTCGCTCAAGGCTTGCAGCAGTACCTGCAACAACTGAACCAGTACCGGGTCATGTCGCCCAAAGCTGCTGCGTAGCGCAACCGCAGAGCAGTCCTGGCCACTGACCGTCTGAAGCCATTGGGGGGAGAGGTCCAGATGCAGGTTGTCCCTCGGCAACTCTGTACGCCAAAAGCTTGGCGTATGTGCAGGCAAAAGCAAAGCCTCGCCGGTTTTCCACCGACTGCTGTGAATTTCGCCGCCATGTTTTTGAATCAGGCCCGTGGTCGGCCCACGACGCACGATAACGCAATGCTTACCTGCCGGTGGGATATATAGATCCTCTGCATTGGCGAGCTGATGCCAGACCGAGATGCCATGCCAAGGTAACCCTAGGCTGGAGCATTGAACTTGCTCAGGAGGAACTGCTTCAAGCGGTTCGTCTTGAAACGCTCGTTCAGCGCTACGCCAGCGACGGGAATCAAGTTGAGTCGTATCGGGAACCGCCATTAGGGATTCACCCAAACAGTCATGAGAAAGAATGATCTTAACGCGAGCAGAAGCTACGAAGTCATTGCACTAGACACGGCTATACCCTAGCTCCTTAGGCATCGACGTGCTGTCAGCTACGGACACTAGACCCCGACCCGTCTTTCAACAAACTCAGAAGCCACATCGCAAGTGAGAGCTAAGTAGTGGAGCTGCTCGGTCCAGGTTCGCCTTCGAGCGGAGGCAGGCACTGCAAACCTACCTTGGAGTCAGAAGTCGGCTTCAGGCTGTGAGCGGTCTGTCGCTGAACGGCAGACTTGATGGGCAGCGCCACAAACCTGAGGTACCCGTTAGCGGTCGTTCGCGTTGGCCAGCATTCGACCCATTGCGGTCAATCAACCTGTCGCCGGCAACGTCTTCTGTGCAGCGGTTGCCACCTATCGAATTCGTAGCATGATTAGCAGTTTTTTCTGATCAGCAGTCATTCAATTGAAGTAATTGAGCAGTTACGCGGAGTCGGAAACTCTAAGAGTACTAGTCGATTCAAACTTTCTATGGACTGATCGGAAGTAGCCAGGTGCCTCGCTTGTCGACCTCTATAGGGCGCCTGCCTTGTCAGATTAAGTGGCTCACGAACTGCCTGAGCCTGCGCTGCCCGCTACCTCCCGTAGAGTGTTCTGCTTAGGAGAGTGGACCTAGTTAGGATGGGGTGGGATGGCGCTAAAACGATGGAGGCAATATTGGCGTTGAGCTTGGATTTCAAACGTATTCGGGAACATAGAGGAACGCAGAACGGCGGTTTCGAGGAACTCTGCTGTCAATTGGCCGCCTTAGAGGATCCAGCGTTGGGGTCACGATTCATCCGGAAAGGCCCGGGGGCCGACCAAGGGCTCGAGTGCTACCGTGCCTACGCTGACGGGCACGAGATTGGCTGGCAAGCGAAGTATTTCATCAACGGTTTCGGCGACGGACAAGTTGGAGACCTAGCTGATTCGCTGAAGCGTGCGCTTATCGCCCATCCGCAATTGACAACTTTCGTTGTCTGCCTTCCTATCGACCTGCGGGACAACCAGTCTGGTAAGAAGGCCAGCGAAGTTCAGCGTTACGAGAGGTGGCGTAGGAAGAGCATTGACGATGCAGCCGCCAAAGGTAGAGCCATAGAAATCGAACTCTGGAGCGCAGCCAACATCGGCGAGCGCCTTGGGCGCGACGACCCTGCTTACTCTGGGCGCGCGCGTTACTGGTTCGATGTAGTCACGTTCAGCTCAGCCTGGTTTCGCCATCAGCTAGACGTGCAGCGTCACAATCTGGGCGAGCGATACACCCCCGACAGCCACGTAGAGTTACCTATCCAGCAGGCCTTGCAGGCTGTGGCACGCAACCCCGAAATGCTCGTAGCACCCGCCGCCTGGGCGGCCGAGATTACGTACAAGATGGACGGCGCGGTCGGTAGCCTGTCACGCGAGAAGCTATCCTCTGCTGCCGACCGAGTGCGACAAGCCTGCGATCCACTGCTGCAAAGCCTTGGCGAGCCTCCCACAGCGTTAGATACGCCGGTGCCCTTGGAACGCTGGGCGACCTTGGCAACCCTAGTCATTGAAAGCATCTCCGAAGCCCTGGCCGAAGTCGAGGACAAGGTACTTGAGAAGGGTCGCTACTCCCTCCGCAGAGACCTGTTCGAACTCTACTCGGCGGTTGACCATGTCCGGGAGGAGATTGCGAGCGTGCGCTGGCAGCTCATGAACAAGCGCGAGCTGGTCATTTCAGGTCCAGGTGGCATCGGTAAATCGCATCTCATCGCTGACTTCGGACACAAACAGCTTGAGGCAGATCGCCCCTTCATCCTGGTTCTTAGTGGGAGCCTGACTGATGGAGACCCGTGGGTACAAATCCGAGGTCAGCTGGATCTGGCACAGGTCACAAATGCCGACTTACTAGGAGCTCTCGACGCTGCCGCAGAGGCCACCGACTGCCGGGCAGTGCTGGCCATAGACGCCCTCAACGAGCGGCATGGCATAGCGCTTTGGGAGACTCGCCTGTCGGGATTCCGCCGACTGGTGCAAAAGTTCCCTCGGCTTGCGCTAGTGCTGACCGTTCGCAGCACGTACTACCGCTTCCTTCCACTGGAAGACATAGAGCGCGTTGCGCACCTTGGCTTTGCCGGCCACGCCGGAGCCGCAGCAAAGGCCTACCTCGACCGCCGTGGCATCGCGCGCCCCAGCTCGCCGAACCTGGCAAGAGAGTTTGAGAACCCACTGTTCCTTCGAACCTGCTGTGAGTACCTTGACACCGAGGGTCTCAAGCAGTTGCCCAAGGGCATGGAGGGCGTAACCGCCATCTTTGACTTTTACCTAACTGCGGTGGCGGACAAGGTCCAGAGGGAGCTAAAGCTCATCCCTGAGTTGAAGATTCCGCGCAAGGCGTTAGCGCAGTTCCTGGCAGCCTGCGCCGCCCATGGTGACGGCGGGAGCCTTTCCATGGAAGACACCATCAAGTTGCTAGAAGGCGTTCACAACTCGGGTGGCTATACGGACCGCAGTCTCTTTTCTGCATTTATGTCAGAAGGGGTGCTCACGCAAGACGTCGAGTGGCAGCCTGGTGGGGGCCATAAAGAGATCATCAGATTCACGTTCGAACGCCTGTCGGACCACCTGCGTGCCAAGAGGCTCATTGCCCAGATTGACCGAGCTGACGTCAAAGGCTCGTTCCGACGTGCGCCACTGGCGACTTACTTTGAACCGTTCGAGAGCTGGCGATTTGCTGGAGTCATTGAGGCCCTGGCAGTGCAACTGCCGGAGGAGTTCGGACTTGAACTGTTCGACGTGCTGCCCAAGGGGGGCATCGACGACCCTTCACTCAGCGATTCTTTCGAGAATTCGCTGGCATGGCGGAGTCCACAGGCGTTCACAAGCCGAACAGCCGAATGGGTTATCAAGCTCTGCGAGGCCACTGACCGCTCTGCATACGGCTTGATGCTGCTGGTCAGTACCGAGCCTGAGAACCAGTACAACGCCAACTGGCTACACAAGGACTTGTGGCAGCGTCCCATGCCGCAGAGAGACACTGCCTGGTCGGTGTTTCTCGCGCATGATGACTTGGACGAGGGCGGTGCCGTCGTTTCGCTCATCGACTGGGCCTGGGACGCTGACGCCAACGAAGTCGACGAACAGCGCCTGTGGCTTGCGGTGGTCACACTAACCTGGTTCTTGTCAACCAGCAACCGTGCCGTGCGCGACCGCGCTACCAAGGCACTCGTAAACCTTCTTTCCTGCAAGCTCAGTCATGCGGCGAACCTCATCGATCAATTCGCCAGCGTCGACGACTCGTACATTACCGAGCGCCTTCTCGCCGCTTGCTACGGCGCGGCAATGCAGGGCATGGACCGCGCCCGTTGCCGGGTACTCGCTGCTTCGGTCTGGAAGAACTACTTTGCAGAAGACAAGCAGCCTCCGCTGAATCTGATGGCCCGGGACTATGCCTTCGGTGTTCTTCTCTACGCTCAGGCCGCAGGCCAGTTGCCAGTAGAAGTCGACATCGACGCATGCAGGGCCAAGTTCAAATCCGCATGGCCACTGGAAGCTGTGTCGGAAGAGGACCTCAAGAAGTACAGCAAGAGGGGGTACGGAGACTCGATTTGCGCTTCTACGAATGAGCACGGAGACTTCGGCAACTACACCTTGCGCGGTTGGTTGCACGACATCGTGGACGCACCGCGCACTCTTGCTGGCAACACCACTAAGGAACTGTTCAAGCGCTGGGAAGGCGCGCTCATGGACAACGCAGCCATCGAGCAGGTAGAAGCCTACGTTGAGCTGTATCGGCTGACGGTTGATTACCATCAGCGGCCCAAGCGCTTTTCACTCATCGAGAAAAGTACGGGAGAGTCCGAGCGCCTTTGGAGCGAGGTAAATAAAGCCAACCAAGCGTTCAAGGAGATGCTGTCCGAGGCGCTGCGGATCGAATATGTCGAGTTTGCGGAACATCATCTTCTGGAGTCAGCGCGCATGCGGGACGACAGAATACGCCCGTCAGAAGTCGACCATGGCCCTGTGAGGCGATGGATTTGCGAGCGCGCGCACCAGCTTGGATGGACCGAGGACCTCTTCGACAAGTTCGAGAGGAGCCAAACTATCAGCCCCGGCCGGATGGGCAAACATCGGATAGAGCGTATCGGCAAAAAGTACCAGTACATAGCACTAGCTGAAGTGACGGCCCGCATGACCGACAATCTGGCGATGTGTTCGTGGCATGACAACGGTAAGTTGAGGGGGTTCGAACCTGGCCCTCGTGGCCGCGACATGAAAAGAGACCTTGACCCCTCCCTTCTAGTTCGAAGCACGCTCGATACCGGCTGGGCGGCAACGCCGGTCACATGGTGGACCCCATCCGCACCCCGTTTACCGTCTGGAGATATTGACCTGCTCCTTGCTTGGCTACACATCGAGAGCGACCTGTGCAACGACATAGGTGAAATCGAGGTGGTTAGTCCTGACAGCGCGCGATGGCTGACGGTGCGCTGCTTTCGTCATTGGACTGTGCCGGGGCAAAGCAGGCGCGCCCATGCAAAAGTCTGGTCGCGCATAAGCTGTCTGGTCACGGCTCTAGGCAGTGGTCCTCAACTGGCAAAGGAGCTGCTCGACAGGCATCGTGGCGACATCTCTCGCCTTATGGAGAGCGATACCCTCGACCTCTTCTTGGGAGAGCATGGATGGCGTGACACCAGGGAAATTGAACTTGAACCGAACACTAGCGCTGGCATCAGGACGCCGTATGCAGGGATCGATGCGTCACTGAACGCTGAAGGAAGCGACAAGGACAACTCGGTCGACGAGGGGTTTTCGCTTTGTCTGCCATCGTCAGGGGCCATTAAGGTGCTTGACTTGCACTTACGCAGCGGCAGAGCTCCAGAATACGTCGACGCTAGCGGCATTGTCCGCTGGCAGGATCCTTCACTGCGTTTGCATGGTTCTGGGGCCGGTGTGGTGTCCCGTGACTATTTCTTAGGCAGGCTTGCGAGCGCTGGCTTAGAGCCCGTGTGGGTGCTGGCCGGAGAGAAGAACGTATACGCAGGCCAAGATCTGGGCGGCTTAGGCGGATACGGTGGCGGGCTTTATCACACAACCGCGTTCGCAATGGAGGCAGGTACCTTGAAGTCGTTTGGCACCAAGATAGAGTTTCACGCACCAAGCGCAGATCAACTTGAAAGGCTGAAGGCCGGTTGAACCTTGACCCATTGGCGGAGTAGCCATTACCACTCCCGATCCTTCGAGATCGTGGAAACATGGCGGCATCGATTGCATGCGTGCAGATGCCCCGAAAGACATAGTCTTCCAGACATGCGAGTATCTCCGGCAATGCGCCCTGTTTCTAAATCCGACACTTCGTGTCATTGCGACTGGCAGCCGAGCTAGATCGACAAATATCTACGTCAGCTTTCTGCTGATAGCGATATTCGCATTTATAATCTGAGCGACTGCAATCAGCCTCGACCTGCCGTTCACAGCTACCGACCGAACGACAGCTTTTGCCCCCGGAAGCAGCCAGCAACTGAGGTCTGCTCCCGACCTGAAGCTGTCAAATTGACTATCAAGTTGAATCAGCATTCAATGAAAACCGACAGTTGAACCCAGGAGTTCAAAAAGGGGTTGCCGTTTGTCCAGCAGGTCGTCGAAGCTGATGACCTCCACGTCCTTGAACCTGTCGGGAGAAGATCAGGCTCAACACGAAAGTAATAAGGTTGACAGTCTCTGAGTCAAATTCCAGTGACTTACCGGTTTGCACTTCGTCAACGCAGCGTCAGTCCCGCTGCATTGATTGCCTTCGCATAAAACGGACGCTCAACACGCAAGCTTTGAGCAAGATCCTTAGAACTACCTCCTGCAACTTTGAAGCCGAGCTTTTCTAGCTGCTCGCGAACATCCGGTGTCTGCAACACAGCGCGCATGTCGTTGTTGATCTTCTCGATCACTTGCTGAGGCGTACCCGCCGGTGCGAAGTATCCCTGCCAGCTTTCGACTGCAAAGCCAGGCACGCCAGCCTCGGCCACGGTTGGCACATCGGGCAAGGCATCCGACCGGTAAGGCGTTGTCACTGCCAAAGCACGCAATTTCCCGGCACGCACGTATTCAGTGACTGCAGCAAGCGTGATCAGGGTAGCATCGGCATGTCCTCCAAGGACGTCGAGCGTAGCGGGGCCTCCACCAGAGTAAGGAATGTAGTTGACTTGCGCACCAGTCCTTTGAGAGAGAATTTCGTGCGCCACGTGGGCAATGCCGCCATTGCCGGGCAATGCCAGGCTAATGCTCTGAGACCTTGCCTTGGCTCGCGAGATATATTGGTTCAGAGTGTGCAGACCCGTGGATGGGTTGACCACAAGTATCTGAGGATTGACGACAGCCTTGATTATGGGAGTGAAGCTCTTTTGCGAGTCGTACGGCAGCTTGGCGAACAAAAGGCTGTTGAGCGTGATTCCCTCCCCCTGCTGCAGCAGGGTGTAACCATCGGGCGCAGCTTTGGCGACCTTGGCCGCTCCGATGGTGCCGCTGGCGCCCGGCACGTTCTCGACCAACACCGACTGTCCCCAAAGCAACGCCAGCTTATCGGCCAGCGTACGCGTGAGTTTATCGGCGCTACCACCGGGCGCTACCGGCACGATGATGCGCACCGGCTTGGCCGGCCAATGATTACCCGGTGGATCCGATTCAGCATACGCAGCAACAGTAGTCGCGGCAATCAGGGTCAAGGAAAGCTTCGTGGCAACGCGCAGCAAGATTCTTCGGGAAACAGGCATTCAGGGCATTCAAAAAGAGCTATGACTACCCACCAATCTAGATAGCTCAAGCTCGCAATGGAACGAAGTTCTGCGCATATCGATCTACGGATTTCTTCGTTGCTGGCACGCGGTTTCAAGCCTACCGTGGCGTATTTCTTCTAGAACTCCGTCGCATCAGGCCACACCCGCAACCATGACCCAGATCCACCGCCCTACCGACTTCAGCGACACCGGCAGCCGCCGCTCTGCTGCCGTGGCGCACTTCATCGCCATCGCACAACAGGTCGCGCCAGATCCAAAAAACACAACACCCGACCAATTACAGGTGGTAGCGCACCACCTGGAGGCGCTGGGCAAGCAAACTGCGCTGTTCCCGCTTGAAGATTTCCCCGTCACGAACGACAACCCCGCCGTGGTCTACCGCTTGAGCGAGGACGCCGACGGGCATTACGCGCTGTATGCCTCCGTCGGGCTACCGGGCAAGGCAGTGCCTCCGCACGACCACACTACTTGGGCCATCATTGCCGGCGTGCATGGCGTAGAACGCAATGTGTTTTATCGCCGGGACAAGACCGCCGACCCGGCGCAAGACACACTTTCGCCCGAACGAACGGTAGATGTGATTCGCGGTAGCTCGGTGACCCTCAGTCCCACCGATGTGCACACCATCGAACTCGTCGGCGAGGAGACGAGCTTGCATCTGCACTTCTACGGCCGAGGACTGGACCACATGCCCGAGCGCGTAGTGTTCGAAGGCCTCAGCGGCGGCAGTTTCCGCACCTTCGCCCCACCCGCAGGCATTCGTCAAGCCGTCATAACGCCAGAATCGCTAAAAGCGGCGCTCGCAGACGGTCAAGAGCTTGCCGTGCTCGACGTGCGTGATGCCGGCGTCTTCGCCCGCCGCCACATCCTGTTTGCCGCAAGCGCACCACTGTGGCGGCTTCCACTCGAAATCGACCGCCTCGTGCCACGCCGCGGCACACGTGTCGTGGTGACGGATGGCGACGAAACCCTCGCGCACACGGCTGCGCACCAGCTCATCCGCCTTGGCTGGACTAACGTATCAGTGCTGGCCGGCGGCGTGGACGGCTGGGCCGCTGCCGGGTACGAGATCTTCAGCGGTACCAACGTGCCCAGCAAAGCCTTCGGCGAGGTGATCGAGCATGAGAAGCTCACGCCCTGGATCTCCTCGGAGGAGCTCGAAGAACGCGTCAAACGCGGTGACAACCTCATCGTCGTGGACAGCCGAACGCCCGAGGAGTTCGCAGACTTCAGCCTGCCATTCGCACACAGCCTGCCAGGCGCAGAGCTTGTCTACCGCATCGGAGAGATCGCGCCGGACCCGGACACCTTTGTCGTCGTAAATTGCGCCGGGCGCACACGCAGCATCGTAGGCGCGCAGACACTCATTGACGCAGGCATACCCAACCGCGTGGCCTCGCTGCGCAATGGCACCATGGATTGGCTGCTGACAGGGCGCGAGCTGGCCCAGGGCCGCCACACGCCGCTACCCGAGCCTGCCCCCTCCACCTTGGCTACCGCTCGTAATAGAGCCGACAGCGTCGCTCAACGCGCCGGCGTCCAGCGCATCGATGCAGCCACGCTGGTACTCTGGTTGAACGAAGCCCACGAACGCACCCTCTACCGCTTCGACGTTCGCACCCAAGCCGAGTACGAGGCCGGGCATTTGGAAGGTTGGCGCTGGGCCCCTGGTGGGCAACTGGTGCAGGCTACCGACGAATACGCAGCCACGCGCGGCGCGCGCATCGTGCTGGCAGACTGGGACGGAGTACGTGCGCTGACCACTGCTGCCTGGCTGGCGCAACTTGGTTGGGAGGTGGCTGTGTACACACCGCCCCACTATGGCCCAGGCGCCTCCTGCGTGACCGGCCCCGAGCCAGTGCGATTGCTGGCACCCAATCCGCCGGCCCCGTACATCGCACCACCGCAGGCCGCAGCACTGACCGATGCTGACGGCGCAGCGGTCTTCGATGTGGACAGTCGCGTCGCCTTCGAAAAACGCCACATCGCCGGCGCACGCTTCGCCGCTCCCGGCAGGCTGGCTGAATTTATCGACGCACTGCCACCAGGACAGGCTGTGCTGCTTACCTCGTCCGACGGCGTACTGGCCCAAAGCGTGGCATCTGGCCTGGCGCACGCGAGACGCAATAGCAAGACTCCTTCGCGCGATATCCGTGCCATTAGCGGTGGCACACGCGCCTGGGCCGCTGCGGGCCTGCCCATAGCTCAAGGCGGTGAAAGCGTACTCACCGGCGACGACGACCGCAGCTATAGCCCCTACCTGCACCGCGATCTAACACTGCGTAACGCCGGTTTCACCGACTACTTGGACTGGGAGCTGGGCCTAGTGGCTCAGCTGGAACGCGAGGGACACACCGGCATCCAGTTGATCGACTGAAAGAAAGACCGCCCTTTGCTGCCCCTCTGCGGGCAGCTCCTGCATATGGGTTGGTCCTTTAAGAATTGAGCTTAGAACGCTCATCGACAAGCATTTCAAGTGCATTGCCACCTAAGCCGCACCCAAACAAAGCGCAAACAGCTATTGTTTTATTAACCCATGTCCGTATCTACCTCCTACATTTCTGCGCAGACCGCGCGCCAATGGCTGAACGACAGTGACGAAATCGCCCTGCTCGATGTGCGCGAGTCAGGACAGTTCGGTGAAGGCCATCCGTTCTTCGCTGTCAACACTCCCTACAGCCAACTAGAGCCACTCGTTACGCAACTCGTGCCGCGCAGGACTACGCGCACCGTGTTGCTCGACGCGGGCGACGGTGTTTCCGAGCGCGCCGTACGCCGCATGCATGCCTTGGGCTACGTACATGTCCATGCGCTCGAAGGCGGCGCGCCGGGCTGGGCTGCCGCAGGTTACACACTGTTCCAAGGCGTGAACCTACCCTCCAAGACCTTTGGCGAGCTGGCAGAACACGCCTTCGACACCCCCCACATCGGCGCTCAGGAGCTGGCCCGCTGGCAGCGGCAGAACAAGCACTTCGTATTACTGGACGGGCGCACGCCCGCCGAGCACCGCAAGATGAGCATTCCAGGCTCTGTCTCTGCACCCAACGGGGAACTACCGCGACACTTGCACGCACTGGCCAGCGACCCAACCACCCCCATCGTCATTCACTGCGCAGGGCGAACACGCAGCATCATCGGCGCGGAAATCCTGCGCAATCTAGGTCTGCATAACCCCGTGTTCGCACTGGAAAACGGCACCCAGGGCTGGGCGCTGGCCGGCCTACAGCTGGCCCATGGTGACAGCCAGGAGCGCCAACGGCCTGCACGGCCATACGCTAGCGAGCGCGAAGCCGCCGTTAGATTCGCGCGTAGCGCGGCCGTGCCGGAACTGAGCCCCACGCAGGCCCAGCAATGGGTTGACCACGACGCCCTCACCACCTACGTACTGGACGTGCGTAGCGCCGAAGAATTCGCAGCTCGTACTCTGCCTGGCGCCACGCACGCACCCGGCGGCCAGTTGCTGCAAGCCACCGACCAGACACTGGGGACGCGCAAGGCCCGGGTGATTCTGCTGGACGATGACGGCGTGCGCGCGCCAGTCACAGCAGTGTGGCTGACCCGACTGGGCTGGCAGGTCGCCACAGTAGAAGGTGGCATCGACGCATCATTGAGCCTGTCGCATAGGCCTGCACCAGCTGAGACGCACCCGCTGCCTCGCATCGCCACGCAAGCGCTGCCTACCTGGAGCCGCGAGCAAGTGCCGCAACTTGTCGACCTGCGAAGCTCAGCAGCCTGGCAACAGGAGCATGCTGCAGGGGCGGTTTGGGGAATACGTCCACGCCTTGGGCAGCTCAGTTTCTCCGCTGACCGCCCGATCCTTCTATTGACACCTGATTCCGCCACGGCACAGCTAGCCGCAATCGACCTTCGTGAGGCCGGGCACAGCGATATCGCCTGGGCTTTAGCGCAGGACTGGGCCGACGCCGGGCTCCCAGTGGAGTGCAACACACCGCTGGCTGACAGCGAACGCATCGACTACCTGTTCTTCGTGCACGACCGCCACGACGGCAACCTAGACGCTGCACGCCAGTACCTGGAATGGGAAACAGGCCTGATCGCGCAGGCCGCGCCCGATGAACTGGGCGTGTTCCAACTGCCTTCAAGAAACGCATAAGCAAGCGCGGAAAACTTCGTTGCTACAGCAAAGGCGCCATCGCAAGATGAGCGCCTGATTTCTTTTCGGCACCCCATGTATCCCACCCACCCCACCAAGATTTCTCGCATCGTCCCCGCCACGGCAGCGCTCGTTGCCGCACTTACCTGCCATGCCGCACACGCAGACGCCACACTGGACAAGATCAAGCAGCGCGGCAAGGTCAGCATCGGGGTGCTCGTCAATGGCGGCCCCTTCGGCTCCATCGACCCCGCCTCCCAGCAGCTCATTGGCTGGAACCCCGAACTTGCGCGCGCCGTGGCAAAGGGCCTGGGCGTGGAAGCAGACCTGGTCCAGGTCCAGACTGCTACGCGAGTGCAGTTTCTTCAGGCGGGTAAGGTGGATCTGCTGATTGCGTCCATGGAGCTCAACCCCGACCGCGCCGAGGTGCTGGGTTATGCACCCACACCTTTCTACCGCGTGGGCGGCGCGGCGGCCGTGCGCAAAGATAGCGGCATCAGCAAATGGGAAGACCTCCGTGGCAAGCCCGTGTGTGTATCCCAGGGCAGCAGCTTTTCTAAGCCCCTCGCTCAAGACTACGGCGCCCAGATCCAGGGCTACAAGAGCTCCTCTGACTCTCTATTGGCCCTAAAGGGCGGCAACTGCGTGGCCGCCGTCCATGACAGCACCCTCATTCACCCCCTGTTGCGCAGCAATCCCGAGTGGGCACAGTACACGGCCCCGATCGCCAGCGAAGTGCTGCCTGCCTTGTCCGTGGTGTGGACTCGTAAGGGCGAGGCCGACACCATCGCCGCCGTCGACAAGGTTGTACAGGACTGGCACCGCACGGGCTGGCTGATCGCCACCGAAAAACGTGTGGGCATCTCGCCCGCCAACCCGTTGCTGCCGGAGCTGCAGGCCAAGTTCAAAGCTGCAGTCACTCGCTAAACCGCCCGGCTGCGGCCGCGCTTGCTTCTCGCCCCTGCTTTTCCTCCACATGTCGGAGGACGGGTGGCCTGTTGCCTTTTTTTCCTGGATTTCCCATGCTCCTTCGCATTCCCTTTGCCCTGGCCAGCCTGAGTGCCCTGCTTGCCATTGCTTCCCCCGCCCATGCCGACGCCACCCTCGACAAGATCCAGCAACGCGGAAAACTGTCTGTTGGCATCGACGGCGCCAGCCCGCCATTTGGCAAACTCGATCCCGCCACGGGCAAAACTGGTGGCTACCAGACTGAACTGGCAGCCGACATTGCCAAACGCCTGGGCGTGAAGCTCGAAACAGTGCCGGTGACCGCGTCGACACGGGTGCAGTTCCTGCAGTCTGGCAAGGTCGACCTGCTGATCGCCAACATCCAGTGGACACAGGAGCGCAGCGAAATCCTGTCCTTCGCCCCCACACCTTACGACCTCATCGGCGGCGGCGCCCTGGTGGCCAAGTCCGCCAATATCAAGCGCTGGGAAGACCTTCGCGGCAAGGTGGCTTGCGTGTCCCAGGGCAGCAACTTCGCCAAGCCCCTGGCGGAGACCTACGGCGCCGTAGTCAAGGGCCTGCGCGGCATCCCCGAATCCCTGCTGGCCTTGAAGGGCGGTACCTGCGCGGCATCGGTTCATATCCAGCCAGCCCTGTACGAGAAACTAACCGGCCCAAGTAAGGAGGAATGGAAGGACTTCGAACTGGGCACACAGGACCAGTTGATCCCCTCGCCCACCGTGGTCTGGACCCGTAAGGGCGAAGCCGATACACAGAACCTGGTGGACAAGACCATCCAGGACTGGCACCGCACGGGTTTCCTGCTGCAGGTGGCGCGCAAGAACGGCGTGCCCGACACTTGGATTGCCGAACGCCACCAGCGCGCCCTAAAGGGCCAGTTCGACCGTGCTCCCTACGACTTCGCCGTCTACGCTGAAGCCCAGGCCGCCGCCAAAAAGGAAGGAGCCAAGCAATGAACCGGAGCCATTTCCTGCGGCACAGCTTGATGACAGCCGCTGCACTGGCCACGCTGGCCGCAGCCCTCCCAGCCCAGGCAGATGCCACGCTGGACAAGGTCAAACAACGCGGCAAGCTGGTCGTGGGGGTGATGCTCTCAGGCCCACCCTTCGGCAGCATCGACCCCGTCACACAGAAGCACGTAGGCTACAACGTGGAACTGGCCGAAGGCGTGGCCAAAGGGCTAGGTGTGGTCGCCGAGACCGTGCAGGTCCAGCCGTCCAACCGCGTGCAGTTCCTGCAACAGGGTAAGGTCGACATCCTGATCGCCAACATGCAGTGGACCCAGGAGCGCAGCGAGATCCTGAGCTTCGTGCCCACACCCTTTGAGGAAGTGGGCGGCGCGGCGATTGCCAAGAAGGGCAGCGGCGTCGCCCGGTGGGACGACCTGCGCGGCAAGCCCGTGTGCGTGTCCCAGGGCAGCAACTTCACCAAGCCCCTGGCTGAGCAGCACGGCGCCCAGATCAAGGCCTTCCGCGGCCAGCCCGAATCCCTGCTGGCCCTGAAGGGTGGCAACTGCGCCGCCGCCGTGCACGTGAGCCCCACGCTGCGCGAGCTGGTGGCCAGCAACCCCGACTGGAAGGACTACGAGATCGTCTCGCCCACCGATCTCATCCCTTCGCCCTCGGTGATCTGGCTGCGCAAGGGCGAAGCCGACACCCAGGCGGCCATCGACAAGGTGGTGCAGGACTGGCATGGCAGCGGCTGGCTGATCGCGGTGGAAAAGCGCCACGGCATGACCCCCACGCCCCTGCTGCACCAACTGCAGGCCAAGTACCGCAAACCCTGAGCAAGGCCATGTTCGAGGAAACACGTTTCACCGCCGACAGCCTGCGCCGCCAGACCGAGGCCATCCTGCGCGCCTGGGGCATGGCCGAACCCACGGCCCGCACCACCGCCGCACTCATGGTCGAGACCGACCTGCTGGGTGTGGAATCGCACGGCGTGTCCATGCTGCCCCAGTACGACACCTTGCGCGCCAGCGGCCGCCTGCAGCTGACGGCCCAGCCCCAGGTGCTGCGCGACGGCCCGGCCACGGCCCTACTCGACGGCGGCGCCGGCCTGGGCCATGCGGTCTCTGCCCAGGCCATGCAGCTGGCCGTGGACAAGGCGCGCAACTTGGGCATCGCCCTGGTGGGCGTGCGCAACTCCCACCATTTCGGCGCCGCTGGCGTCTATGCACGCATCGCCCAGCGCCAGGGCCTGATCGGCTTGGTCACCAGTTCGGCTCAGGGCGTGCTACTGGTACCTACACGAGCGGCCGAACCCGTGCTAGGCACCAACCCCATTGCCTTCGCCGCCCCCGTGCCGGCGGATTCACACAACACGGCTTTTGTGCTGGACATCGCCACCACCACGGCTGCGGCCAACCGCGTCAAGGTCAAGGCCTTGCGCGGTGAAGCCGTGCCCAGCGGCTGGGTGGTGGACGGCCAGGGCGCGCCCGTGACAGCGCCCCAGGCCGCACGCACCCAGGTTTTCGACGCGCCGGACGGGGGCCTCACTCCCCTGGGCGGCAGCGAGGACGGCGGCAGCCACAAGGGCTACGGCCTGTCCCTGCTGGCCCAGGTGCTGGGCGGCACCTTGAACGGTGGCGCCTTTGCGCCCTTGCACCGCCGCAGCCATGGCCCCAGCGCTCCGGCCAATGTGGGCCACAGCTTCATCGCCATTGATCCATCCTTCTTTGGCGAACCCGGTGACTTTGCCCACGAACTGGACGCCATCCTCGACGTGTTGCACGCCACACGCCCAGCCGACCCGTCACGTCCAGTTCTGGTGCCCGGCGACCCTGAAGCACGCCAACAGGCCGAACGCGGGCAGCACGGAATACCGCTGCCGCCGGCCCTGCTTTTACAGATCCGCGGTCTGGCGGCCGCAGCCGGCGTGGACGAGCTGCTAGAGCCCGCAGCCCCGTTTGGGAGGAATTAACCATATGAGCACGCTTATAGACCAACTGCGGGCTGCCCTGGGCACTGACCAGGTGCTGACCGGCACGGACGCGGCAGGATATCTAACAGATCAGCACGGCCGCCTAACAGGCCGGGCCCTGGCCGTTGTTCGTCCGGCCGACACAGCTCAGGTGGCTGAGGTCGTGCGCCTGTGCCGCGCCCAACGTACCCCCATCGTGCCCCAGGGAGGCAATACCGGCCTCATGGGCGGTGCCACACCCGATGCCAGCGGCCAAGCTGTGCTGCTGTCCCTGGGCCGCCTCAACCGCGTGCGCGCCATCGACACCGACAATGACACCCTGACCGTGGAAGCTGGCGCCGTGTTAGCCCAGGTGCAACAGGCCGCACGCGACGCGGGCCGGCTGTTCCCGCTGAGCCTGGGATCTGAAGGCAGCTGCACCATCGGCGGCAACCTCTCCACCAATGCTGGCGGCACCCAGGTGCTGCGTTACGGCAACACGCGCGAGCTGGTGCTGGGTCTGGAAGTGGTCACCGCCGAAGGCGAAATCTGGCATGGTCTGCGCGGCTTGCGCAAGGACAACACGGGCTATGCGCTGCGCGACCTGTACGTGGGCAGCGAAGGCACGCTGGGCATTATCACGGCCGCCACGCTCAAGCTCCACCCCTTGCCACAGGCGCAGCACACTGCCTTGCTGGCCTTTGGCTGCATTCGAAACGCCGTGGCCTTCCTCTCAGCTGCCCGCGCGGGCTTCGGCGCCAGCCTCACGGCCTTCGAGCTGCTGTCGGACACGGCCGTGGGCCTGATCGCGCGCCATGTACCCGAGCAGCCACTGCCACTAGCCCCGGGCACCCCCTGGTACGCTCTGGTCGAACTGTCAGATAGCGAAGGGGAAGCCCATGCTCGCCAGCGCTTCGAGGCCGTAGTCAGCCAGGCCTTCGAGGACGGCCTGGTACACGATGCGGCGATCGCCGAAAGCCTGCAACAAAGTCAGGCCCTGTGGCGGCTGCGCGACGAGGCCCTCGGCCTGGCCCAGAAACGCGACGGCGGCAACATCAAGCACGACGTCTCCGTGCCCATCTCGCGCATCCCAGACTTCCTGGCGGCCACGGCCGCTGCTCTGCAGGCACAGTTCCCAGGCGTGCGCCCCGTGGCCTTCGGCCACCTGGGCGACGGCAACCTGCACTACAACGTCTCGCACTCCCCCGACAGCACAGTGGCCGCGCTGTTTGCGCAGGAGGACGCCATCCACGCCGTGGTGCACGACTGCGTTCACGCCCACAGTGGTTCCATCAGCGCCGAGCACGGTGTGGGCCAGACCAAACGCGACCTGCTGCCACTCTACAAGAGCACGGTCGAGCTGGAGCTGATGCGCCGCCTCAAGGCTGCCTTCGACCCGCTTGGCCTGCTCAACCCGGGCAAGGTCCTGGCCAACACCATCCCCTCTTCCTTCCCATCCCTTGCAGCGCCTGCGGCACCCGTATGCGCCGCTGCCGAACGCTCCCTGCCATGACCGCTTCCAACTTCCCGCTCTCCGAGCGTGTGCGCCGCGTCAAGCTCTCGCCCAATGCGGCGGCCAGCGCACGCGCCACTGCCCTGGCCGCCCAAGGCCGCGACGTGATCTCGCTTACAACGGGCGAGCCCGACTTCGATACGCCCGACTCCATCAAGCAGGCCGCCATCGCCGCCCTGGTGCGCGGCGAGACCAAGTACACGCCCACGGCCGGCACGACCACGTTGCGCCAGGCCATCCAGGCCAAGTACCGCCGAGAGCGCGCCCTGGACTATCCGTCTTCCCAGATCATCGTGAGCAACGGCGGCAAGCAGGTGATCTACAACGCCATGGCCGCGACGCTCAATGCCGGCGACGAGGTCATCGTCCCTACGCCCTACTGGCCCTCCTTTCCCGACATCGTGCTGGTCAACGACGGCACACCCGTGCTCGTGCCCTGTGGCATCGACGCGGGCTTCAAGCTCACGCCCGCAGCGCTGGAGGCGGCGATCACGCCGCGCACCCGTTGGCTGGTGCTCAACACCCCGGGCAACCCTTCGGGCGCGATCTACAGCGCCGACGAGCTTGCGGCCCTGGCCGCCGTACTGCGCCGTCACCCCCAGGTGCTGATACTTCTGGACGAGCTGTACGAACACATCTGGTTCACCCCGGAAGCGCCCGTGCACTGGCTGCATGTGGCGCCAGATTTCAGGGAGCGCACCCTGCTGGTCAACGGCGCCTCCAAGACTTATGCCATGACGGGCTGGCGCATCGGCTGGGGGGCGGGCCCTTCCGCACTCATACAGGCCATGGTGGTCATCCAGTCCCAGGCCTCGTCGGGCCCCAACTCCGTGGGCCAGTCCGCCGTCACCGCCGCCCTGGAATCGTCCGACCAGTCCTTTGTGACAGCGGCCCGCCATGCCTACGCACGCCGTGCCGCAGCCGTGGTCGCGGGCCTGAGTGAGGTGCCCGGACTGGCTCTGCGGCCCATCGAAGGCTCGTTCTTCGCCTTTGTGCACTGCGCCGGCGTGCTGGGCCGCCTGCGCCCGGACGGCACGCCCATCGCCTCGGACAGCGACCTGACCGAATGGCTGCTAGAAGCCGAAGGGGTGGCCGCCGTGGACGGCGGGGCCTACGGCCTTTCGCCCTATTTCCGCCTCTCTACAGCAGCCAGCGATGCCGTGCTGGCCGACGCCGTGCAGCGCATCGCACGCGCCGTTGCCGCGCTGCGCCCGGCTCCGGTTGTGGCAGACCCAGCCCGAACCCTGGAGGCCAGCGCATGAGCACCGACTGGTTACACCAGGCAGTCGATGCCCTGCGGCCCCTGGGGCTCAACTATGCCTTTGTGCTGGACACCTCCGAGCGCCAGGCCTTCGTGCGCGGCATGATCGTGACCCTGCAACTGGCCCTGCTGACCATTCCCGGTAGCCTGGCCGCCGGCGTAGCCCTTGCAGCGGCCCTGACCTCGGGTCGGCCCTCGCTGGAGCGCACCGCCCGCGCCTTTGTCGAAGTCACGCGCAATACACCCACCTTGGTCCAGCTGTACTGCGCCTTTCTGGTACTCAACATGCTCATCACCCAGCAACTGCGCGACTGGGGAGCGGGCAATAACCCGCTCACGCCCTTCGTCTGGGTCGTGATCGTGGTCTCGCTGCACAAAGGGGTGTTTCATGCCGAGGCGCTGCGCGCCGGCATCGAAGCCGTGCCTGCCACCACGCTGGAGGCCGCGCGCTCGTTAGGCTTTTCGCAGCGCCAACTGCTGGCGCGTGTTCAGTTGCCGCTAGCCATACGCTTTGCCCTTCCCTCCCTTGTCAACAACCTGGTAGACCTGGTGAAGATGACTGCCGTGGCCTCGGCCATCGCTGTGGGTGACGTGACTTATGAGTCCATCATGATCTGGTCCCAGCGCGACAACGTGCTGGAGCTGCTGCTGCTTATCCTGCTGTGGTTCGGCCTCCTTACCTGGCTGGTCAGCCTGGCGGGCCGCTGGCTGGAACACCATTGGAGGATGCCCGGCTATGGCCAGTGAAGCCCTTTCTCGTCCCGTGGCGCCGGCGCATCCCGCATGGGGCCGTGCGCTGCGCAACCCCTGGCTGATCGCCGCCACCGCCTTGCTAGTGCTCGTCCTGTACTGGACCACTAGCGGCAGCACGCCCCCCGCCTTCGTCCATCTCTGGAACTGGCTGCCCGCCTTGCTGCGCGGCCTGTGGGTCAACATCGAGATCAGCGTGCTGGCCGTGGCTCTGGGCACCGTGGTCGGTCTGATGCTCGGTGCGCTGTCGCTCTCGCCCACGCCAGGCCTGCGCACCATCGTGCGCTGGTATGTGCAACTGTTCCGCAACGCGCCCATCCTGGTGCTCATCTACTTCACTACCTACGTGTTCCCCTTCGAGGTGAAGCTGGTGAGCTGGTCCTTTCCCTTCCCCGACTGGATCAAGGTCGTGCTGGGTCTGGCCCTGCCCACCAGCGCCAACGTGGCCGAGATCTTCCGTGGCGCGATCCAGTCCATTCCCAGCGCTCAGTGGGAGGCTGCCCAGTCCCTGGCCTTTCGCCGCCGCGAGATCTTCCGCCTCATCGTCCTGCCCCAGTGCGTGCGTCGCATGCTTCCACCCTGGATGAACCTCTACGCCAGCATCACCATGAGTACCTCATTGGCCTCCTTGGTGGGCGTACACGACGTGGTCGACACTGCACAGATCGCCAGCAACACCGTAGCCCGCACGGACTTCACCATCCTCGTGTATTTCGCGCTGCTCGCCTTGTTTTTTGCCTACTGCTATCCGATAGCCCGCGCCACGCGCAACCTGGAGCGCCGCCATGAACGCCACTGACTCCTTTATCACCCAGATCGCCAGCAACAAGGCAATCACGACAGAAGCGACACCACCCCTGGTCAACCTGCACGGCGTGCACCTGTCCTTCGGCGACAACCATGTGCTGCGCGGCATCGACGTGCAAGTGCGGCGCGGCGAGGCCGTAACCATCATCGGCCCTTCGGGCTCAGGTAAGTCCACCATCCTGCGTTGCATCACGGGCCTGCTGAGGCCTCAGCAGGGCAGCATCACCGTGGCCGGCACGCGCGTAGACCAGCTGCGCACCGAGGCCGAGCTGATAGCACTGCGCAAGCGCGTGGGCTTTGTGTTCCAGCAATACAACCTTTTCCCCCACCTGTCGGTACTGGAGAACCTGGTAATTGCCCCCACCCGTGTGGTCGGACGTGACCGAGCGACGGCCGAGCGCGAGGCCCGTGCTTTGCTGCAGAAGGTGCGTCTGGACCACAAGGAAAACGCCTATCCAGGCGAGCTGTCAGGCGGCCAGCAGCAGCGCGTAGCCATAGCGCGCGCCCTGGCCATGCGGCCCGAACTCATCTTGTTCGATGAAGTGACCTCGGCTCTGGACCCCGAAACCGTGGGCGAAGTTCTGACCGTGATTCGAGACCTCGTCAGGGACGGCATGACCTGCGTGCTGGTCACGCACGAGATGCGCTTTGCCGAAGAGGTCAGCGACCAGGTCTATTTCACCGAGGCCGGCCGTATCGTCGAGCACGGTCCCTCTTCCCAGATCTTCGGCAGCCCGCGCAGCGAACGCACGCGAGAGTTCCTACAACGGGCTCTGGGCGACGGCGCACGCGCCAGACCGCTGCCTCCCCCATCCCCGCTGGCCTTCAACAGCCTACGCTTCGCGCTCTGACACGTTGAAAACCATACCCACTAGGAGCCTCGCTATGACAATTTCTTCCTCTACCCCTATCGCCGATCAACGTCGCCAGGCCGTGGACTCGGCGCTGGCCGACGTGCGCCGCTTGATTCAAACCGGCGCTCCCGACCGCAAAACCCTGGCCGCCATCACCGAGAGGCTGGAGCAACTGGCCGCCCACAAGGCATTGTTCAGTCGCGCAGACTTTCCCCCGCCTGCCCAGACTGATGGCGTGGGTGCCTCCACGCGGTACCGACTCAATCCCGCAGACGGCGATTCAGGCCTGGCCCTCTATCTGAACTCCATCAACCCCGGCAAGACCACGGCACCGCACAACCACACGACCTGGGCCGTGATCGTGGCTGTCGAAGGTCAGGAAATCAACCGCCTGTACGAGCGCACCGACGACCGCTCCAACCCTGCCCATGCCCAAATACATCTGGCGCGCGAATTTACCGTGCAGCCTGGTGCCTCCATCGCCTTCTTACCCGACGATATCCACGCAATCGCCGTGGTCGGCAATGAACCCACGCTGCACTTTCACCTTTACGGTCAGCCGTTGGAGACACTGACAGGCCGTGTGGCCATCGACACCGAGACCGGCGAAGTCAAGAACTACAACGCCGCCTACTTCCGCCCCAGCGAGGCCGTGGCATGAGCAACACCTCTTCACCATCCGCCATCGGCTCCGCCACACGCCTGCTGCACGCAGGTAGCCCCGCGCTGCGCGGTGGCTCCGGCCCCGTGAACGTTCCTGTGGTGCGCACCAGCACCGTACGTTTTGCCAATACTGCAGCCTATGCCGATCACCACCACCGACGGGTGGCTGGCGAGCGGGTCGCTTCCTATGGCCGCCACGGTCTTGACACGCACCGCGCGCTCGAAGATGCACTACTAGGCCTGGAGGGAGGCCATCGCGCTTTCCTCGCCCCCTCGGGCCTGGCAGCCATCAGCTTGGTGCTTGTGGCGCTGCTCTCCCCTGGGGACCATGCACTGGTGGCCGACAGTGTGTACTCTCCTGTACGCCGTGTTGACGCCACCCTGCTGCAACGCCTGGGCATCACGCTCGAGTATTTCTCTCCCTCCCAGGACGATCTCGCAGCCAAAATTCGACCCAATACCAAGCTTATCTACGTCGAGTCCCCCAGTTCCCTGTTGTACGAGATTCTGGACCTGCCAGCCCTGGCGGCCATCGCACAAGCCCATGGTGTTCCTCTGGCCACCGACAATACCTGGGGCGCAGGCTGGCTGTACCAGCCTTTGGCTTTGGGCGCCAATATCTCCATCCAGGCCGCCACCAAGTACATCGGCGGACATTCCGACGTGATGCAAGGTGTAGTTGTTACCGACAGCGCGGCGTTGTCCGAGAAGATAGCCACCGCGTATGAAGCTCTGGGCCTGACCATCGGTGCCGACGACGCGTATCTGGCTCTGCGCGGCATTCGCACCTTGCCCGTGCGTTTGGCCCAACACCAACGCCACGCGACCCAAGTTGCACTTTGGCTGCAATCCCAACCTCTGGTGGAGCGCGTCTTCTACCCGGCCTTGCCCAGTGACCCCGGTCATGCACTCTGGAAACGCGACTTTCATGGTGCCAACGGTCTGGTTTCGTTCGCCTTTGTCGACGGAGTGCATGCCGCCGGTGCCGAGGCCTTTGTCAACGCACTGCGCTGGTTTGCCATTGGCGCATCCTGGGGGGGATATGAGAGCCTTGCCTTGATCGCGGCCCCCGAGCGTCTGCGTGAACATAGCGCCTGGTCAGGCACACATTCCGTGGTGCGCCTACATGTCGGCTTAGAAAATCCAGATGATCTGATTGATGACTTGCAGCAAGCCATGGCCAATGTGAACCGACCCGACTGAACTGGACGCCATATCGCCTCAAAACTGAGACCCAGTTGTAGGTTCCATTACGAAAGAAGAGTTCAAGACTGAAGCGACCAACCTGGTCACCGAAAGTTGGCCAGTACCTGGCAGAAATGTCCGCGCAGAGGATCCTGAGTCGGCTCAGCCTGCACAAAAAGCCGTACCTGCACCTGTACGGCCCCCAAGCTAGGAACGGCTGCTTCTACAACGCTGGACGGGTTGCGTTTGAGCTACGACGCAGATGCTAGTTGCGCTACAGGCGGCACCGTGGCGACATCAGCCAGTGAACCCGAACGCACCGAACCCTTCTATCTTTATGCTTTTTACATATAGCAAATTAGTTTAATAAAACCATCTGAAATATGCACACAATTCCGAGTAACAAGCCTCCTGCGCTTGCTGTCACTGAATTGAGATATGTCACCAAGATTGATAGATGGTTTTTCCGATTTTTCGGAGTTTGTGTCATTGCGCCGCGATCTTCACGCGCATCCTGAATTGGGTTTTGAAGAAGTCCGTACGGCTGCGCTCGTCGCTGAGACGCTGCAATCCTGGGGTATCGACGTTCATACGGGAATTGCGGGCACAGGTGTGGTTGGAGTGATCGAAGGCAAGCTTTCAGGAGCGAAAACCATAGGCCTTCGCGCTGATATGGATGCGCTTCCTCTAGAGGAGGAAAACGACTTTGAGCACCGATCTCAGCATGCAGGCCGAATGCATGCCTGTGGTCACGATGGGCACACCACCATGCTGCTTGCGGCGGCAAAGCACCTGGCCAAAACTCGCAACTTTGCCGGTACGGTGCACTTGATCTTTCAGCCCGCTGAGGAAATGGGCAAGGCCGGTGCCTTGAAGATGATCGAAGAAGGTCTCTTTGAACGATTTCCATGTGATGCCGTGTTTGCGCTTCACAACTTTGCGTTGGACCAGGTGGGTGCGTTTGCGCTCAACGCATCGGCGCTCATGGCCTCCAGCAACACCTTCCGCATTACGCTTCATGGCAGCGGAACACATGCCTCCCTGCCCCACACTGGCATTGATCCAGTGGCTGCAGTGATCGATTTGGGGCAGCAGCTGCAAACACTGGTGGTCAAAAACATCAATTCCCTGGAGCGTGCGCTATTGGCCGTCACGCAAATCCAGGGCTCCGACGCCCCCAACGTGATCCCCGATAGTGCATGGCTCGGCGGCACTGTACGCACCTTTTCCCTGGAGGCCTTGGACAAGCTGGAAGCGGCCCTGAGGAGAACGGCAGAACATATCGCCCTGGCACATGGTTGCACTGCTGACGTCCAGTTCAGAAGAGCATCCCCTCCCGTCATCAACCATGAGAAAGAGGCAGCCTTTGCTGCTGAGGTCATGCGAGAAATTGTCGGTGATGAGGCCGTAGATACCCAGTACCCCGGCGTGCTTGCAGCCGAGGATTTTGCGCACATGTTGCGTGTACGTCCTGGTTGCTATGCATTTCTAGGTAATGGAGCTGGCGATCACCGATTGCCAGGGCATGGAAATGGACCCTGCCTGCTTCACAACCGTTCCTACGACTTCAACGACCAAATCATCCCCATTGGCGCCTCCTACTTTGTGCGCCTTGCCGAAACCTGGCTTGCCGCGTGAAAGACCAAACAAATGACAATTTCTAGATTCAAATTACCGTCACGCCGAAACGTTCTAGTGGCGATGCTGGCCATCGCATCGCTGAACCAGGTACATGCAGAAAAGCTGATACGTATCGTCGTTCCCTTCGGCGCAGGCGCAGTTCAGGACACCGTGGCAAGAACCTTCAGCAACGAGCTGGGCAAGGAGCTTGGTGCGTCCGTGATTGTGGAGAACAAGGCCGGAGCCGGAGGAACGGTTGCGACGGCTCAAGTGGCCAAGTCCCCGGCGGATGGCACAACGCTGGTCATGGCGGCCGCCAGTCACCATCTGACAGGCTATCTGTACAACAAGCTCTCCTACGATCCGAACAAGGATTTCGTCGGCGTTTCCTATGTCGGCCGCACCGGATACATTGTTGGCGTGTCCGCTCAATCTGGAATCACCTCGATCAAGGACCTCATTGACCGCGCTCACAAGGAGCCAAATGCGCTGTTCTATGCCTCCGCGGGCAACGGCAGTGCATCGCATCTCGCCACTGCGGCACTGGGGTCCAAGGCGGGCGTGAAGCTGCAGCACATCCCCACCAAATCGACCGGAGATGCAACCACCGAGCTCCTGGCGGGGCGTGTTCAAGTGGTCACAGGCGCGAGTATCGGCATGCTCAGCTTCAAAGCTGATCCACGTATCAAGCTGCTGGCCTACACGGGCAAGAATCGCTCGCGCTTTTTGCCGGAGCTGCCCACGGTCGCAGAAAGCGGCGTACCGGGCTACGCCTTTGACTCCTGGTTGGGTCTGCTTGCACCTGCGGCCACGCCACGCGCAGAGATTGAACGCATCAACAAGGCCATGGCCAAAGTGCTGGCAGACCCCCAGGTGCAAGAGCGCCTGGCTCGAGTCGGCGTGGAAGCGGGATCCTTGCCAGCTCAGGATTTTCAAAAGCTCCTGAACGCCGATTGGATTGCATCGGAGCAAATCGTCAAGGCTGCAGATATTCGTATTGAATAAGCCTGGTTGCCGGGGCTGTCCGTGGACGTCCAATTTATCTTTCGGCGCACATGTCACCCACTCCAGGTCCAGCAAGCGCCGAGCCACCAGGGCCGAGTCTGGCAGGCCGCCAACACGTATAACGCAGTCCACGCCATCGCTGATCAGATCGGCCGGATGGTCCAAGCCTCAGGTACGAATAGCGCTGCCGTCACTGCGGCAGCTCGAAAAAGCACAGGCACAGGCAAGGCGGCTCCTACACGGACTTGATGGCGAAATCTGCTGCTTGCGGGATAGAGCAGACCGTAGAGTTGACGAAAGGTATTGACCTGTCGACTTTTGTGCGCGGCCATCGGTCTCGTGAGCATCGTGACAACCGGGCGGCAGGCTGCACTATGGCCGCCCTTGGCTCGGATGCAGCGCGTCAGACGCAAGAGGTCAAGACGACATTTGCGGCAGGCATCGAAAGCTTGCTGCAGGCCGTTGAGCAAGAGTGTTCGACCTCGGATCGAGCTGGACATGACGAGGCACGAGCCAAGTCCACCACCACCTTTGCGTACATCGTCGGGGCCCTGGTCATGTCACGGGCCTGTCCCGATGATTCGCCACTTGCCGACGAAGTCTTGGCATGTGTGTCGGGACAAGATCCTTGGCGCGTTGGCGGAGCAAGAAAGCGCGCCGCCTCCCACAGCGGCTCACGCTATTCAATCTGGTGTGGCCTGAGCTTTAACGTTCAGCGCTTGACTGCGGCCCCAAACGTCACCAAAGCCATCAGCATGCTGGTGACAATAACGGCGCTGAATGCTAAGTAGGGTGAAAGCGGCAGGGCTGAGGTAATCGCAATAGAGATCGCCGCACAGCCCATTTGGAGGAAGCCCAGCAAAGCAGAGGCTGCCCCAGCATTTTGGCCAAACGGCTGCAGGGTCACGGCAGTTCCCAAGGGATTGATCAGGCCCATTCCAATCAAAAACACTGTCAACGCCGCCGAAAAGTAATACACCTGCTCTGGGGCTGCCAGCAGGGCCACACCAGCGGCAAAGGCGATGGCGATGCCTGCACGGCCAGCGCGCATTGCGCCAAAGCGATGCGCAAGCCTAGGAGCGAGCAGTCCAGCGCCAAAGACAACAAATACGGTAGACGCGAAAAAAAGTGCGAGTTGCAAGGGCGAAAAACCAAACCCTTCCATCAAGATGGCCGGTGCCATGGCAAAAAACAGATACAGCGAGCCCAAGACCAAGCTGACAGATAGTGCTGGTGCAATGAAACGGCGGTCAGTCAGGAGTGCTTTGTAGGTCGCGGCGACAGCACTGAGCGCCAACGGGCGGCGTAAGTCGGAGCTATGGGTCTCCCCAAGTCGCGACACATAATGAATACCCAGCAAGATGGCGAGCACCCCGACAACGCCAAAGGTTGCGCGCCAGCCCAAAAAGCTGTTGAAGACACCGCCCAGTAGTGGAGAGAAACCGGGTGCAGCTGCCATGGCGACCATGACCAGTGAAAGCGCACGAGCGAGTGCATCACCTTCAAACAGGTCTCGAGCAATCGCACGAGATAAAACGGACGTAGCACAAACGCCAAGGGCTTGAATCACTCGACCGACGATGAGTTGAGGAAGGTTTGTAGCAAAGGCACATACCGCGCTACCGACTACAAACACGCACAAACCGGATACCACCAGGGGTGCGCGTCCAAAGCGATCCGACAATGGTCCCACGAAAAGTTGACCCAACGCGAAAGCCACAAAGAAGGTGCTCAGGGTGGCGCTAAGGCCTTTTACAGATATCCCAAGCTCGGCACCCATGGAAGGGAAGGCCGGCAGGATGATGTTGGTAGCCAATGATCCCAGCGCTGCCAGTCCAGCGAGCATCAGCAGCAATTCGCCCGAGAAAGATTTTGTGGATTCAATCGGTTTGCGCATCGTCGCCGCCTTCATCGCCGTCAAGGCATTCAATGCAGGAATCGAGTAAGTCATGCAGCGCCGCCACACGTTCCGTCCCCAGCTGCGCGTTCAAAGCAAGCTGTGCGGCCTTCCAAGCCTGTTGTGCTTGTGCCTGTTTGGACACACCGGTTTCTGTTGCGGTGACCAAACGACTGCGTGCGTCGGCTCCAGCGCCAATCGTCAGCAAGTCCATCGCCGCCAGCGGCTGAAGATTACGCGTCAATGTTGAAGCGTCCATCTGCATGCGCTTGGCCAGATCCACTGGCCGTATCGGCCCCAGTTTGACGACGTGGGATAGCAGGGAGTATTGCGTGATCTTCAAGCCCACCTCCGCGAAAAAATGGTCGTAGTGCCGCGTCACGATACGACTGAGTTGGCGCAACTTCAGGTTGGTGCAACCCTGGGGCTTGATGCTGTTCTTCATTTGATATATTGTAATTACAACTGTTGTAATTACAAGTTTTTAGTATGAAGGAGACTGAAATGACTGTGGATCAGGTTATCGAGAGATGGCGAGCGGATGAAGTCGCTGTGCGTGCTCATCTAAGAGCTGTGGATACCGGGCCGCACGGCCGTGTCGCTGCTCGTTCTGGCATGGAAATGTTCGATGCCATTTTCGCGGGGGAACTGTCCCCGGCTCCAATTGGCGAAACGCTCGACTTTGTTCCCATTCGCATGACGCCAGGGGAGGCCGTATTTCAGGGAGCTCCAAAGCGTCGTCACTACAACCCACTGGGCACGGTGCATGGGGGCTGGTTTGCGACCTTGCTCGACTCTGCAGTGGGTTGCGCCATTCACACGACCTTGCCGGCGGGCAAAGCCTACACCACCCTGGAACTGAAAGTGAACATGGTGCGTGCGTTGACCGACGGGGTGCCGTTGGTGCGTGCAGAGGGAAAGGTTATCCACGCAGGCCGACAGGTAGCCACAGCGGAGGGGCGTATCGTTGGTCCCGATGGGAAACTATATGCCCATGCAACCACTACCTGCTTGATCTTCGATCAGCCCATTGGCGCGAACCCATCATGAGCAATACCGACATTTAGCATCCAGAACGATGAACGGTAAACCTTGCATAGCAGTCATCGCCTGCTGAATCTCGAAGTGCAGCAATAGGTCGAGATCGTCAGTTCGAATCTGTTAGCAGCGGACATTCGATGGCCCAGAACCACTGTCCGCCTGCGGAAAGACTGCTGCGCCCCCGAGACCTGTCATTGAAGCCAATGGCCGGTCGAATGAGCCGATGACTGCTTGGTGCCATGCACCGTGAACTCAGCTCCGGGATACGAACGACGGCACGGGAGCGAAGCTGCCCATGCTCACATTAATCATTCCAGCCATCTCGTCGCCCAATGCTGGCCAAGAAAGATCCGCATCACCATCAGCCTCAAAACCGGCCTAAATCTCCAGCTCCATGATGGCGGGCGTGAACTGGTAGCACCAGGCGTGGCCCACGCCGGGCAGCCGGTGCTTGGAGTCATATTCGCGGCCCTTGGCGGGCTTGAGACAGCCGTGCTGCAGCAGTACCTTGCACACGGCCTTGTAGTCGAAGCCCCGGCAGATCTCGGTGCGGAACACTTCGGGCAGCACAAAGTACTCCACCCGCGTTTCCTCGCCATCGATGGCAGTCATGGCTTCGTAGATGTCCTTGTCTTCCTTGGGCGTGCCCGGCGTGTAGCCGGTCTTCAGGATCTTCAGCGGCTTGCCGTCTTCATCGATCAAGCGCCTGAAACCTGCGCGCTGCAGAGTCTTGGCATTGTGGTCATCGGTCGCCCGGTGCCACCACGTAAAGCGCCCTTCTCCGTGCGCTTCCAGAAATCCCCGCACTTGCCGCAGCATGGCCGTGACTTCGCCATTACCCGCGCCGCCACGCGCCAGCAGCCATGCCTCAAAGCAGGCCTTGGTCGCCCGCTCGCTCTCGCCCGGCTCCCAGCCGGTCAGGCCCGCTTCCGTCGCCAGCTCGCCGGCCACGCCTACCAGCGCAAAGCGGGCTGCCACACGGGCCACCTGCCCGCTGGCCTTGCCGGGCGTCCAGCTGGCGGCCAGGACGCCGGATTGCTGGCGCACGCGCTTGACCAGCGTGTCTGCATGTTCTGTTGCCCACTGCAGAAAGGCATGCCCCACCGCACCATGGCATAGCTGCGCCTCGCGTGCGAGGTGGGACGAGAATGCAGCCCCGTCAGCCAGGCCGTGCAACTGCTCAAAGGCGCCCATGCCCTTGCCTGCATCTGCCGGAATATCGGCCATGCGAACCTCTTGCCCTGCGCGCGTGCGTTTGCCGCCTTCGGCCATATGGTCGGCCAGGCCCAGCTCGCCGGCACTCAAAAACAGCAGCCGCCAAGTCAGGCGCGTGCGGGCTGCACCGTTGCGTGTGGCCCGTGCCTTGCTCTGCTCGTTGGCCAGCATGTAGGCGCACTCGCCCGCCACCTTGCCCTCCACCTGGGCCAGCTCGTCCAGAATCAGCAGACTGTCGCAGTGCTGGGCTGCAATGGCTTCCAGCGCGTTGTCGGTGGTGCGCCAGCGCTGCATATAGTTCTGACCGCCGTACACGCTGGCCGCCAGCCGCAGGGCCGTGGTCTTGCCGCAAGAGCTATCGCCCCGCAGATGAAAGCCGCCGCTCTCCATGCCCGCAGGGCGCAGCAGCGGCCCTGCAAACGCACAGGCCACGGCAAACACCAGACGGCTGTTGCCTGCGCACAGACGGCCTATGCGATCCGTCCAGTCCTGCGCCTCACGCCGAATGCGGAAGCTGTTCTCCATCTGGTTGTCGGACTGGAACACGATGCGCTCGGCATCGTCGCCAATGGTTTCATGCGGCAGCACAAAGGCCCGGCCGTGCCAGCCGATGCGGTCGGTGCAGCTCGCAAACGCTTCGGGCTTGCGCGTCTGGATGTACTCGGTCAACCGGTTGCGTGCCGTGGGCGCTGTCGCAATGCGCAGGCCCATGTTCAGCAGCGCTGCACGGTACTCGCCACCGTCGCTGCTGAGCATGCGTGCGGGCATGGCCCATTGCTTGGGCACGCCCAGCGGGTCGGCAAAGGTCAGCAGATAGCCCCACCCTGCCCCCTCCTGATTGCGCGTCAGCGCCTCCACCTGCAAAGGCGAACACAGCCACAGCGGGCGCGCCGGGTTGCCGTCCTTGTCGCGGCCGTGGAACCACACCCCGCTGTCGTCCAGCGAGAAAGGCTCTTCCCTCGCAGGCTCGTCATCATGATCCGGTGCGGCTTTGCGTTTGCCGCCACGGCCGCCACCACCCCGGCCTGAGCCACCGGAGCCACCGGCACCAGAGGCGGGCTTTGCCGCAGCGCCGGCAGTGCCTGTGCCATCACTGGCCGCACCCTCGCCGCCAGCCCTGGCCTGCACCGCGCTCACGGCGCCCTGCACACAAGCCTGCACGGCTTCAATGCCAAAGGTCTGGTGCATGTCGTTGAAGTCGCTGCCGCCTTCCGGCAACGCAGATGGGAACACCGCCACACCATTGACGGCAGCGGCTGCAGCCTCGGCCTTCATGCGGCCCGCGTTGCGGCCTGTGCGAGCCTCGGTCGCGGCATCGTCATCGCCGCACACCACCAGCAAGGCATGCGGCTGCAATGCGCGCAAGGCCTTGGCCACATGCTGCAGATTGCCCGCATCAAAGGCCACGGCCACCGGCCAGCCCGTGGCCATGTGCAGGCTGGCTGCCGTGGCATAACCCTCGGCCACCAGCACTACGGCTGCGCCTTGCAGGCTGCCCAGCAGGTGCCACAGGCCCGACTTGCGGCCGCCCTTCAGGAACAGCTTGTCCACCCCTTCGGCGGGCCGCTGCGGTGCAATGCGCTGCACGTTCCACAAGCACCCTTCCCCATCGCACACCGGCACCAGCAGCCAGCCGTCGGGCGTGTAGCGCACGCCAAAACCCCGCACGCCTTTTCTGATCAGATAGGCGCTTTGCCCGGTGGTGCTTGCGGCCTCCCAGATGGCTTGCGCTTCATGCGCTGCGGCTTCCTGCTCGGCCTCGATGCGCAGTGCATCGGCCTGCTGTCGCTGCATGCGCTCCTGGTCCTGCTGCTGGCGTTGGGCAGCACTCAGGTGCTGCGCCGCCTGCCCCTGCTCCCGCGCATTGCGAGGCAGCTTGAAGCCGTGCTGCTTGGCCAGGAACAACAATGTAGACACGCCCACCCCGCCCCCGGCCTTGATGCTGCGCCATGTACTGCGCACCGCACCGGCATCGAAGCTGCTGCCGCTGGCGGCACTCCAGTCGCTGAACAACTGCAGGCCCAGGTCGTCCGGGTACTCGCTCTTGATGGCCATGCCCACCCTCGCCCACTCGTCGCGGGGCAGGTTGGACGGCACAAAGCTCAAGGCATTGCGCAGCAGCTCGGGGGTGATCGTGGTCTGGGTCATTGGATACGCGGCCTCATGTCTTCGGGCCTGAACAGCTGAAAGTCCGAACGCAGCACGCCTGGCTGCCAGGGCTCGGACATGGCCAGCATCTGCTTGCTGACCTGCGAATACACCGTCACCACGCCCTGCACGCTCAGGCTGGCGCGCAGGCGTGTGCCGTGCGGGGAGGTAAAGGCACTGCCGAGAATCGGCTTGTCTCGGGCCTTGGCGATGAACAGCTCCAGCAGATCGGGCCTGAGCCTCTGCAGATCTGCGGCAGGCAGCTCGGCCAACAGGCTGCCGCTGGCGATCTCCAGCACCTGCACCGTGCCCGGCCAATACAGCAGCCCCTGCTCAGGTGCATGGCGCGTGCGCTGCACTGCCATCAGCAAATAGCCCTTGCGCATGGCCTCTTCCTCCAAGGCCCTCGCACCCCAGCGCAGGCGCTGCGCAGCGTGCTCTCTAGCCTCGGCCTGTGCCTTGGTCATGGCGTCGTTGGCGGTTGCAGCGGGTGCTGCGCTACCTGGGTTGTGGTTCATGTTCTGCATGCCGTGCCTCACGCAACCTGATGGCCTTGAATACGCGCCTGCACCCAGGTCAGCACCGCTGTCTCGGGCCACGCCACCATGCGCGATGTGATGCGCACGCAGGCCGGGAACTTGCCCTCCTTCATCAGCTTGTAGATGGTGCTTTTCTTGCAGCCGGTCGCAGCCTCCACATCGGACAGGCGCAGCAGGCGATCGCGGGGCACTACGGGGCGGGCGGAATGAACAACGTGCATGAGTGAACTCCTTCAACAGACGCCAACGCATCCGACGTGGTGCGCTTGTGGCTTGAGAGAAAGTCTTTCCCTCGCACCGTCCTGCCGTCGCCCTGCGTATGTCCGCCCGCTGCCGCGCAGGGCGAAGGATGTGCGCCAGCCGCAGCAACATGGCAGGGCCTCCGCAGGACACGCGCAGGGCAACCGCGCCACATCCGCAACACAGCACCGCCCTATCCATGGCGATTGCGCCCCCAGACGCTCGATACCTGCTGCACATTGCGCACGGTCTTCTCTTCTGCCTCGCCCGTGGGCGTGTAGCCATGCCTTGCCAGCAGCTCTGCCAGCGTCTGGCGGCGCACGCCCACCAGCTTCTCCAGCCGCGTGATGGCCCCGCGTGTCTTGCCCTCGGCAATCTCCTGCCGCAGCCACGCCGCCAGCAACGCCACATGGTCTGCATGCCAGGGCTCGCGCTCTTGCTCGGGCTGCTGCGCAAACTGCTGGCGGTACTGCAGCAAAGCGGCCATGTCTTGGACGTCCTTGGCCGCCAGCACTTCAGCAGCCTGCGCAGTCGCAGCACCGACCAGGTGGTTGCCCGCCACCATGCCGCAGGCCTTGAACCACGCAGCGATATGCCCGCTGGGCGGCATGTCCTGCTCGGCAAGCCAAGCAGCAAAGTCCGCTGCTGCCACTAGGTAGAAGGTGTGCTCTTCGTAAGTCACCTTGGGCGGGGGCGCATACATCGACTGGCCGTCATAACCGTAACCGTCGCCCACCAGGGGGATGGGCCTGAACAGCTCACGGTCGTCGTATTCGGTCACGGCAACTCGCTGCACCTCTGGCACGCTGGGCAGCACGCCCGCCTCGCAGCCGTCATACAGCGCATCCAGCAAATCGTTCTTGGCCTTCAGGCTCGCCGCATCCGGCCCCTTGCCGGGCCGCTGCATGGCGGCCAGTTGCTCCAGGTCCATGCTGTCCGGCCAGCCCTGCTCCCGCTCTTGCTGCGTGAAGCAGTTGCCGATGCGCCAATCGGCCATGGCATCTCGCCACTTCAAATTCACTGCCATTGCATCCTCCGTCAGATACGGCCCCGGCTGTCTGCGCGCCAGCAAGGCAGCCGGGGCTATGCCTTTGAACCGGGCCAAACCCGGCTTACTGAAACGCCTGAATAACTGTATTTATATACAGTTATTCATAGACTTCCAATCAAAGCGCCGCAGCGCCTTCGCGCAGCATGGTTGTGGCATCGCTGGCCACGTACAGCAGGCCGCTGAGCACGTTCATCTGGTTGGCCTGGACAAACAGCAGATCCGGCAAGTCCTTGCTGTTCTGAAAGCAGCCGGAGCGCGACTCGTCGCCATCTGCCGCCACCATGCAGGCCAAGCTTTCGAGCACGGCCGCCAGCTCGCCGCTGTACATGCTGGAGAACTCGGGCACGCCCTCGGCCAACCACCACAGCTCTTGCGGCGTCAGGCTGCGGCGGGCGTGCTGCCACAGCAAGCGCAGCACGGCACCGGGCGAAAAAGCGGGCAGGCGGGAAGCAGAAGATTGAGACGGGGGCGGCACGGGCACGCCCGCAGAGCCGATGGAGGCAGGCGCGCGCACCTGCGCGGCAGCGCCGGGCTGCCGTTCGCATTGGGGGCTGGTCATGGCTTAGCCCTCCTGTGCAATCAGCACGCGCAAGGCCGCCAGGGCCTGCACGGTCTTGCGGGCAGCGCCGGGCACATTGGCCGCGGGCTGACGCAGGTAGTGCAGCGCCATGGCCAGTGCGTTATGCGCATCGGCGTGCAGCTGGATGGGATTGAGCGAGAGAGAAGGCACAACCGCAGCTGCGGCCGGCAAAGACAGGCATGCAGCACCAGAAGGCTGGGTGCTGGCCAGAGGGTGAGAAACGGTGTTCATGGTTCCGTGCTCCTTGCTGAGACTTGAACCACCTGCAACGTGTTTTCAAGCACGAAACAGGTGGACGGGATGTTGAAAACACGTAGCAAGACGTGCGGGCGTCCTTACGGATAGCCCCATCCCGCCCGTAACCGTAAGGATGCGGGCGAGCGCCCACAGCCTAAGTGTTCAGACGTGACAAAGCCTCGCTATCGGGGAGGCTGCACCGCTTACTACAGGTGTTTTCAAGCACCAGCCCCGGGACAGGGGGCTGAGGTCAATTATGGCGCAAATAGAGAAGCCGCATCAAATGCGGCTTATCAGCGGGGCTTGCGTAGTTTTCTAGATGCTTGCTGTGGTGTGCGCTTACGGCTAGAGCCTTCCACTCTATAGATGACGAATTAAGCTCATCTGAGTCATTTACCGCCTTGTGTCTGCGCAGCAACAACAACCAGAAGCCATCGTAAGAATGTAACGTTTTGAGATGTTAAAACTTAGTCGGTTAGACGTTATCCATTTACTTAATCTTCACCAACATCTCTCGGCCATTCAATCCCACGCACCGTTTCACGAATAGTCTTCAATGCGTTCAATCGATATTCATCGGCAATCTGTAATTGTGTAATCCCGATTCGATACTGAAGACGCTCTTGAGTACGGTCCTTAAAGGGGGAAAATCCAATTCCGAGCTTGGAGTTGAGCTCAGATATTTTTTCTTGCCATGCCTCTGCAACTTCATCCCAATGTTTGGCGTGCTCCCCCAATGGGGCTAGCAAACTTGGATCAGTGGCCGCTAGCATTGGAATTACTGCAATTCTATTTTTAGTTTCAGAGCGCTGGCGGTCCAGCTCAATGCCTACCTCTGAAAATATTTTCCCAATATAAAGGTAGTCAGTTCTTGTAAGAACTTCTGATGCGTTGTACTGCGCTAAAATCGATGCGAGGCAAGGCTCAACTTCGACGTCCAAACGGATTTTACGCTCCAACTCAGCACTTATAACTGTAGGGTCCAAAGAGCTTGAAGAAGGTTCTCTTAAGATGTCAGTGCAGGCAATGACAGGATTCTCAAGCGCGATACTGAAATTCTCTCTTCTTTGCTCATAAACTTCACGCTTGGCCTCCACAATTGTGGCCTGAACCACCTTCAACTCAAACTCACGCTTCGCAATTAACTCATCGACTGCGGCTTTTTGATACAGTGGAATGACTGTGAAGTAATAGCCCAGTCCAGCAACGATAACTGCCGCTAGCGTGCTGTATGCAGCGATGATCGTAGCAAGCGGTGCGTGTCGTTCAGCCCATGATTTTTTTATGATGTGAGTGCGGATAGGTTCAGGTGACTTATGATGCTTTAAACGCTTTAGCTTGGTTCGCATAAAGTTTATTTCTTTCAATTTTCACTTCAAAAATAAACTAACAAGATGTGCAGATTTTTTTGATATATTATTTTTGATCGAATGAAAATCTGCAACCGATTAATAAATTTAGCCAACAACTCCGTATTTCACTTTAATAACCCAGGTAATCAAAAGTCTCAAAATAGACTAACACAACCAATTAAAATCACTCCCAGCAATTAATCTCTTTTTTAACGCAGAAGCCATTTGATTCAGCCAAAGCCGCAAAAGACTCAAAATGATTTGCTCCGCAGACAACAAGTATTGGATTACCATCAATATTTTCAACACGGCGAAGCCACTCCTCTTCCCTAGCCTTAGAAACTTCTTGCTGCCTATTTTTTAGTTCGAACTTGGCCTCTGAAGAATTGACATCATCGAAATCAATAAATATGCTGTGCTCAATAGCACTCAAGCTCAAAATTCCTAATGATTCACGTTCTATTGGAGTTGGTTCAATAATTCTATGTTCTATACCAATAGACTTGGAAATTTCTATTAAGACAACAGATACATCGATCTCTTCTGCAATGCACTGTATCTTGTATTTTTTTATAATTTCATATATATATTTAGAAAATCCTATTTGTGAGGAATCTCTCTGAATCGAATGGGTTGTTCCAACCAAAACTAAAGTTTTCAATTATTTCTCCAAAATAATAGATTTAAAAATTTCCTCAAAAATCTTCATAAATCTGTTTGAGAAATTTTCGCCTCACAATGATATTTATGTGAATTCCCGCTGCAAATCGAACGGAGAAATTCGCAATCGGACAGAAGCTTTCATCTATTGCCTACAGCGTAGTAGCTTGTTTCGTGATGCAAGGAATCACCATTGCCCGCAGTCAATGTGCACTTTTTCTCGCGAAAAATAGTGACACTTCATACATGTTGCACATCCAGCAGCTCGATCCTCCAAGTAATTTGGGTTTGCAATCAAATCTCTGCAAATACCGACATGGACATTTTTCGGTAGCGACGCATCCCAAGCCCCCATAGACATTCCAGAAATTATAAAGTTCCGCGCTGGATTTCGGCGAGCAATACTTAGTGTCGCTTCAGCACGTGCATTCAACTGCGATGAGGTAGATGGATATATGAGTCGTTTGCTAATATTGTAGAAACCAGCAGACACATCTATATAGCCTACTGGCAATAAAGCAATCTCATCTGCGAACTCATCTGATCGATCCTGATCAAAGTCCAGGTCGCCTGACCACATTGAAAATCGTATCGACGTTTCAATTTTTTCTGACGCCAAGGCCTCCGCCCAGCGAAAAATTAACTTTTGGGCCAAGTCGGCATAAGAAGAAAGCCTCCGATCTACAAGTATGTTGAACAAGTAGCCATGTGCTGCATGTAGTTGTACATGTCGAAATCCCGCCTTCAACGCAAGCTCTGTGCCTCTCTGCAAAGCATCAAAAGCGACAACCACTTGCCGAGCCGATATTGAAGCGCCAAAGGCGCGGTACTCTCTGATTGGATGCTCTCCAACACGCGGAATGAATCGTCTATTGCCTTGGTAGCCTTCCCACGTTGAGCTAAGTTGAATTCCAGCAAGCGCACCCCTACTAGAAATAGCTGCCGCCAGTTCGCACCACGCATTAGATTCTGATATTTCAGAGCAAACGCTATTAGTTCCTAAGCCTTTTGGGGTAACCACGTTTCCCACAATTGCACAATGAAGACCATTGCCGCTTCTTTCAAGATAGAACTGTCTGCATCTCTCATCTGGCTCCCCGTTGATTGCAAAACCAGTATTTACTGCCAGGAAAAAATATCGTCTATTTTCGACGTAGTTTTGCATAGCGCGATTCATTTAAGCGGATTTTTTTCACTAATTGAGATTGAAGATCGACTCCTAAAATTGCACCAATGCGAATTATATAGATGAGACTATCTATCAACTCTTCTTTAAGTAGCCCCTCAGCCTTATTAATATCCAAATTGTAATCTTCTGGGTGATCAATCTTAATGTTGATTTTTTTTACAATATTTGAAAATTCGCCAACCTCACCAAACAACCCTACAAGATCTTTAGTTAATTGTTGATATTTCTCACTATCGCTAGAAAAACTCACCGGAAATCCATGTCTTTCGTCCATTTCTATTTGCATTTTCGTTATTTCTTCGAATTCCATACCGCTACTCCTTATCACGTAACCATACAAATGCTGCAACAACCGCCGTCGATATTAAATTTGTCCAAATTGCAGTGGATATTTCAACAAATTTCCCTGTAACAGCCGTGAGAACTAAGGCATTCAAAAATAGTGCTGCGAGAATAGCCCAGTCAATCCTTCGCTGTCTTTGGGCCAACTTTCTCAATGCATTTACGGTGGCTTTTGGGATTATCTTATATGACTCAGCATCTTCGCTTTCGACTCTAGGATCACCTTTTAGATCTTCATAGGTTTTTTGCAACTGATGCTTTATTGGCCATATTTTAGTTTGAAATCCATGCTGTCCGCGGTAGGGTTCTTTTGCTTTACTCGAAAGAACAGAAAAATCAACCTTCGCGATGGATTCCCCAATTGGTAGCTCAATGAATTTATCACTTAAATTATGGGTAACAATTCCAATATTTCCTGAGAATCCCGGATCAGCGTATGTACTGACGGGACTTAAGCCAATGCTAAAGAGAGAGCCTTTGCTAGAGATACGCGCTATCACATTAATTGGTACAGATAATTCTTCTAGTGTTATCAAAACAACACGGTGACCAGGCTTGATAAGGATTGTTCCGATTTTCGATGCGTCTATCGGCTTATCACCCTCTGTCAAGTCGTAGTAAACATGACCCATGCGAAGCTCATAACACGCTGGCCCAAGCTGTTTAGGAGAGCCATTTTTTACGAGCTCCCCTTTCTTCATGCAATTCTCGATGTCGATATCTGATAAGGTCGTCACACTTTCTCCCGAATATTAGAAAAAATCTTAGGCCACGGAGTGGCAAGAAGGCTGAAAAAGTTTACGAAACTATCTTACAGCTCTGCCAACGCAGTTGATGAGTGAAGCACAGTTCATCGTTCACCCAGACCTTCAAACGTGCAACGACACCCATGAGCAGAAATAAGTCCCGAAACTGCATGCCCGCTTAGGACTTCAACATTGGCTGATCAGATGTCTGGTGTGGTTCGGTTACCGCCTTAGGTGATGCTAGACAGATCATCCAAGGCCAAGCCTCCCTTGAGAAACATATCGGCCACTTCGCCCATAGAGAGGGGCACCAAGAAAAACCCCTTGCGCTGCATTCCAGCACCTTCCGCTCGCGTGCACCACTAGCCCCGAAACGAATGCTCGCGCCCAGGCCGCAAGCTAGCACCACGCGGCAGCTCTGCACTGGTGCTCTGCCGCAAATTTGAAGCCAGAACGACAACAAGCACAGAACAGGCTAAATGTAGAAAAGAACTCTCAATATTTCATATAAAGAAATAATTTTGATTTGTTCCCAAAACGTTCCCACTTTGTTCCCAATTTGTTCCCAAAACTTTTAGTAGCGTCTAGCTCTTTATCCATGGGCGTTTGAAGGCAATTCAGTCTCAAAAAAGCGTCGTGTTCCCACGTTCCCAAGAAAAATCATCTCCTGACTCGATTGGCTTGCACTTCCGCGCCCTCTTGTGGGCCATGCACCGAGCACAAAAAAACCGCCTCGGCGGGCGGCTGATGAGAGCGTTTGATGCGGCCTAGCTGCTGCGTTGGTGCAGCTCGATCACATCGGCGCCGCGGCGCAGCTTGTCCAGGTAGTCGGCCCACTGCTGAACCAGATCGAAGCGCTTGGCCAGGTACTTGGTGCGGTTGTAGCTGCGGCCGTTGGCATCTTTGACGGCGTGGGCCAGGTTGGCCTCGATGGCCAGCGGGTCCAGATCCAGCTGATCCACCAGCATGGTGCGGGCGCTGGCTCTGAAGCCATGCCAGCTTTGCTCCGTGCCGAAGCCCAGCCCATAGAGGGCGCTGCGCACGGAGTTGTCAGACAGGGGCCGGTCGTGGTTGCGCTGGCCGGGGAACACATAGCGGCCGTGGCCTGTGAGGGCGTGCAACTCTCGCAGCAAATCCACCGCCTGCACGGGCATGGGCACTACGTGCGGCTCGCCGTTTTCTTTCTCCTGCCTGGTGCGCTTCATCTTTTCACTGGGAATGGTCCAGAGGCCGGCATCCAGATCCAGCTCGGCCCATTCCATCATGCGCAGGTTGCCGGGGCGCTGGTACAGCAGGGGAGCCAGCAGCAAGGCGGTGCGCACCAGCGGCCCGCCTTTGTAGGCATGCATGGCTCGCAGCAGCTCGCCAAAGCGCTGGGGCTCGACGATGGCGGCAAAATTCTTTGAATGGTACGGCGTGAGGCGGCTTTTCAGGCCTTCGGTAATGTCGCGCTGGTTGTTGCTGGCAGTGGGCAGCCAGTAGCGCCATATCTGGCGGGCCAGCATGAGTGCCCGGTCGGCAGTCTCCAGTGCGCCGCGCTCTTCCACCTTCTGCAAGACGGACAGCAGCTCCATAGGTTCGATGCCGGCCATGGGCCGCTGACCCAGCCACGGGAACAGGTCCCGCTCCAGCTGCCTCAGCGTGCGCTCGGCATGGCCGGCGCTCCAGCCTGCTACCTGCTTGCCGTGCCAGTCCAGCGCCACGGCCTGGAAGCTATCCCCGCGATCGAGCCCGCCTTTGAGCTTTTCCAGCTTGCGCGCCTCGATAGGGTCGCTGCCCTGCGCACGTTGCATCTTGGCAACATCACGCGCTTTGCGGGCTGCTGTCAGCCCCACGGCGGGGTAACTACCCAAAGCAAGCTGCTTTTCTTTTCCGTCGGTACGGTACTTGTAGAACCAGCGCTTGGAACCGCTGGGGCTGACTTGCAGGTACAGCCCGCCAGCATCGGTGAAGCGTGCCTGCTTGCGATCAGGCGGGCAGATGGCGTTGCGGCAGTGGGCATCGGTCAGCATGGGGTACAGCCTTCCTAGGTGGGGGTACAAATTCCCGCTTTCGGCCCCAGGGTGGGGGTACAACGCATGGGCCGCCAGGCCGCATGGTTGCTGGGTTTGGCCTGAAAGTGGGGGTACAACTTAGCCAAAGTATAGGCTTTTGGCGAGTTGCACCCCCACTTGTACCCCCACTTGGCCTCGGATGCCCACGCACCTTGGCGGATGATTACGGAAGGCAAGTTGTTGATTTACCAAAGAAAAAGGGCGTTCACTGGACTTCAGTGAACGCCCTTGGACGTTATGGTGGTGGAGCTGGCGGGAATTGAACCCGCGTCCGTAAGCCTTCGCCGGACAGATCTACATGTTTAGTGCTCTGTTTTAAATCTCGCCACCCAAACCCCGCAGGCACACGCTGCTTGGGTAGCCAGCTTCCTAAAATCTCGCCAAATACCAAGAAGCCCGGTATCCAGCCAGCTAATGTAAATTCCCTTGCAGCCGGGAGGTATTGCTACCCCCTTGCCCAGCCCACTAGCGTGCTGTTGCAAGGCTCACCGGATTAAGCGGCGAGTGCGAAACGTTCGTCGTTTGCAGTTAGTTTTTTGAATGGAGATTTACGAGCATCACTCAAGCTCGACATGCACCGCACCGGCCCCGAACCCACGTCGAAACCAGGACAGCCCCTTAGCCGCCTATTCTAGCCTCATCCCAGCAACTTCAACAGCTCAAGTGGTGAATTGATATGGGCATCGGCACCCCAATGAGCCGTATCTGCGATTGAACCCAGGTAGCCATAACGTGCTGCCACCGTTTTCATACCCGCTGCAGCACCCGCCTGGATATCACGCTCATCATCTCCGACATAAATGCAATGCTCGGGAGCAATCTGCATGCGTCGCGCGGCCTCAAACAGGGGCTCGGGGTGGGGCTTGGAATGCGGCGTCGTGTCCCCGCTAACCACGGCTGCAGCCTGAGCAAACAGGGGCATCTGACGCGTCAATGGGTCAGTGAAGCGCATGGACTTATTGGTCACCACACCCCACAGCAACGGGCCAGCCTCCAATGCCTGGATCAGCTCCGGCACACCCTCAAAAGCATAGGTGCGCTCGGTCATGCATTGCTCGTAATTGCGAAAAAACTCCTCGCGCATTTCCGCAAAGCCCGCAGACTCTGGCGTCATGCCAAACGCAATGCCCAACATTCCGCGTGCGCCGGCTCCAGCCATATGGCGGTAGGCATTGAGCGGCAGCGAGGGCATGCCGCGATCCACGCGCATTTTGTCTGCGGCTGCCCCCAGATCGGGAGCGCTGTCGATCAAGGTGCCATCCAGATCAAAAAGGACGGCTCTCACATGTTTCCACATGACTGTCACTCCTGAGGGCGGCGTGTTGCCAGCATGTAATTGACCGAGGTGTCATTGCTGAGCCAGTAGCGCCCCGAGATCGGGTTGTGCTCCATGCCCTTGCTGCCCTGGGCATCCAGGCCTGCTTCGCGTGCAAAGCGAGCCAGCTCGCTGGGGCGCAGCAGCTTGGCGTATTCATGCGTGCCCTTGGGGATCATCTTGAGCATGTATTCGGCAGCCACGATCGCCAGCGCAAATGCCTTGGCATTGCGGTTGATGGTGGAAAAGAACACCCAGCCACCAGGTTTGACCAACTGAGCACAGGCCCGCACGATGGATGCGGGATCGGGCACATGCTCGAGCATTTCCATGCAGGTCACCACATCAAAGCTGGCCGGCTGCTCCTGCGCCAGCTGCTCGACGCTGACCTCATGGTATTGAATATTGGGCGTGCCCGTTTCCAGAGCATGCAACTGCGCCACGCGCAAAGCCTTGGTTGCCAGGTCGATACCCACCACCTTGGCCCCTTTGCGCGCCATGGAGTCCGCCAGAATGCCTCCGCCACAACCCACATCCAGCACACGCTGGTTCGCCAGGGGCACCTGTGCGTTGATCCAGTCCAGTCTCAGGGGGTTGATCTGATGCAGTGGCTTGAATTCACTCTCGGGATCCCACCAGCGATGGGCCAGGCTGGAGAATTTTTCCAGTTCTGCCGGGTCGGCATTGAT
>Ga0209370_1000224_pt1 | contig 101364 bp, 84 predicted proteins | sample AgamicAtPrz_FD_187164 | JGI IMG/M metagenome (GOLD analysis project Ga0209370, IMG submission 187164) | Agave microbial communities from Guanajuato, Mexico - At.P.rz (SPAdes) (version 2) | ecosystem: Host-associated > Plants > Phyllosphere > Phylloplane/Leaf | place: Guanajuato, Mexico...
GTTTTATTTAACCGAATAGAGCGCAAAGGTTTACGCAAAGGAACGCGAAGATTTTTTCTCTCGCAGATTCAGCAGATTTAAATAATCTGTTTAATCCTTTATCCCAATAGCTATCGGGAGTGCGGCAAACCTCTAGAAGAACATGCTTTTGAAATCTAGAAAGAAGTTTCTTTTCTTAGACTTCTTTTCATGCTTTTCCTTTTTAGCAGATTTCTTTTTTTCTAGAACTGCTTTAGCTTTCTCAATCCGTTTAACTGGTTTTATTTCTTCAGTTTTAGACATTTCGTAGAACTTTTTAAAAGGACGTGGCTCAAAATCAACCAAAATAGCTGCCATGTTTATAGCGTCAATGTTTGACGGATCTGTTTCTCCTTTGAAGAAAGTTTCGATAGGTCTGAACTTATCCTTTTTCTCCTTAAACTTATTCTTTTTACTATGATCGAAATCTAAGCCCAATAGGTTGCTGAAGACGTTCAAGTCATCCTTTGTTGGGTTGTTTTCGAAAATTAGCCAGCACAAATCACGAAGTTTTCCACGAGAAGGCTTGTACAAGTAATCAAAGTATTTACCTTCTTTTTCTATTTCGTATTTTTTTCTAATTGCTTTTTTGTATTTTTCTAGTGTATTGTTTTGCATGGTATTTTTTTTTTGTAATTCTTGGGAATCTCAGGAAATCGAAGGTTTTTCTGGGAAACCCAATCCCGATCTATCGGGACAAAAGTTTAAAAGCACCCTTGCTCTACTAGAGAAAAATCTCTAAATCATATATATAATTTCCCTAAAATGTACCTTCTCATTCCATAGGTTAGTGAACTCCAAATCCATTTTTTTAATTGAGGCAAATGGCGACTCACTAAACTCCATTGTATTTGTTTGACCACTATGGCCCGACGAAAATCCTATTTCTTGATTCATCCTTAAATTTTTATTGTTAAACATAAACTGCCAGTGTTTACCACTAACGGTTCCTACTTTTTACTTCATTTTTATTTCATGAACAAATTTTACAATCGTTCTACGCAGTTATTTTGCGTATTTCTTTCTTTTGCCGTAATCCCGATAGCTATCGGGATTAAGACACAAAGTTTTTCTTTTTTATCTTTTCTTAAATCTTAGCGCCTTTGTGCCTTCGTGGCTAATAAATAGTCACAAAAAAAGCACCCGATTAAAGGTGCTTCATAACAAATACGATATAACTATCCTATTGCCTATATTGATGCACCGACATGTAAAAGCATTCACGGTCCGAAGCCGCGGCTACTAATCCTGGGTTGTGTATGTATAATTTAAAACTCATTTTATTTATTTTTTAATTGTTGTTGTTATTTATTGTAATTGCTATTGTTATTGTTATTGCAATTTGTTTCAATTTTGTTCGGCAAAGATATGATGGAAAAATTCATATTTCCAAATATTTTTTAAGAATAATTTTCTGATTATCAGTTAGTTAAGTCAAAAATAAAGACAAAGAAATTCCTGTCCGCAAACTGGTGCAGATCTCACTTTTGTATCAAATGACTGTTACTCATCAGATTACTTTCCAAGACTATATCTCTCTATTTTTATTAATCATTAAACATTTTGGTTAAATATTTTTTTAGTTTTTTTAGTTCTGGTTTGTTTTCTTTATCATTTTGTTGTTCACTTTTGTCACACTGAGCGAAGTCGAAGTGCTTTAAAACAAAAAAAGCGTCCTAAAATGAGGACGCTTTTCTATTCTATGATGAGTTCGATTCTAAATTCTAGATCATAATTTCATAAAAATACATACGCATCCTGAGCAATTAGCTGGAAAATCTCCGGCCAAACGTTCAAAAAATGGGCTTGATAAAAGTTTCATATGTATTTTTTTCTAATATTAATTACAGATACAAATGTAGTATATTTTAGATTAATTTAACAAAACATACTGAAAATATATTTTTTATAACAAAAATCCCGACAATACTAATTGTCGGGATTTAACTTTTTATTGAAAGATTTTATCTATTATTAGCACAAGCTTTATAAATCTGTTTCTCTGAAAATGGCGATAAGGTTTCTGCCAAATTTCGGCTGGTTCTTAAACAGCTTAGTATTTTTTGCCTTAAATTGATATCGTCGCCAAACTCTGTATGCATTAAAAGCTCGAAGATTTCCTGCAAATACAGGGGCTGTTCTTTGTAATCTCCCTCAAACAATTCGTCTGAAAGAAAATTAATTACGGATGGCACTACATCACGATGTGTTGGTTTTTGATTTTCTTTTGTCATTTTTCTGAAAATATTAAACGCACGAAACCCTCATCTTCGGTTGTGACAAAACATTCTTATCGAATGAGATTAGGGCTATCACTAGCTCCAGCAACGTGAATGAGGGCTTCGCTTATGTTAACTTATAAAGTTTCAAAGTTCTCGATTGCCGATAAAATGTTTTGTCGAGAACAAAGATAAAGTTTTATTTTAAAAAGAAAGAAAAAGACTACTTTTTTTTATTATTGTAGAGCTAACTTTTTAATAGTTGATCATCTTTAATATATTTTGTTTCATCATAGAACAAATTTACACACCCCAAACCATCTTTTACAATCAAGCAAGATTCTCTAAAATCTTTACCGAATGGACACTTTTCGACTGCTATGCTTTTTACCGTATAAAATTCTATATTATTCACCTCTTCATCATTTTCAATATCATAATTAGGAATTGTTTTAATAAAATTAAAATTTAAAATATTGAAATTTAAAACTGAATAACCTGTATAAAAAAGAGAAACAACATAAACTTTATCTACATCAGTGAAAAATTTTTTTTGCCTTTTATTAATAAGTTTTCTAATTGTTCTGCCATCATTAACGACATCTGTAATTATCAAAACCTTTTTAAAATTTTTAGTACTATTATCAAAATTTAATTCATTCTCAAAATGATGATGCTCGTCATGTCTATAAGAATAAGGTAAAAAACTGTATGGCTTATTAAATTTTATAGCAGCTCTAGAAGCAATAATATTTCCTTCGTAACCTAAACCAATTATCAAATCAATGTTTTCTAATTTATTATCCTCAATTACGTCGACAATAGCACTCTTTACAAAATCAAGATTTTCCTTGTCTTCTATTAATTTTGAAACATCAATCCAATTATGTGCCCTTGAAGTTTCACTCCAATGAAAATGTCCTGAATGAAATAATTTTAAATCTTTAACCTTTTTATATAAGCCATTAGTATATTTTTCACTAAAATAAACTTTTAATTCATTAGCAATTACCTCTGATCCTAATTTAGGTGCTTCAGATATTACGCTAGAAGGTAGTTCGTTTATTTCTTCCTCAAGTAATGGAGGACTTTTTTTGAAAATAGTAAATTCTTCTGGTTGAGAAAAAACTTTATTTTTTCTAGTATCCCATTCATATTTAGAATCATTATTATTCGGCTTATGAAGCGAATAAATAGTGTTTTTTAGTAATATATCTCCTTCTGTAAATATATCATAAACTTTAAATGTAGTGTCCCACGATTTTGATGAAAAGCATCCTGAATCACTAGTCATTATGTCTCCCAGAAACAAACTTTTGCAGCTATTTGAGTGCTCATTTCCTGTAAAAACAAATCCAATATCATGGCTCAGTAATTTTTGCAAAAAAGATTCTCGATTATCTGAATCCCATTGACCATTGTTTTTATTTTCATATGAAGACGATAAATTATGGTGAACACAGACAATCGCTTTTAAATCACTTTTAGTTGTTATTGTGTTAAGTTCAATTTCAAATTGATTTATTGGCACGTTTCCTAATTTTTGCACTAAATCAATTTTAGTACATGAATTCAAACCTAGCAATATAAATGAATTTTCAATTTCTAAAACGTCAAAAACAATCTTATTAGGATCAAATTTCCTTCCTAACAATTCAAAATAAAAGTTTGAAAAATTATTATATTTTGAAATATTTATTTCTTGCATCGTACTTTTATCATTCTCTGCAAGTAAATTAATTATTGATCTTCTGTGCAAATCATGATCTCCTGGTAACAATAAAATATTTTCTTTTTTAATATTTAATTCCTCTATAATTCTATTCAAATAAACCAAGGCAAAATCAAACTCTTTCTTCTCTCCTTCATTTGTAATATCTCCAGTTATTAAAAGATAGATATTTAGCTCTGATGTTTTATAGTCTCTTTTTAAAGCATTTATAAACTTATCTATAAATAAAAATGATGATTCATTTTGTTCAGAAGTATCTAAATAAGAATCATGCTTATTCATTTCACCTCCTATTTTTTTATCTAATGAGACATGTAAATCGGAAATATGTAAAATAATACTATTCATCTAAAGATTTCAAATTAGTGTATATATAATATTTTAATTCTTGATTATTATTCTCTGTAATGGAAAATACTGATATTGTTCTATCTACGTTGTCCAACTTGATATCATCTCTAGTTAACGTCTCAACTTTAACCAAAGAAACATTCCCCAAGTATTTACCACCTGAAAATTCTATTAAGTTTTTTGTTATTTTTACTTCTGTCCCAAGACATACCAAATCAGATACTACAATATATTCTCTATTTTCAAAATTATGTTTTTCTAATTTTTTGTAAAGTTTAGTAATTGGTCCTATTTTATCAAATATTAAAATATCCAATTTTAATAATTTTGATAAAACAGAAACAATAAATGTGCTTGTCAAACTTTGCCCAACCAGAATAGGATTATGACTTAATTGCTTACTCCATTTACTTTTTATTTTTACTGCCAGTCTATATAATGCATAATAAATAAATGGTCTTTCATTACTTATGACTTTCTTTAGATCTATAAATGAATGCAAATAAACAAATGATGAAGCATGTGGCTTTTGATATTCAACCACATAGTTTTTCAATCTTTTTTTAAATTCATCATAAAAAAGTTTATCACCTTTTACCTCTAATTCATATAAGGAAGATTCAGTATCAGCGAAAAAATAAAATATTTCATAAGCTTTTTCCTCTGTTAATATATTTTTTTCATTATCAATATTCATCAATGATAAAGAATCAATTATTCTTTCAGATATATTTAAAAAGATGAGTTTAAAATTAAGATCTCTAATCTCTATAATCTTTTTTAAAATATTAACCTGAATATGTTCTATATAATTAAAATCTAAAACGATACATTTTTGAACAATTGTATCGGAATCTTTTATAAAATTATATACCCTATTTATTGTTTCAAATTGTAGGCTCGAAATATAAATACCTTGATTATCATCATTTAAATAATTTGATGAAATAACTTCTTCAGCATGTAAATTGAAGTAAATGAAAAGCGGGCTTTCAATAAATGATATAACCATAGCTAAGAAATTGGAATTTCAACTTCGATATGAACCCCTCGAAATTTCACATTGTTAAATCTAATGGAAGAATACCTGTAATCGTTATTATATTTATTGCATATTTTTTTATAAAGATTCAAAAATGAAACCATTAAGTCATTCTTAATTTCAAGCATTTTTTCATTAAACTGATTATCAATGAGGTTATTAACTAAAATATCTCTATGAATATTAAATAAGTTATCTCTTAACAAACTTAATTCTTTAAGTTCTTTATGCATTCTGTTAGAAATTATTATTTGCGAATTATCTGAATGCAATCTAAAATATCCATTAGAACCTAAAACGACAGAAATCATTAAATCAAATAAACCTCTTCTATCTTTTAGAGCTGAATAATATAGTGTTTCAAATAATACATGTAAATTGTTCAAAATTTTAGAGTTAATATTTAGAATTTTAAGCTCGTCAATTTTATTTTTTAATTCAAATGGTTTGTATAAAAAGCTTTCTGACTTCGATTTTAGAGATTCTTCAAAACCAATACCATTGTCTGAAATAGAAAATTTGGTTGAAAATTTATTAACAAACATTAACGCAAAAGTATTTGATTTAGAATGCAATACACCATTCGTTATTAATTCAGATAATAGCTCAACGTAATAATCTGCTCTGGCAGAAGTGTTAGTATTATCAAATAATAATTCCTGAAAATGATCCCTAACTATATAAACATATTCAGAAATCAAAAAATCTCTTCTCTCATCTTCACTTTTATATTTTTGCATTTTACTGCTTAATTCATAATCAGTAATAGAATAACATCTTACCCTATGCTCTGGCCTAGGATCTTTTTTTATAAAATCCCCCAAAAAAGATTCTTCAAATTTTAAAATATTTCTTCCTAAAGGATATAATGAATTTTTATTATTTCCAGCGACATAAAAAAAATCACTTTTATATAAGAAATTTAAAACTTTTTTTGTTGCATTATTTTTATACAACAATAATTCAATTGGTTCTTTATAATACTTACTTAATTGTTCAGACAAGCTTAATAATAAAGGAATCGTTATTGGTTCAATTCTGTAATTAGAATCAAATTCTCTCTCATCCCCAAATTCTACAAGCTTAAACATTAAATAACCATTCTCATTTATACTCTCTACAATTTCTTTTAAAAATATAGAGTAAAAAACATAAGGAGTAAAGTTTTGATTATTTTTAAGAATACTTATCATTTTTATAGCTTATAGTTACGTACTTTCACAAATCTAGATAATAACAGCTTATTATCAAATTATTATCGATTCAAAAAAATCTAATGTCTCATTCTTTTGTCCTTACTTTTTGTTTTTTATGAGCAAAGATGGATACATTTTCATCTATAACCTTATGGTTTTCCATAATCCACATTATTTTTTATATTATTATCGTCAAATATATACAAACAAAAAGCCTTCAAACCAAGTACAAACCCCTGATTTAAAAGCCAACAAATAATCTTTTTTAATAAATATTTAAATCCCAAAAAAGCTTTTAGAATTCCTAGTCGTTTCCTCCGCCACTTTAGCCAAAGTAATTCCTTTAAGCTGTGCAATTGTTCCGGCAACATACGGCAGAAAAGCAGGTTCGCAACGGCGTTCGTGGTATTTCTTCAAGAGGCTGTTCGGGACATTTTTAGGAAGCATAAACGGCGCATCAGTTTCAATCATCATTCGGTCGAGCGGTACGTACTGAATGACTTCTTTTAAATGGCTGAAACGTTTGGCATCTGAAATCGCTCCCGTAAAACCCAGATAAAATCCGTTATCGAGATAGGTTTTGGCTTCTTGCAACGTTCCCGTAAAACAATGCACAACGGCTTTTGGCAATTGCGGTAAATAGTCTTTTGTGATATTCATAAAAGAATTGAAAGCGCTTCTTTCGTGCAAAAACAAAGGTTTCTGTACTTCAATCGCCAATTCTAACTGCGCTTTATAACATTCTTCCTGTTTGTTTCGGGGCGAAAAGTCGCGATCAAAATCGAGTCCGCATTCGCCAACCGAAACTACGTGTTTCAGTTCTAATAATTTCCTGAGTTTCGAAATACTCTGCGCATCAAAACTCTTCGCATCATGCGGATGTATTCCGGCCGTAGCGTACAACACGCCTGGATACTGCCTCGCAATCTTTGCAGATTCTTCGCTATTTCGTACGCTGGTGCCTGTGAGTATCATTTGCGATACATCGGCGTCGAGCGCGTCTTGTACGACATCGTCTATGTCGTTTTGGAATTGTTTGTTGGTTAGGTTGATTCCTATGTCTATATAATTCATGTTTTTTTTAAAGTTGCTAAGGTCTGAGATACTAAGATGCTAAGGTTTTTTCTCTCTGAACCGATTATTTTTTCTTTTAAGATTTTGCAGAGAAAAGAAGCAAGAGGCAAGACTTTCTCATCTTTCCTCTTGGCTCTTTCTTATTTGTCTACTTTTTTAATTTTTAAATTTTGTGCAGAAAAGAAACAAAAGACAAAACAGTCATATCTTTCTTCTTGCTTCTTGCTTCTCCTTAGTCTTGCCTCTTGCTTCTTGCTTCTTCTTAGTCTTCACGGCTTCCATCATCAGCCATTCTAACTAATTTCGGTGTAAACTTCGCTACCACATCTACCAAATCTTTTTGCGCTTCCATCACCTGATTGATATCTTTATACGCCATTGGGGCTTCGTCAAGACCTGCTCCGATAAGCGTAACGCCATGATCTCTAAGGATCGATTTCATTTCAGTTTGTGTGATGTTTTTTATGGCTTGGGTTCTGCTCATTTGTCTTCCTGCGCCATGTGAAGCCGAATTAATAGCGTTCTCCTCGCCTTTTCCTCTCACCAAAAATCCCGGTGCGGTCATACTTCCCGGAATGATTCCCATAACGCCTTTTCCGGCTGGAGTTGCGCCTTTTCTATGTACGATCACTTCTTCGCCGTTCCAAGTTTCTTTCCAGGCAAAATTATGGTGGTTTTCGACTTTGGCTAAAATCGTCGCACCCAAAGCGCGTTCCATTTTGTTATGGATAATCTCATGACAAGCCGAAGCGTAATCTCCCGCCAAATTCATCGCCAGCCAATATTCTTGACCTAATTGCGAATTCATATCTAAATACGCTAGGTTTTTTGCGACTTCTGGAAGTTTACATTCGTCTTTGGCAATTTTAGTGTAATGTCCAGCAATGGTTGCTCCCATTCCGCGTGAACCAGAATGCGTTAACAAAGCGACGTATTTTCCTTTTGGGATATTCAAAATCGCATCGTCTTGAGCAAATTCCATGATTCCGAATTCCACAAAGTGATTTCCTCCACCCGAAGATCCTAATTGCGACCAAGCTTTATCTTTCAGGTTCTTCACAAACGGATTCATATTGAAAGTTTCATTTTCCAAAACCGCATGATCTGATTTGTATTGGCCGTGAAATCCGTGACCTGCTCCAAAAATGGAATTCGCAATCAATTCTTTTTTGAATTTGGCTTCATTTTCAAAGTAAAAATCTTCTGGTATATCATAAACCGACAATGCCATTCTACACCCAATATCAACACCAACACCATACGGAATAATGGCATTTTTTGTGGCTAAAACACCGCCAATCGGTAATCCGTAACCTTGGTGCGCGTCTGGCATTAAAGCTCCAGCAACCGTAACAGGCAGTTTCATGGCAACTTCCATTTGTTTTCTGGCTCCGTCTTCGATATGATCCAATCCGTAAGCCGAATACGCATTCGGATTTTGATTCAATGCAATAAAATCTTCTGGTTTTTCATTCGATTTTTCGATTAAAGCCACAGCCAGTTTACTGAACACTTTATCGTCTATATAGTTTTCCGGAGTTTCTAAGACGTTTTTGTAATGAGCGATCATTTCGTCTCTTGTAAATCCGTTTCTTTTGCTGTTTATTTTTAAGGCAATCCCGATTATTTTTCCTTCTGGGAATCCTAATTCTAATATATCAGTACCGTTTATTTGTGTTTTCATTATTTTCTTTTTTAAGGGCAATCCCGATAGCTATCGGGACAGAGGTTCATAGTGACAAAGGTATTTTACTGCTACGTAGTTATTTTGCTTTTTTTAGTACTTTTTTAAACAAAACCATATCATTCGAATCTTCCCAAACGGTATTAAGGTTTTCATAAAACCCAATATGTTTTGCTATTTCATGTATGTACTCAAATGATAAATTAGGAATCTTGTCAAAAAAGTAAATATTATTCCACAACATTATAGATGAATAAAATTCCTTCATCTTAAGTAAGAAATCTGCTCTTTTAATTAATGTATATTCCTTCTGAATATTTCTCAATTTTACATCTTCATTAATTCCACTATATGAACTGCCCGATAAAATGCTTAAAATAAATAATTCTATTTGATCTTCTGTCCAATTTTCAATATCCTGTTCTAATAAATCCCATTCTTTATCGTGAAAACTTCTTTCCAGAATTGATACTACATCATTACATCCGTGATCTTCTCTCCACCAATCGCTATCTACATTTTCATATTGTAAAATATAAGAGTATAAGAAGACTATTTTTTCATTATCACTTTTGCTTTGACAATTTGGATATTTTGATTTTAAATCTTTTAAAGTAATAACTTCCATGAGCTTTTAATTTATTAGTACAAATATCTTATTAAATTACGCAGTTATTTTGCGTAGATTTTGTTTCAAGCAGATTTAAGCAGATCTAAAAGTTTTTTTTTGATAAATAATCTGCGCTAATCTGCTAAAATCTTTTTAAATCTGCGTGAAATATTAAAACCTTTGTCACTTTGTTACTATGAACCTTTGCAACTTAATCCACCAACAATTGTGTAACAACCGCTGGATTCATCGCCCATTGCGCTGTATAAACTTCATCAGCGATTTCATTTTCGGTGATGGTTAAACCTTGAGCTTCCGCTTTAAGTTGTAACAAACTACCAATATTCAATTTGCTGTTTAGTTTTGACAACAACGCCTGAACGCCTTTGAAATCCAAACCTCCTACAACCTGACCTCCGAAAGTCATCTCTAACCAAACGATTTCTCTTTTGGCTACATCCAACACTCCAAAAACCAAACCTTTGGCAACATTCTGCGTCACACGAACCTGATGATCTACAAACGACGGATCGTATGCTACACCAGTTTTCTCCGAAATTTTCATCGGGTGTTTGCTGTTCATCCAACCTACAACTAAATTTGGCGTAATACTTCCGTTGCTGTACGCGTTGCAAGTAAAAGTTACAAATTTGGCTTTGGCTTTCGCCAATTCGTCGATGTTGATGTTGATATATTCGGCAGTTCCAATTTTATTCGGAATGCTTCGGATATCACCGCTATGCTGACAACCTATAGTCGTCAATCGGCTGAAAGAGCAAATATCTGAACGGTCTTCATATGCAATATGACAACTCAAATCCATATCCAAATGTTGCGCTGGCAAATCTTTACCCCACTGCATAAACAATCGCACTTCGTTTCCTTCAACTGGGAAATGCGTTCCCATTAAAGCAACTGGCAAATCCTGAACAGTTTCGCTTCGATCTCCTATAGAAACCGGAATGTTAAACAATTGCGGATCGATATAGATTGTTTTGTTGGTGTTCGCAATTTTCGCAAATCGTTTTTTCATGGCCAAAAGACACAATTCTTCGATTTTAGCTTTCATTTCTTCCAACTGAAAATCTTCATACAACTTCAATAAAGCATTTGCTTCAATTCGTTTATTTGTTCCACCCAAAGGCTTCACACTTCTCTGCATGTTTTTATCAAAATAATTTTGAGCATACATGTTCAAAGTAAACACCAATCGAGCCGGAACTTTATCGATGATTTCTTCAAAGTGAGCAATAGTTTCTTCTGCTCCAAACCAAAGCATATTCGAAAATAACGAACGAGCAAATAATCCTGGACGTTGTTTTAATAACGCAAATGTTTTATCTGCATCAAATTTCAATCTTGACGAATCTACTTTGCTTTGCCAAACATCATAGACTTGGTTGTAGAATACATCCATTAAAAAGTTCAATTTCTCAAACCCTTTTCTTTTGCTGTATTCTGCCAAACGCAACGCACGGATAAAACGAACCCACATTCCTCTTTTTGGATGCATGGTTTCGCACATCGCTTCAACGTCCATATCCATATTGTTCAGCCAGTTTGCCACCATTAAACATTCTTTTCGGGAATATTTTAGTTTCAAATCTTTTTGAGACGCAATTCTTGCCTGAACGCTTGTATCCAAAACATTGTGGAAATGCTGTGCATTTTTTGATGTTCTTTTGATAATCGTTTTCGGCTCGATAATCTGAAGCATTCCTGTGTTTTTATACCACAAGTATCGTAAGATATCTGTAGGCGTTTTCAAAAACTGAGACGCTTCTTCTTCTTTACCATTTTCAATCAAAAGATCAATAACTAGCATTAAAGCTTCCTTCATTGCCACTTCGGTTTTTGGTAAAGGCAAATATTGCATCGCCATTTTTAAACTATCTACCTGAGTAGCGTCTAAAGCGGTTTTTGATTGCAATAACGATATATAGAAATCATTTAAATCTTTTTCTGACCATAATTCCAGCACTTTCAATTTGCTTCCTTGTCCGATATTTTCCAGTTTACCGAATTCAAACGGAGTTCCGCAGAACGGACAACCGTTGTATCTTTCTAATGGGAAAGTATTATCTGGGATAACATGTCCGCATTGTAAAGCTGTTCCGTTTTTAGTCTGGAAAATATTTCCGAAAAACGTGATGATATGATCTACAACAGATTCATTTGTTGGAACATTCCATTCTTTTACCAAAGGCGTCCAGTTTTTGTCAGTTCCTAGAACTTCTCTCAAAACTTCTAAAAGCTCGATTCTATATTTTGGATTTACGTTGTTTAAAGCGTGAAGCAATGACTCAGAAAATGTAAATCCAAGTTTAGAAACATTGGCTAACAAAACGGATGTTGTTCCTGATAAATTTTTAACGTCATTCGCAATCATTTCTGACGGAATGAAAATGGCATTTTGGCGTAAACTGATTTTTAATAATTCTTTTGTTTTCATTTTTTTTAATTTTTAAAATTTAGATAATTGTGCTTCTAGTTCTACCCAAAAGATTTGAAGTAAGAAACACTTGACCTGAAATTTGACGATAATTGATTAACTAAGCTAAAATGGAGCGGGCTACCGCGAAAGAAGTAAGTTAATCTTGACCCTCGTTTTTATTAATGATAATTTTAAAACTTAATAACCAGCAACCTCCTTTCGGAAGTTAGGAGTCGAACCTAAGAAGTAAGTTTCAATTGACCATTAATTGTGGAGCAGGTGGGATTCGAACCCACGACACGGACATTAAAAGTGTAAGAAGTAAATTTTGATTGACCTTTGATTGATAATTTCAAAACTACCTGCTCTACCACTGAGCTACTGCCCCAATTATGATTGAAAAATAAAAAGGTAATCGTATAAGTGTGTACATTGGAAAGTGTTTCGAAGTAACTCAAACTTGACCTGTTTTATTCTTTTTTTATTTCTATGAACGTTTGTTTTTATTTCTTAACAAAGATTTCAAAACTAGTGCGCAGTTATTTTGCGTAGTAAAATTTTTGTTTCATTTTAAGAAATACTGTTTGTTTTATTTCTTGAGCAAAGATTTCAAAACCACTACGCAATTATTTTGCGCAGTAAAAAAAGAATTTTAAATTTGAGTAAAAAACAAGATGAATTTAAAAGAAATTTATTCTGATTTACTCTTAAATATTGGCTTTTCAGCAAATGAAATTCAGCAAAACTGGTTGGATTTAGAAAAGGCATATTCCAAAAAATCAAGATATTATCATAATCTCACGCATTTAAAAGAAATGGTTGATAGTTTTGAAATTTACAAAGACAAACTTCAAAAACCAGATGAAATATTATTTTCGATTTTTTATCATGATTTTGTGTATTCGGCATCCAAAAAAGATAACGAACTCAAAAGTGCTGAATATGCTTTGTCAATTCTATCTGAAAATAGCATCCTAAATAAACAATTAGTTTTTGATGCGATCTGCGCAACACAACAGCATCAGCAAAATTCAATTGAAGATATAAATTGGCTAATCGATTTTGATTTGAAAATCCTCGCTAAAGATTGGGAAGATTATCAAATCTATTTTGACCAAATTAGAAAAGAGTATCGCATTTATCCTGATTTTCTATACAACCCCGGACGCGCAAAAGCGTTGAAGCATTTTTTGGAGAATGAATTTATTTTTCAAACCAATGAATTTAGGAATTTATATGAAGAAAAAGCAAGAATTAATATAGAAAAAGAGATTTCATTATTAACGTAGAGACGCAATTCATTGCGTCTACACAACGAATATATCCACAATGTGTTAGAACGCAAAGCCAATGATGATCCGCAATGAATATCCAAAACGAATATCCACAATGTTTAGACGCAATGAATTGCGTCTCTACGTTTAAATAACACAAAAATGTCACAAAACAAAAACGCCTTAATCCGGTACAAAACAATCGATAAATGCCTTCAAAATAAATACAGGCAATGGACACTCGAAGATTTAATCGAAGAATGTTCTGAGGCATTATTTGAATATGAAGGACGCCAAAATCCAATAAGTAAACGAACAATACAAATGGATATTCAGCTGATGCGAAGTGAAAAATTGGGTTATAATGCGCCGATCGTAGTTTACGATAAAAAGTATTATAAATACGAAGACGAAGATTTTTCGATAACCGATATTCCGCTGACAGAAACCGATATGAATGTTTTGACAGAAACCGTTTCCATGTTGAAGCAATTTAAAGATTTCTCCTTATTTAATGATGTCTCGGATATTTTGCAGCGATTAGAAGATAAAATCTATGCTGAGAAATCGCATACCAAACCCGTTATTTATCTGGATAAAAATGAAAAACTAAAAGGACTGCATTATTTGGATGAAATATATCAGGCAATTATCAAAAAGATGGTTCTGATTATTACCTATAAATCTTTTAAATCTGCTGAAGAGACGAAATTCCATTTTCATCCTTTTATCTTGAAAGAATTTAATAATCGCTGGTTTTTAATCGGAAAGAAAAAAGCATCACAGCCTATTACCAATTTGGCTTTGGACAGAATCATTTCTATTGACTACGATTTTAATCATCCATACTTAGAAGAAGATTTTGATGCCGACATTTATTATAAAGATGTAATTGGCGTTACCGTAAATTCAGGTTTAAATGCAAGACGTATTGAATTATGGGTCGATGCTTCGAATGCGCCTTATGTACTTACCAAACCTTTGCATACTTCTCAGCGATTAATCAAAGAAAATGAAGACGGCAGTATTATTATACATATATATGTAGTACCAAATTATGAAATGGAACGTCTTCTGTTAGGTTTTGGAAGCTGTTTGGAGATTTTAAGACCAGAAGGTCTTAGAAATCGTATGAAAAAGATACTTCAAGACGCTATTTCACGCTATGATCCAAAAGAAACGACTGAAATAAATGCATAATTTTTTACAGAATACAGAATTAAATGCGTTTTAAAAACTAAAAAAGGATTTTTACAGCATTAAAAATGTTAAAATCTAAAAAAAGAATAGTATATTACACTTAAAATAAACAACCAAAACCCTCTAAATCAGGGATATTTTATAACTAACCAAAAAATTATTAAAAAATTATATGCATGCATAGTATTTTTTAATTATATTTGAAATCGATATAGTTACCTATGAAAGACAAAACGATAGATTATATTTTGAGAGCAACATGGCAAGCTGTTTCAAGAATGTATAATGAAGAAGCTGCTAAATACGATGCAACAATGGCAACAGGATTTGCTCTTTTAAGTATGGACAAGGAAGAAGGAACTCCGTCAACGGCTCTTGGCCCAAGAATGGGAATGGAAGCCACAAGCTTAACAAGAACCTTAAAATCTATGGAAGAAAAAGGTTTGATTGTTCGCAAGAAAAATCCAAGTGACGGTAGAGGTGTTCTAATCTATCTGACCGAATTTGGAAAAGAAAAAAGAGATTTATCTAAAAATACAGTTCTAAAGTTTAATGAAACCGTTAGAAAGCATGTCTCAGAAGAAAAGCTGAATCATTTTATCGAAGTTTCTGAAATCATCAACGAACTGATTCACGATAAAAACATATTTAATCAAACAGAAAACACAGAAGAAAAGTAATCAATTTTGATAGCCCTGATTCTGTAAAAAAACAAATAATAACAAATATGAAACGCACAATTAAAAAAGTTGCTGTAATTGGATCCGGAATTATGGGTTCAGGTATAGCTTGTCATTTTGCTAACATTGGTGTCGAAGTTTTACTTCTGGACATTGTACCGCGTGAACTGACCGAAGCTGAAGCTAAAAAAGGATTAACACTTGAAAGTAAAGCCGTTCGCAACCGTGTGGTAAACGAACATTTGGCGAATTCATTAAAATCAAAACCATCTCCTATTTACAGTCAAAAATTCGCTAGCCGAATCACTACTGGAAATACGACAGATGATATGGCAAAAATTGCCAATGTAGACTGGATTATCGAAGTTGTTGTAGAGCGTTTGGATATCAAAAAATTGGTTTTTGAACAAATCGACAAATTCCGTAAACCGGGAACTTTGGTTACTTCAAACACTTCTGGTATTCCAATTCACTTTATGAGTGAAGGAAGAAGCGAAGATTTCCAACAGCACTTCTGCGGCACTCACTTTTTTAACCCTGCGCGTTACTTAAAATTATTTGAAATTATTCCTGGTCCAAAAACTTCAAAAGAAGTATTGGATTTCTTAAACGAATACGGATCTAAATTCTTAGGAAAAACTTCGGTTGTTGCTAAAGATACTCCGGCGTTTATTGGAAACAGAATTGGTATTTACGGAATCCAAAGTTTATTCCATTTAGTTAAAGAAATGGGATTAACGATTGAAGAAGTTGATAAATTGACAGGACCTGTTATCGGTCGTCCAAAATCGGCTACTTTCCGTACAGTTGACGTTGTTGGATTGGATACTTTGGTACACGTTGCCAACGGTATTTACGAAAACTGTCCAAACGACGAACAGCACGAATTGTTCAAACTTCCTGATTTCATCAACAAAATGATGGAAAATAACTGGTTAGGAAGCAAAACCGGACAAGGTTTCTACAAAAAAGTAGACAAAGATATTCTTTCTTTAGACTTAGATACATTAGAATATAGAGCTGCAAAAAAAGCAAATTTTGCAACTTTAGAATTAACTAAAACTATCGACAAACCAATCAATCGTTTTAAGGTTTTAGTAAAAGGAACTGATAAAGCAGGTGAATTCTACCGCAAAAGTTTTGCTGGAATGTTCGCTTACGTTTCTAACAGAGTTCCTGAAATCACAGATGAATTCTACAAAATTGACGACGCCATGAAAGCTGGTTTTGGATGGGAAAATGGTCCATTCGAAATCTGGGATGCTATTGGTGTTGAAAAAGGAATTGAAATCATGAAAGCAGAAGGTTTAGAACCTGCTGCATGGGTAAATGAAATGTTGGCCTCTGGAAGCAAAAGTTTTTATACTGTAAAAGAAGGCGCTACTTATTTCTACAACATTCCAACAAAATCACAAGAAAAAGTTCCTGGACAAGATTCATTCATTATTCTGAACAACATTCGCGAAAGCAAAAAAGTTTGGAGCAACAGTGGAGCAATTATTCAGGATTTAGGAGACGGAATCTTAAACTTAGAATTCCAATCTAAAATGAATACAATTGGTGGCGACGTACTTTCTGCTATCAACAAAGCAATTGAATTAGCAGAAAAAGAACACCAAGGTTTAGTTATTGGAAACCAAGCAGCGAATTTCTCTGTTGGTGCTAATATCGGAATGATTTTCATGATGGCGGTTGAGCAGGAATATGATGAATTGAATATGGCAATTAAATTGTTCCAAGACACTATGATGCGTGTTCGCTATTCTTCTATTCCAGTTGTGGTTGCGCCTCACGGAATGACTTTTGGCGGTGGATGCGAAATGAGCTTACATGCTGATAAGGTTGTTGCTGCTGCAGAAACTTACATGGGATTAGTTGAATTTGGTGTCGGAGTTATTCCTGGTGGTGGTGGTTCTAAAGAAATGACTTTAAGAGCTTCAGATTTATTCCGCAAAAATGATGTGGAATTGAACGTTCTACAGGAGTATTTCTTGACTATCGCAATGGCTAAAGTTTCGACTTCTGGTTACGAAGCTTTTGACACTGGACTTCTTCAACATGGAAAAGATGTTATCGTAGTAAACAAAGATCGTCAGATTGCTGAAGCTAAGAAACATGCATTGTTAATGGCAGAAGCGGGTTATACACAGCCAATTAGAAGAAATGATATTAAAGTTCTAGGAAAACAAGCTTTGGGAATGTTCTTAGTTGGAACAGATCAAATGCAAGCTGGAAAATACATTTCTGAGCACGATAAGAAAATCGCTAACAAACTGGCTTACGTAATGGCTGGAGGTGATTTATCTGAAGCAACTTTAGTATCTGAACAATATTTATTAGATATCGAACGTGAAGCTTTCTTGAGTTTATGTACAGAGCGTAAGACTTTAGAAAGAATTCAATACATGTTGACTAAAGGAAAACCGCTTCGTAACTAGAAAAATAGATACAGAAGAAAGAAGCAAGAGAAAAGACAAAACTCTGTTTTGAAATCTTGCTTCTTGCATCTTTCTTCTACCAATCTTAAAAAACAAAAAACAAATGAAAACAGCATATATAGTAAAAGCATATAGAACAGCAGTTGGAAAAGCTCCAAAAGGTGTTTTTAGATTTAAAAGACCTGATGAATTAGCAGCTGAAACCATTCAGTTTATGATGGACGAATTGCCAGATTTTGATAAAAAACGTATTGATGACGTTATGGTAGGAAATGCCATGCCGGAAGCAGAACAAGGTCTTAACGTTGGACGTTTGATCTCTTTGATGGGATTAAAAGTTGAAGACGTTCCTGGGGTTACCGTAAACCGTTACTGCGCATCTGGATTAGAAACTATCGGAATGGCGACGGCTAAAATCCAATCAGGAATGGCAGATTGTATCATTGCAGGTGGTGCAGAAAGTATGAGTTACATTCCGATGGGAGGTTATAAACCAACTCCGGATTATAAAGTTGCTGCTGCAGGTCACGAAGATTACTACTGGGGAATGGGTTTAACTGCTGAAGCGGTGGCGAACCAATACAAAATCTCTAGAGAAGATCAGGATGAGTTTGCTTACAACTCTCACATGAAAGCTTTAAAAGCGCAAGCAGAAGGAAAATTCGACAAACAAATCGTTCCAATTACTGTTGAGCAGACTTTCATCAATGAAAATGGTAAAAAAGAAACTAAATCATACGTTGTAAACAAAGACGAAGGGCCAAGAGCCGGAACTTCTAAAGAAGCTTTGGCAGGTTTAAAACCAGTTTTTGCTGCTGACGGAAGTGTAACTGCCGGTAACTCTTCTCAAATGAGCGACGGTGCTGCTTTCGTTTTAATCATGAGCGAAGAAATGGTAAAAGAGTTAAACCTTGAGCCAATTGCGCGTTTGGTAAACTTTGCTTCTTCTGGTGTTGAGCCAAGAATTATGGGTATTGGCCCTGTAAAAGCAATTCCGAAAGCATTAAAACAAGCAGGTTTAACATTAAATGATATCGAGTTAATCGAGTTAAACGAGGCTTTTGCTTCACAAGCTTTAGCCGTTACTCGCGAATTGAATATTAACCCTGAAATCGTAAACGTAAACGGTGGAGCAATTTCTTTAGGTCACCCTCTTGGATGTACGGGAGCTAAACTTTCTGTTCAGTTATTTGACGAAATGAAACGCAGAGGCAACAAATACGGAATCGTTTCTATGTGTGTGGGAACTGGGCAAGGAAGTGCTGGAATCTACGAGGTTTTATAAGACTTTTTAGAGGAAAGAAGCAAGAGGAAAGACTTTCTATTTGGGATGAAAAGTTAGCCTGAAATGGATTTTTAAAAAGTAGTAAAAAACTTACTTTTAATTTTTCTTCTTATCTTGCCCTCAAAAACATGAAACACAATTTCAAGAATTTGAAAATTTGGATTTTAGCTATGGAAATTACAAATGATATCTATAAACTAACCGCCACTTTTCCAAAATCAGAAACCTATAGTTTGACAAGTCAAATGAATCGATGTTCTGTTTCTATGCCTTCAAATATTGCAGAAGGTTCAAACAGAGGAAATAAACACTTTCAGCATTATTTGAATATTAGTTTAGGTTCGTCATTTGAATTACAAACACAATTGTTAATAGCTTGTCAAAACGACTATTTAACAAAAGAAAAAACTGAAAAATTAGAAAACAAAATAATTGAATTTCAAAAGATGACCACAGGCTTCATAAATAAGTTAGGTTAAAAATCTTACTTCTTGCTTCTTTCATCTTTTATAAAAAACAAAAACAAAATGGCAGATACAATCGAAAAAAACGTGACTCGTGGTGGTCAGTTTTTAGTTAAAGAAACAAAATGCGAGGATATCTTCACACCAGAAGATTTCTCTGAGGAGCAGTTAATGATGCGTGACTCTGTAAAAGAGTTCGTTGACAAAGAATTATGGGCGCATAAAGATCGTTTTGAGAAAAAAGATTACGCTTATACAGAAGCTTCTATGCGTAAAGCTGGGGAACTTGGACTTCTTGGAGTTGCTGTTCCAGAAGAATACGGCGGATTAGGAATGGGATTTGTTTCTACAATGTTAGTTTGCGACTACATTTCTGGAGCAACGGGTTCTTTCTCAACTGCTTTTGGTGCTCACACTGGAATTGGAACTATGCCAATTACACTTTATGGTACTGAAGAACAAAAGAAAAAATACGTTCCGAAATTGGCTTCTGGAGAATGGTTTGGAGCTTATTGCTTAACGGAACCAGGTGCAGGATCTGACGCTAACTCAGGAAAAACTAAAGCGGTTTTATCTGAAGACGGAACTCATTATCTAATTACAGGACAAAAAATGTGGATTTCAAACGCAGGTTTCTGCAGCTTATTCATCGTTTTTGCTCGTATTGGAGATGATAAAAACATTACAGGTTTCATCGTAGAAAACGATCCTTCAAATGGAATTTCTATGAATGAAGAAGAGCATAAATTAGGAATCCGCGCTTCTTCTACTCGTCAGGTTTTTTTCAACGAAACAAAAGTTCCTGTTGAAAACATGTTATCTGAAAGAGGAAACGGTTTCAAAATCGCGATGAATGCTTTAAACGTTGGTCGTATTAAATTGGCTGCGGCTTGTTTAGATGCACAAAGAAGAGTTACTTCTGGAGCTGTAAAATATGCTAACGAAAGAATTCAGTTTAATACTTCTATTTCATCTTTTGGAGCTATCCGTTCTAAATTAGCTGAAATGGCAACTAATGCTTACGCAGGAGAAAGTGCTTCTTATCGTGCTGCAAAAGATATCGAAGATAGAATCGCTGCTCGTGAAGCAGAAGGAACTTCTCACCAAGAAGCAGAGTTGAAAGGTGTTGAAGAATATGCAATCGAGTGTTCTATCTTGAAAGTAGCGGTTTCTGAAGACGTTCAAAACTGTTCTGACGAAGGTATTCAGGTTTTTGGTGGAATGGGATTCTCTGAAGATACTCCAATGGAAAGTGCTTGGAGAGATGCTCGTATCGCTCGTATTTACGAAGGTACAAACGAAATCAACAGAATGCTTTCTGTAGGTATGCTGATCAAAAAAGCTATGAAAGGACACGTTGATTTACTAGGACCAGCAATGAAAGTTCAGGAAGAATTAATGGGAATTCCATCTTTCGATACTCCAGATTACTCTGAATTATTCTCTGAAGAAAAAGTAATCGTAGCAAACTTGAAAAAAGTTTTCTTAATGGTTGCTGGAAGCGCTGTTCAAAAATACGGACCAGAATTAGATTCTCACCAACAGTTATTAATGGCTGCTGCTGATATCTTGATCGAAATCTACATGGCTGAAAGTACAATTTTGAGAACGGAAAAATTAGCTAAAAAAGAAGGTGAAGATAAAGTTCAAGAGCAAATTGCTATGGCAAAATTATACTTGTACAAAGCGGTTGATATCGTAAACTTAAGAGGAAAAGAAGGAATTGCTTCTTTCTCTGAAGGTGACGAACAACGCATGATGTTAATGGGACTTAAACGTTTCACTAAATATACTAACCTACCAAACGTGGTAGCGTTAAGAGAAAAAATTGCAGAAAAATTAGTTGCAGAAAATTCATACTGCTTCTAATTTCAAAATAGTTTTTAGCTTTTAATTTGTTATAAACCCGTGCAAGTCCGAAACTGCACGGGTTTATTTTTTTAATATGCTTATCGAAAGATATTTCTTATACGAAGCAATATTTTTGCAGTTATTTGCAAAATATTTGTTAAAATTAGCTTTTACACTTATACAGAATAGCTAAACATCAAATGCATTACAGTATATTTAACATTCTAAAAACTATAAAAACAAAATAAATGAAACAAATTAACCTAATTGCATCATTTTTATTGTGCTTTTGCTTCACAGCTGTCTTCGCACAAAAAAATAAAAAAATGGACATTATTGCTTATTACACTGGCGATTCTCAACTTATTGATAAATATGAAGTTGGAAAATTAAACCAGATTATTTTTAGTTTCTGCCATTTAAAAGATGGAAAACTAAGTGTTGATTCTGCCAAAGATTCTATCACTATCAAACATTTAGTTTCTCTTAAAGCAAAAAATCCACAGTTGAAAATCATTGTATCTCTGGGAGGATGGGGAGGCTGCGAACCTTGTTCTCAAGCATTCTCAACTGCTGAAGGACGCTTAAAATTTGCAAAGTCTGTAAAGGAAGTAAGCGATTATTTTAAAATTGACGGTTTAGATTTGGATTGGGAATATCCATCGATTGAAGGACTTCCAGGACATTTATATCAACCTGCTGACAAACCTAATTTTACAGAACTAATCAAAATATTACGTTCTACTTTAGGTAAAAAATATGAATTGAGCTTTGCTGCAGGAGGCTTCCAAAAATGTTTAGATGAATCTATTGACTGGAAAGCAGTTGCTCCATTTGTTAATCGCATTAATATCATGAGTTACGATTTAGTAAATGGATATTCAAAAGTTACCGGTCACCACACGCCTTTATACAGCACAAATCCTAAAGAAGAATCTACAGATAGAGCCGTTGAATTTTTATTGAAACTAGGTGTTCCTGCTGAAAAATTGGTAATTGGAGGCGCATTTTATACTAGACAATGGAAAAATGTAGAAAACATCAATAACGGATTATACCAAGCAGGAGAGCACTTTCAAGGTGTTGACTTTAAAAACTACGCTACAACATACACAGAAGCAAACGGCTGGAAATATTTTTATGATGAAAAAGCTCAAGCACCATATTGGTACAATGCATCAACTAAAACTTTTGCTACATCAGATGATTTAAAATCTATCAGAGCTAAAGCGGAATACGTAAAAGCAAAAAAACTAGGCGGCATTATGTTCTGGGAACTGACTCTAGACAGTTTCCGCGACGGAATGGTAAATGAGATTTACAAAGTTAAAACTGAAAAATAAAAAAAGGGAATCAAATGATTCCCTTTTTTTATAAACGAATATTTTACATCGTTTTAGTCTTATTTTTGTCCATTTCACCAATAAACGGAATTGCTTCTAAAATTTCGCTTCTTATTATAGTTTGAAGATAAACCTCAAGCTGAATAAACTTTGCCGCGTTTATTGAACCAATTGCTTTTTTTGCCTGATTATAAGTCTTAGAATAAAGCTTCTCGTAATCAACGTGGTTTTTTAAAGTAGCCTTTGCCAACTCATCAGCTTTTGCATCTGTTAAAGTTTCATAATTAGCTGCATAATCATTTAATAGTTGAAACTTTGTCTGTCCTAAGGCTTTTCGTGACGTTTCATAGTCATCATAAACTTTAGTGAAAGCAGCGGCTTGTGCATCAGATAAGTTCATGTACTGTTTTACCAGATCTGCTTTAGATTTTCCATAAACACTTTGTACTACTTCTAAATCTTCTTTATAAGAAGACTGTGCATAAGATGAAAACGAGGCTGCCGCCATGATAAGAATAAGTCCTAATTTTTTCATAGTTTTAATTTTAAATTTGTTTTTAAAAATATATGCATACTCAAATATACTGATTTTAAACACTTTAAATAAAATAACATTTTAAAAGAAAGAATATTGGTAAACTGCTGAAAGCGCATAATAATTTAGTCCGTTGTTGGTATATGCCCCAATATGATATTGAAATCTAATGGATTGCCCTTTTGCAATTGGAGTAGAAAAAGTTCCTCCTACGCGCCAGTTATCAATCTGGCTATCATCCGAAACGCCATCAGTAATAGTTCGGCCACCAAAAAACCAAGTCGTATTGAAGCCAACCCACATTTGATTTTTAAAATAATAGCTTGCATGCGCCTGAAGGCTGTAGGTTGGTTTTTGCTCTAATTTTTTTCCTAGATAATCATTATTATCCGTATAAAACCAAACCCCGCCATAGGCCTCAGCATACACATGAGCAAACCGTTTCGATACTCCTATTTCTGGCTTGAAAGCCCATCGGTTTGTTCCAATGTTTACTTGTTTATCTCCATAATATCTTCCTGTTGGGATTGAAATAACCAAACTGACTCCAAGAATTGTTTTTTGCTCAAAACTTCTGAATTCAGATTTATCAAGTGCAGGAGAACCTAGCAAATTAATTCCAAAACGCACTTTCATATCTGCAAAACCAGTTCTTGAGCCAGTAACCAGCTGATCACTAACTACAGCAGATCCATCCATAAAAGTAAAAGGCAGTCCAACCTGTATACGAGCCAATTTATTTGCCAATCCAAACGTTCTAATATAATTCACAGCCATATTATGGCTTTGAAGTGTAAAATCTTTTATAGGTAGAGAAGGATCTGTAAGCACATTTCCATTTATAAAAACATAACCTGCAGCAATTACATTTAAATCTTTAGGAACATTGGCATACGCTCGAGGTTCCAAATCCTGAGCAGATAGGGACAACACACCAAAAAAGAAAACCAAAAGCGAAAACTGCCACTTTACTAACCAAAAAAAGATTCTTACCATATATTCAGACGAATTTGTGACAAGCTTACCCCATGAATTATATCATTGTTTCTCCGCTGTTTTGGGAGCATATATTATTCCATCATAGCTAATTGGGCCTCTATTATTACTACTGACAGAAAGTGTTGTGCTTCCGTTATAAAAAATAGAAAACAGTAAATCATAAACATCGCTTTTCCCTCTTACTGTCGCTTTTAGAATAGTATTATTCTTTTTACTTTCAACTCTAATATTTTCGGGTTTGCCTTCAAATTTTATTCCGCCATCACTATTGTATCCCACATTATAACCACGTCCGAAAAAGGGAAGATCACAAGTTGTACTGTCAGCTTTAAACTTTAAAAAATAAGTATTATAGTCCAGCTGGATTAATCTCCCGCCTTGAGGCGTTGCTTTCTGAGCTTCAAAAACAAAATTTTGACTATCTATAAGCGCTTTAATTTCATTTTGTTTTTTAAGTTCTCTTTCTTGCTTGAGTTCTTTTTTTGTTTTTTCTTGTGCAGAAACCGAAAAGTTTAGAATACTAACTAAAAAAAGCAAAACAGATAATTTCGTTTTCATAACATTATTTTTTATTGAAACGCATCATGGCAATATCTCCAGAAATAAAATTCAATGTTTTGCCATCATCTGTTATATCAAATGATGTAATTTTCTGCAGTGTACTCATGTAAGCCTGCTCCCCTTTACCGCCATCTAAGCACATCATCTTGGTAACGGCCATGGGTTGAGTAAAATCAATTTTGTTGCCAGTCACATTCAGTTTTCCAGTGTATGAATTACAGCTGTTGTTTCCGGATACCTGATTCTCTTTCGTATTAAAATTTATACTTGGCTTTTTATTTGGATATAAGACATCAAAGGTTTGTGTGTCCGAGATATAATTCAATTCCCAATTTCCATCAAGCTTAGAAACTGCATCGGTTTTTACGCATTTACAAGAAATTAAAAACGAACTAAAAAAAACGAGGGTAAAAATCTTTTTCATCATAACATTAAGGATTAAATGTGAGCGAATTAGATAATTGGCTTTCAGAAATTATTCGTTAAAAAGCTATACGAATTTAAACAATATTTTCGGTTTTTAACTCAATCAATATCAAATTATAACGTATAGTTTGACTTTTTTTTAACTTTTAGAGTTAATCAGTTCCGTTATTTTATGTTAAATTTACTTAATCTTTAATTAAAATGCCGGTAAAATGAAAAAACTAATCGTTTCTTTCGCTATAATTACAGCCTTAATCATTGGCTGTAAAACAAATAATAAATCAAATGATGCTAAAACTCTGACTGCTGCACTAGAGCCAAAAAGCAACAGTAAAGTAGCTGGAACTGCTACTTTTGTTGAGAAAAATGGCAAAGTAACTTTTACAGCAAAAATCACAGGATTAGAGCCTGGAGTTCACGCCATACACATTCACGAAAAAGCAGACTGCAGCTCTGCAGACGGAAGTTCTGCCGGGGGACACTGGAATCCAACTTTCAAAAAACACGGAAAATGGGGAGTTGGAGAATATCATAAAGGTGATATAGGAAACTTTACTGCTGATGCAAAAGGTAACGGATCTATCACTTTAACTACCGACGAATGGTGTGTTGGATGTGGAGATTCTAACAAAGATGTTCTTGGAAAAGGTTTAATCGTACATGCAGGAACAGACGATTTTACCACTCAGCCAACAGGAAATGCCGGAGGAAGAGTTGCTTGCGCAGGAATCATTAAATAAGAAAAATTTGAATAACCGCTATTTTTAACAAAATATAGCGGTTATTTCATTTTAAAATGAATTCTAAAACAAGAAAAAGACATAGCTTTGCATCAGCAAAATAAAGTCAATGATTAACCCATCAGCACCAGGCTGGATCGATAAGTTTTTTAGTGAACAGAAGTTTTCAGAAGCTATTCCTTTTGAGACTGTAGATTTGTTTTACTATAAAGTAAGAGAAACGGGTTTCATTTACGGTCATATTATTGCTATAGATTCACAAGTTCCAATTCCGATAAAAGGCTGGTTTAAAACCGAAATTTCCAAAGTCGCTTTACTTAATACGCTCTACCATGTTTTTTGCTTAGAGAAAAGAGATTCGGAACCTAAAAATTTTATTTCTGAAGTTTTAAAGTTTTACAAGCAAATGAACCCGGAAGGATTTAATTTGTTTAAAATTTTATTGCCCAAAGATACTCCTTCTCTATCGCTTGAAAATATTATTGATCAGAGAGTTCAAACCAATGACAGTATCATCAGTAAAAACTTTTCGCATTTGGTGACCAATGCACTTTTGTTTATTGATGTTTTAGCTTTCAGGCAATATTTGGAGCACGGAGAAATTCCTGAAAAATATTTAAAAAGAATTGAAGAAACAGTTCTTGGAATTGTTGGTTTGGCTTTGAAAACCAAAACCGTAAAATCGCAACATGACGATCTTTTGATTAAACTTTTTGAAGCTTCTATACGCTATTCAAAATTTTCAAAAGTAACGGTTGAGACCTTAGAGACTTTGAATCTTGATTATTTTAAAAACAGACTTGAACAATATTACCTGATTGACATGGCCGGAATGGCTTTGTGGAGTGATGGCGTAGTGGAAAACGAAGAATCGTATTTTCTATATGCTTTAGGTTCAACAATGGGAGTTCCTGATGATTTTGTGACCAAAAGTATGGACACAACCAATACTTTTATCACTACACATAAAAAGAAAATTCCGTACTTTAATTATTCAAATCCTGTTAAGCATTTTTACGATCAAATGACGCATAGCGTAGTCAAATTAATCATACGAAATAAAAACAGGCTGATTAAAGAAATTGTTCAAAGTAAGGAATTAATGGTGCTACTTGCCTACTCTACCACTAGAGATTTGGATGCGAAGGAAAAGAAAAAAGTAAAAAAACAGCTTTTAGACATTTGTAAAACCATTCCATCGCTTACCATATTTTTACTTCCCGGAGGAAGTTTATTGTTGCCGATATTGATTAAGTTTATTCCAACAATGCTTCCATCAGCATTTAATGAGAATTTAGACGAAAACGAATAAAAAAAATCGCCCTTTTTAAGGGCGATTTCTATTTTTTAACGATTAAAGATCTAATTGGTAAACTTCGTCTAGTTCATCATTCGAAGCAATGTTTACATTTAAGTCTGTTACAAAACCTGAATTTAATCCGTAAACCCATCCGTGAAGCATTAAATCTTGTCCATTTTTCCAAGCATTTTGTACAATAGATGTTTTTGCTAAGTTGTAAACCTGCTCTTTTGTATTGATTTCAACAAAAGCATTAAAACGCTCTTCTTCGTTTTCAATTGAGTTTAAATATTTATCATGAAGACGATATTCATCTTTAATATGACGTAACCAGTTATCGATAATTCCAACAGACTGATGTCCCATTGCAGCTTTCACACCACCACATCCGTAGTGTCCGCACACAATAATATGCTTAATTTTTAAAACATTTACGGCATAATCTAGAACACTAAGCATATTCATATCAGAATGCACCACCATATTGGCAATGTTACGGTGAACAAAAACTTCTCCTGGTTTTGCACCAACAATTTCGTTTGCAGGAACACGGCTGTCAGAACAACCAATCCACAATAATGGTGGCTGTTGTCCTTTTGCCAAATCAGCAAAATAGTTTGGGTCTTTTGCCAATGAAGTTTCAACCCACTTTTTATTGTTTTCTAATAACTGCTCATAAAATTTTCTCATTTCTTTATTTTTTTGTGTGGTAATTTTTAAGTTATAATAGCCTCAAAAAATGAACTTGATGTAAAGTTACCTAAATTTTGACATTTCTTAGGTCTTAAAAACACCTAAATTTAATTATTCTTCTCTAACAACTTCTCTTTTAACTAGTTCTCTTTTTGCCACATCATAATAATGTTCAATCGTAACATGATTATTATTTTCTGGCGTATTTTCTAGTTCGTATGCTTCTTTAAATCCTTTAAGCTTCACTTTGATGTTTTCATCAACCGCTCTGGTTTCTTTAAATTCGCGAATCAAATCTAAAACGTCATGTGCAATATACTCTGTATCATGAGCATTGATGATTACTTTTGAATTTTCTGGAATTTCATTTAAAGTCTGCTTGATAGCCGCTTTGTTTAAAAACGAAACTTCCTGAGCTAAATCGATATGAATGATATCGCCATCTTCATATTCTTCTTTTTTAAATACATAAGCTCTTTTTAAGTTTCCTCTTAAAACAAAGATGATACTGATGATAATTCCCAACGCAACACCTTTTAGCAAATCTGTCGCAACAACAAAGACCAAAGTTGCGATGAAAGGTACAAACTGGTATTTCCCCTTTTCCCAGAAATGCATAAAGGTTGCTGGTTTTGCTAATTTATATCCGATCAAAATCAAAACCGTAGCCAATGTTGCCAATGGAATTTTGTTCAGAATTGCTGGAATAGACAATACACTTATTAATAAAAGAATACCGTGAATAATGGTTGACATTTTAGATTTTGCTCCTGCATTATTATTCGCTGACGAACGCACTACAACAGATGTCATAGGAAGTCCTCCTAAAAGCGAACTAACTACGTTTCCAATTCCCTGAGCTTTAAGCTCAACATTGGTGTCAGTGTAACGTTTTTGCACATCCATTCTATCAGAAGCCTCAATACACAAAAGAGTTTCAATAGAAGCGACAATGGCAATTGTAATAGCAACCACCCAAACTTGCGGATTTGTAACAGCAGTGAAGTCTGGCATTATTATAATTGATTTAAAGTCTTCAAAAGATTTTGGAACTGGCAAAGAAACCAAATGTTCTTTCGCAATTGCCAAAGTGCTTCCTGTAGATACAAATATTTCGTTTAAAACTACTCCAGCAATAACAGCGACTAGAGCTCCTGGAACCAGTTTTATTCTTTTTAAGAAAGGAACTTTATCCCAAGCCAATAAAATTACTAATGAAACTGCCGAAACCACAACAGCTCCTAAATGAATATGATTTAAAACATCAAACAAAAATGAAAACGAATTACTTCCATCATTTTGAATAAAAGCTTGATCTCCTTCGAAATCGGCATCATAACCAAAAGCGTGCGGTATTTGTTTTAAGATAATAATAATTCCGATACCGGCTAACATACCCTCTATTACGTTTGTTGGAAAATAATTCGATATACTTCCCGCTTTTAAAAATCCTAATGCTAATTGAATTAGTCCAGCAATAAAAACAGACATTAAAAATACATCGAACGCACCTAAATCGATAATAGCGGTTAAAATGATAGCGGTTAACCCAGCAGCTGGACCTGATACACTAATATGTGATTGGCTTAAATATCCTACAACGATACCACCCACAACACCAGCGATAATTCCAGAAAATAACGGTGCTCCAGAAGCCATTGCAATACCTAAACACAATGGAAGAGCCACCAAGAAAACCACTAAACCTGAAGCAAAATCAGATTTAAGGTTAGCAAAAAGATTGATTTTTTTTGTCATAATATAATACTAAAAAAATTATTCATTAAAGATTTGCCACATCTCAATAGAAATGCGGATAAAGATCAAAATAATCGGAAGTATTATGCTACGTTTGGCGGTGGAGCAAATATGCTCGGAGATATGTTGTCTAGTTTGACAATATTTTCAGAAATAATTGTTTTTTTCTCGATATAAACCGGAATCAAAACTTCATGCTCAAGAATTGTAGGGTGAACTACATTTTTAAGTTCTTTATGCACTTCTTCTTCAGCAATGCTAAAAGATATAGCCGTATTATTCCCTTTCTTTAACGCCTGAACAATTGTTGGGGTCGATAAGAAGGCAATAAAAATGAATAATAATATGCGGGCTATAAATTTCATCAAAGCAAAAATAGCGTTAAACAAATAAAATCAAAGAGATTTTTATAGAAATTTAACACAAACAAAAAAGCAGAATGCAATTTTCATCCCATTCTGCTTCTATTTTATTAAAAACCAATACATTATAACGATTCTTCTAACCAAGCATTCATCATCCAAATTGTTTTTTCCTGCTCAGCAATAAAGTCGCTCATCATAGAATTGGTTCCTTCATCATTAATTTCGTCAGATTTGTTCAATATTTCTCTTTCGATTTTTAATAAATCAGATAAGGAGTGAACAATCAGTTGAACTGCTTTTTCATCGTTAGAAATATTCTTTCCAACCGTCAATTTATTATTTTGAATATAATCTTCAAAAGTATGCAGAGGCGTTCCTCCTATTGTTAGCACTCTTTCTGCAATCATATCTATTTTAAGTTGTGCATCTGTATATAATTCTTCAAACTTAACATGTAAATCAAAGAAGCGCTTTCCGCGAATATTCCAGTGAATCCCTCTTAAGTTTTGATAATATACTTGAAAATTTGATAATAATACATTCAATTCTTGTACTAGCAATTCTGATTCTTTTACTGGTAATCCTAAAATATTTGTCTTCATAATCTTATTTTTTACACTAATTTACTACAAATTTAGAGTAACTTTACTAAAATATATATAAATAAAAATTATATTTTCTTATTTTCGCATCACAAATTACTATCAACATGACTATAACTCAATTGCAATATGTGTTAGCGGTTGCTGAGCATAAAAACTTCACTCTTGCTGCTGAAAAATGCTTCGTAACACAGCCAACTTTAAGTATGCAGATACAAAAGATTGAAGAGGAGCTTAATATCTTAATCTTCGATAGAAGCAAAAAACCAATTCAGCTTACTGATATAGGACAAAAAATTGTCAGTCAAGCGAAAAACATCGTAAACGAAGCCGATCGCATAAAAGATATCGTAGAACAGCAGAAAGGTTTTATTGGCGGAGAATTTCGTTTAGGAATTATTCCAACGATTATGCCTACACTTCTGCCTATGTTTTTGAATAATTTCATTAAGAAATATCCAAAAGTAAAACTCTTAATTGAGGAGCTGAATACAGAGGAAATCATTACAAAACTAAAAAACGGGCATCTAGACGCTGCAATTGCCGCAACACCGCTTGAAGATGAAAAAATCAAGGAAATTGTATTGTACTTTGAACCATTCGTAGCCTACATTCCTGAGCATCATGCTAGTTTCCAGAAAGAAGAAATTGAAGTAGCCGACTTAAATCTCAATGAAATTCTGCTTTTACAAGACGGTCACTGTTTTAGAGACGGCATCTTGAATTTATGTAAAAGCGTCTCTGACGTCGATCAAAATAATTTTCAGATTCAAAGCGGAAGTTTTGAAACTTTAATTAAATTGGCAGACGAAGGCCTTGGTACAACGTTACTTCCGTACTTGCACACCTTAGACTTAAAAGAATCCGATAAACTGAAACTTCGTAATTTTAAGGAACCAAAACCAGCCCGAGAGGTAAGTTTGATTTACCCAAAGAGCGAATTAAAGATGCAAATCATCGATGCACTCAGATCTACAATCGCAGGCGTTGTAAAAGGCGCAATTGTTTTTCAGAATGTTCAAATCATCAGTCCATTACAAAAGAAAGCGTAATAAAAAAGGAGCCAATTTGGCTCCTTTCTTTTTATACTTTAATTAGTTGTAGACTTTGTTTTAATTCTGGTTTTCCGACAACGAAATTCAGTAACCACTCTTGCAATTGTTCCATTTCGTAAGGCAACAGTGTTTTGATAGCTTTTTCTAACTCTTTGCAGAAAAGTACCGGATCGAAACTAACTCTTTCAAGTATTGATTTCGTGTAATCAAACATCATTTTTGACATAATAAAATAAGATTTTCGGGGGTTATCTATTTTTTTAAACTCGCACCAAATTTAAACAAATAACCAACATAAACATTACTTTTAACTTATTTTTTAAAAAACTTTAGCAACGAATACGTTTTCTTAAAACAAATAAATCAATATAGAATTATTCTAAATTATTCATTTGAACCGTTTTAAAAGCTCGAAACATTTCCCTTTTTCCTGGAGGTCCTGTTAATTTTTGTACCGTAAATCCAACTTCCATCATGCTTCTCTTCACAACTCCTCGAGCAGCATAGGTAACCAAAACGCCGTTTGGTTTTAAGCTATTGTACATTTTCTGAAAAATTTCAGTACTCCAAAGCTCCGGTTGTACTCTATATCCGAAGGCATCAAAGTAAATCAAATCAAAAATTTCAAAATCGTTTATTTCGTGAAAAAATTGTTTTCTTTTGGTTAACGAGAACAGGTCGCAAATTTCTATTTTTTCATTCCATTCACTTTTATGCATTTTCTCAAAAATGTTTTCAAATTCCAATGCCTCAAGTTCATTGGCATAATTCATCTCCAAGATTTCATCTGCATCAACAGGATATGCTTCTACTCCAACATAATCTATTCTCTGATTTTTTCTAATAGCTTCCAAATACGTGATAAAAGCATTTAAACCAGTCCCAAAACCTATTTCTAATATACTTATCGGATTTTCAAATAATGAAAGACCATTTTTAATAAAAACATGTTTTGCTTCCTGAATTGCACCGTGTTTTGAATGGTAACACTCGTCCCATTCAGGCAAACGAATTGTAGTTGAGCCATCTAGAGTTTTAATTATTTCCCTTTTCACCTTTTAAGAATTTAATAATAGCTTATTGTTGATTTTCAAGCCATTTCAATAATCAAATTTAGTCAAAACAAATGCGTAAAGCCTTAAAAAACGACACTTTTTTCATAAAATCTTTATAAAAATCAATTAAATATTTGAGTTTATTATAGGATAAACAAATCTCAATCAAAACCTATAAATAATGAATTTTCACTAAGCATTTTACAGATTTTTACGTAATTTTGCATTCGATAAATTCCATTTTACACGATATCATCACTTTAGATTTCTGAGAGTGAAGAATATCTCACAAAAAACATACATAACTATGAGTACAACTCAAACGAGCAAAATTGAAATCATTAAAGCTACTTCTACAAAAATAAACGAAGTAGATTTTGACAACTTAAGTTTTGGTGCTGTATTTACAGACCATTTATTCGAATGCGATTTTAAAAACGGGCAATGGCAAAATCCTGTCATTAAGCCTTATGCTCCAATTTTAATGGATCCGTCATCAAAAGTCTTCCATTATGGACAAGCGATTTTTGAAGGAATGAAAGCTTATAAGGATGACAATAATGATGTTTGGTTGTTTAGACCAGATGAAAACTTCAAACGTTTTAATAAATCTGCTGTAAGGATGGCAATGCCAGAAGTCCCAGAAGCTATTTTTATGGATGGTTTAAATGAATTATTGAAATTAGATAAAGATTGGATTCAAAGAGGAAACGGAGCTAGTATGTACATTCGTCCTTTCATGATTGCTACAGGTCCTGGCGTAATTGCAAATCCTTCTGATGAATATAAATTTATGATTTTACTTTCTCCTGCAAAAGCATATTACGGAGGTGAAGTAAAAGTTATCATTGCTGAACATTTCAGTAGAGCTGCAAACGGCGGTATTGGTGCTGCAAAAGCTGCAGGAAACTACGCTGCTCAATTTTACCCAACTAACTTGGCAAACAAAGATGGTTTCCAACAAGTTATCTGGACAGATGATGCAACGCATACAAAATTAGAAGAAGCTGGAACAATGAACGTGTTCTTCAGAATTAATGATACTTTATTAACAGCTCCAACAAGCGAAAGAATTTTAGATGGTGTGACCAGAAAAAGTTTGATTGCAATGGCTGAAAAAGAAGGATTAAAAGTAGAAGTCCGTCCTGTAATTGTTTCTGAATTGGTAGAAGCTGCTAAAAACGGATCTTTGAAAGAAATCTTCGGAGCAGGAACTGCTGCTGTAATCAGCGTTATCAAAGGATTCTCGTATAAAGATGAGTATTTTGAAATGGCTCCAATCGAAAATTCTTATGCTTCTTTCTTAAAAGAAAAATTAACAAATCTTCAGAACAAACTTTCTGAAGATACTTTTGGATGGACAGTGAAAGTTCAATAATCCAAAACCATATAAAAAAGAAACCCGATAAATTTAGTTTTATCGGGTTTTTCATTTTTCCTTTTATTTATTATTAAATTTTAGCTTCTCGTTGCCGTTACTTGCGAAGATTTGCTTCGCCTGTTCGCTATCGCTCGGGTCTCCTTCGTCGAAATGACAAAAATAACGTAAAGCTTTGCGAACTTGCCTTTTTCTAAGAACTGCAGGAAAAAAATTAGCGTTCTTTGCGTTAAAAAACTTCTTTACAATAATTTCGAAAAATCAGGTTTAAAATAATTTGGACCTTTCATTACTTTTCCGTCTTCGCGGTAAATTGGCTTCCCATCTTCTCCTAATTTACTCATATTACTACGTTGGATTTCATCAAAAACAGCTTCAATTTTATCCTGAAGTCCGTGCTCGATAATTGTGCCGCACAAGATGTACATCATATCTCCAAGTGCATCTGCAATTTCAACCAAATCATTATTTTGAACCGCCTCGTAATATTCCTCATTTTCCTCCTTCATTAAATTATAACGAAGTAATTTTTTCTCTGCTCCTACATCGGCAATTGGAGTTAAACTGTGGCCAATTTTAAAAGCAGTGTGAAATTCGGTTACGGCGTCAAGTTGTTTTTTCATATAGTAGTTTTCTTTTTTTTGCTAATTTAAATCACTTTCTAATAAATCTGAAAATTTATTGAATGAAATGAAAAGGCAATTTAGCAGCAAATCGTTTACAAATCTCTAAATTTGCTAAAAATTTTTAGAATTATGTTTAGTCAAGGACAATTACTATTTGGAGTATGTTTTTTTATCGCTTTTGTAATCATTATGATATTTGCTTATCGAAAAGATTTGAAATTACACAAAGTTTTCTACAAAGGAAATTACAAAGTACTCCTTGCCTTTCTGCTTTTCATCGTCCTTTTGTTCGTAATTAAAATCTTTCTAAAAAGATAAATTATTCTGGTCGTGATAAAATAAAACCTAATAATTAGGGGTTATTAGTAAGACTCATAATAAAATTTATAACTTTACCGAAACCAAACAATCTACCATGAAAATTCTAAAGTATTTATTTCTTTTTGCACTTTTAAGCTTTGTTGCTCTTACTGTTTTTGTTGCTACACAGAAAGGAGATTTTTCTGTAGAAAGAAGTAAAGTCATCAATTCGCCTCGTGCAACGGTTTATAACTACCTGAATGACTTTAGAAATTACGAAGATTTTGAATCATGGTCTGTTGAAGATCCTACGATTAAAATAACCTATGCTAATAAAACCAGTGGCAATGGCGCTACATTTTATTGGGATGGCGCAGACGGAAAAGGAAATTCTATTATTCTTAAAACGAAAGATGGAGAAAGCATCGATCAAAAAATACAGTTTGATGGCACCGAAGCCGATGTAAACTGGACCTTAAAAGATACTTTAAACGGCAAAACAAAAGTTACTTGGAAAGGAAAAGGAACTATGAGTTTTCTATTTAAAATATACACCGCTCTTCATGGCGGTTCTGACCGAGTTATTGGAACTATCTATGAAAAAAGCTTAGCCAATATTGACAAAAACTTAGATTACGAAACTAAAACTTATGCTGTTAAAGTAGATGGAGTGGTTAAGAAAACTGAAACTCCTTATATCAAGCAGACTTTTACTAGCGAAATTGCCAAAGTAAGCAAGAATGCTAGAATTGTAATTCCGAAGCTTATTCAGTTTAGCGAAACAAATGGTTTGTCTGCGGCAGGAAAACCTTTTATCATTTATCATACTTACGACACTAAAAATGGTTTAGCAAAGATTTCCATCTGTTTGCCTATTAATAAAGAGATTTCAACAAGTTCGGGAAGCGATATTTTAGCAGGAAAATTAAATGGTTTCGATGCTGTAAAAACAACGCTTAATGGAGATTATTCCCACAGGAATGAAGCCATTGCAAAAACAACGGCTTACATAAACAATCAAAAGATTATTCCAGATTTAAGCTGGTCTCATCTTGAAATTTTGACATTAAGCAAATTGGATGTAAAAGCTTCATCTAAATTGGTGACCGAAATTTATTTTCCAATAAAACCAAAAGTAGTTCCTGTTGCTACAGAACCTGTCTATGCTCCAGAAACTACTGGCGAAATGACAAGCGAGCCACGAGCAGAACAACCTACAGAAAAGCCTCGTACAGAACCTGTAAAACGCAAACCAGCTGCACCAACTCCAGCTCCTGCGCAAACACCTGCACAAGAGGAAGATTCAGAATTTTAAATAATTTCAAAAGCGCATTAAACCTTTTGTTTTAAATTCTGTCTAACTTCTATTAAAAAAAGTTTACAAAACAAAAAGTTTGATAGACGAGAAAGAATTTATAAAACAACTATTAACCCCTGAAACGCAAAATACTGCGTTTCAAAAACTCTTGTCTGATTATCAGAAACCTTTGTATTCTCATATTCGAAACATTGTTTTGAATCATGATGATGCTGATGATGTATTACAGAATACTTTTGTAAAAGTCTTTCAAAATCTTAAAAACTTTAAAGGAGAAAGTAAACTTTTTTCCTGGATGTATCGTATTGCCACGAATGAAGCTTTGACTTTTTTATCGCAAAAAGCAAAATTAAGTGGAATTTCTTCTGAAGATCTGCAAAACAAAACTATTGATAATTTAAAAGCCGATCTCTATTTTGATGGAGATGAAATTCAAATCAAACTTCAAAAAGCAATTGTAACGCTTCCAGAGAAACAGCAATTAGTTTTCAAAATGAAATATTTTGAAGAGTTAAAATATGAAGAAATTGCAGATATTTTAGGGACATCTGTTGGAGCACTTAAAGCATCTTATCATCACGCAGTAAAAAAAATCGAATTATATGTTACAACAAATTAAACCTTTTGTAACTAAAACTGTCTTATAAGTATTATGAAAACATTTAAATTAGAAAACGAACCCAAAATAAAATCTGGCTTTAAAGCTCCAGAAAACTATTTTGATGATTTTTCGGAAAAGGTTTTGCAGCAATTAAACGAAAAAGAAGTTAAGGTAATTCCTTTTTACAAACGTAAAAAAACACTTTGGATGGCTGCCGCTGCCGTAGTGGGCTTTGCAATATTAATTCCTGCCATAAATAATTATAGAGCAAATTCAACCGATCTTGACGAGGCTACTTTAGAAAATTATTTATCCTATCATTCTAATATAAGCCAATACGATCTTATTCAAAAACTGGATGACAGCGATATCGAAAATTTAGGTAACGATGTTACTCTAGAAGATGAAACTTTAGAAGATATTTTAGCTACAAGCCCAAACATAGAACACTTAATTTCAGAACAAAATTAAATCAAACTTAACTCAACAACTTAGCTCAACAATGAAAATAAAAAACATTTTACCGCTATTGCTATTTCTGACAAGTTTTTCATTTTTTGCACAAAATGGAAAAATTGATGAAAAGCGAGAAAAGATTAAAGCTTTTAAAGTGTCATTTTTAACGACAGAATTAGAACTAACTTCAACCGAAGCTGAAAAATTCTGGCCAATTTATAATGCTTATGATGATAAACAATATGAATTGAAGTACCTAAAAATGAAGACTTATATAAAACAGTTAAAAGATGAAAATCTTAAAAATCTTTCAGACAAAGAAGCTGTAACGTTATTATCTCAAATAGAAAGTACAGATAAAGAGATCTATCAGCTTCGTGAAAAATACATGAACAATCTGAAAAAAGTACTTCCTGCAAAGAAAATACTCTTACTTAAAAAATCTGAAGACGACTTTAATCGAAAATTATTGCAACAATACCGAGACAAAGCCAATAAGGATTAAATCTTAACGATACAACAGCGATAAGAACCCTATATAATAATACTTACTTTATTATTTAGGGTTCTTATTTTTTTATTTAAAATTCAATCGGACTACCTTATTGTGTCCCGCTGCGATCGCAGTATTTCTATTCACAAATCGAATGGTAAAAAATTTGTTATCTGTAGAAAGCTGCATCCAGTTTTCTCCTCCATTTTGAGAATATTGTATTCCTTCAGAACCAACACAAACAATTTCTCTTCCATTACCTCCAGGAACATATTGTATACATGACGCATAACCAAATCCCATATTCTGACCAATTAGTTGCCAAGTCTTGCCGCCATCTTTTGTAAAAGCTTTATTATTGGCTTTATTATTAGGAAGATCATAATCTCCTCCTGCAATAAAACCTTGTTTAGAATCGTAAAAATCGGCAGTAAAAATTCCTGTCATCTGTTTTCCTTGCACAATTGGAGTTTCTACAACTTTCCATGTTTTTGCCTTATCTGGAGAATAAAAAACACGTGCTTTTCTTCCGCCTGAAACCAACCAAGTATCATTACCTTTTATAACGATATTTGTATTGCTGGCTGCAAAGGCTGCTTCTCCCGTGCTATTTGTCGGCAGTTTATCAGAAAGCAGTTTGGTCCAAGTCTCTCCGCCATCACGAGTAACTATAATTGAAAAAGTATCTTCTGTTGGATCACCAATTGCAATTCCTTCCTTGTCGTTCCAAAACTGCATGCTATCGTAAAATACTTTTGGATTAACTTCTTTGTAAACCAATTTAACTTTGCGATCCTTTTTTGAAACAGAGTAAAGAAGTGCAGGATTTGCCACACTCAATAAAAAAATATCTTTTGAAGTTTGCGCTATACTTCTAAATTCTAATTTTAATGTATCGCGATAAATATGTTCTTCAAATTTTTCTTTTTTATCCAAATCATAATACCCAAAACGAGAATTATCGGCACCATACCAAACTTTATTTTTATCAATAAGAATTGCTCTAATACTAATTCTGTCTTTAAATAATGTATCTACCGTCATTGAAGTAAAGCCATTATTGTAAGCAACGTCAGTTTTATAATTAAATGATCTAAAAGACATCAATAAAATAAAAATAACACAAAATAAAGCGAGTTTTTTCATAGGAAACTTAAAATTTGGTTAACGCTAAAATACAATTAATTCCCACATGGAAAATTAATTTTCTTATTTTTTTGCTAAGCTTATTTATTGTTTCATTTACAGAACTTTATATAAAAAAGTCACAAAACCACTTTTCTAAAAATTTAAAACGCTAAAAATCAGCATTATAAAATTCATCCTGTTTTAAATAAATTTTGTGGCACAGTAATTGGATATCTCATAACACAAAATAATTTAATACAAATTAGCCATGAAAGCGAATTTACTTTTAATAGCAATATCAGCCCTAGTTTTTGGTTCTTGCGCTGCGCAAAGTCAAACTACTGTTTATGCAAAAAACTCAGATATAAGCGATAACTTAGATTTAAGAGCTGTTGCTTCGATGTTTGGAGAATCAGCCAACCTTCAAGATTTTGAAAGACGTTTAAATGACCCTAAATATCAAATATCAAATCTTGACCTTAACGGAGATGACGAAGTAGACTATCTTCGTGTAATCGAAAGTGTTGAAAACAGAACTCACGTTGTAATAATACAAGCAGTTTTGGACCGTGATGTTTACCAAGACGTTGCTACGATAGATGTAGAAAGAGACAATTACAATAAAGTGAGCGTTCAAATTGTTGGAAACGCTTACTTATACGGAGCAAATTACATTTATGAGCCTGTTTATAGTGTGGCACCTGTTATTTACACTTCATTTTGGGTAACAAATTACAGACCGTATTATTCAACTTGGTATTGGGGTTATTATCCAACTTATTATACTGCTTGGAGACCTTACCCTGTTTACAGATATAGAAATAACATCAATGTTTGCATCAACGTACACAATACATACAACTATGTAAATGTGAGAAGAAGCTACAGAGCCCCTGCTATTTATGAAACAAGACGTAGTTACGGTTACGAAAGAATGCGTCCTAACTACAGTTTTGCTGAAAGACACGCAAACACATCTAACAGATATGAATTAGAACAAAGACGTGTAGCAAACAGAGAAACTAGCCGAAATACGTATAACACCAATAGAAATTATACAGGAAGAACAACATCTGATAATGGTATTTCTAACAGAACATATGCTGAAAACAGAAATGCAACAAACAGATCATCTGTAGACAGAAGCAACAATACCACTAGAGGTTATAACTCTACAGGCAGAAGTACTGAAAGTGTAAGCACAGAAAGAAGCACAAATCGTGGTGGTTATTCAAATAATGGTTATAATTCTCAAAGAAATGAAAATGCAGCTCGAGTACAGAATACTCCAAGAGTAGATTACGGAAACGGAAATACTTCTAGCACATCAAGAGGATATTCTAATCGAGAGGCATCTGCTCCAAGAGCTGAAAGAAGTTCAAGAAGTTATTCTGAAAACCAGTCTAGCAATTCAAACAGAGACTATTCTGCTAGACCACAGCAAAGCCAACGTTCAGAATCACCACGTATGAGCCAAGAACCTTCTAGAGGAAACCAAGAATCTAGAGGGGGACAGAGCCAAAGAGATAACGGTTCGAGTTCTAGAGGAAATGGCAGAAGAGGTTAATTTTCGAAATAAATAATATTCAAAAAAGAAAGCACAATTTTACGATTGTGCTTTTTTTTATCTTTTTAATTTTAATTGCCTCTAATTTGTTTTAAAACAGTAAATTTGCAACCGTCTTTTTATAAAATTATACATGAGCGCATCGCATAAAAACTTACATAGTAAGTTGTCTATAGGGGGTTTATTGATTACTTTAGGGATTATTTATGGAGATATCGGTACTTCTCCACTGTACGTAATGAAGGCTATTTTGGGTGATCATACGATAAATGCTGATATTGTTTTAGGAGGCATTTCTTGTGTGTTTTGGACACTTACATTACAAACTACAATTAAATATGTACTTATTACTTTAAGTGCAGACAACCACGGTGAAGGAGGGATTTTTGCCTTATATGCATTGGTAAAGAAAACTAAAATTCAATGGCTTATAGTACCCGCGATTATTGGTGGTAGCGCCCTGCTCGCCGACGGAATTATAACCCCGCCTATTTCGATTTCTTCTGCTGTAGAAGGAATTAGGGCATTTTACCCAACGATGCAGACACAAACTATCGTGTACATCGTAATTACCATTTTATTCGTTTTATTTACTATTCAGCAATTTGGAACTAAATTGGTTGGAAAATTCTTTGCTCCAATGATGTTAATCTGGTTCGCTATGTTGGGCACACTAGGAGCAATTCAGGTATTGAATTATCCTGAAGTAATTAAAGCGATTAATCCTTATTATGCTTATCATTTATTATCGATACATCCTGATGGTTTCTTCGTTCTTGGATTTGTTTTCTTATGTACAACTGGAGCTGAGGCTTTATATTCTGACATGGGACACTGTGGAAGAAAAAACATTAGGATTAGCTGGATTTTTGTAAAAACCACTTTAGTCTTAAACTATTTTGGACAAGCCGCTTATTTAATTCACCACGAAGGAAGCACATTACAGCAATTAGGAGGTGAAAACGGAAATCCGTTTTACTTGATTATGCCACATTGGTTTTTACCTTTCGGAATCGTAGTTGCAACTCTTGCCGCTGTAATTGCATCTCAAGCGCTTATCTCTGGTTCGTTTACATTAATTAACGAGGCTATGCGTCTGAACTTCTGGCCAAAAGTAAAAATCAAATATCCAACAGAAGTAAAAGGTCAATTGTACATTCCGTCAATCAACTGGCTATTGTTTTTTGGCTGTGTTGGAATTGTTTTACATTTCGAGAAATCAGGAAACATGGAGCATGCGTATGGTCTTGCCATTATTTTGTGTATGATCATGACAACCATATTATTGAATTACTACTTAATCATGAAACGTGTAAAACTGTACTTTATGGTACCGTTAATTACAATTTATTTATTGATTGAGTTCAGCTTCCTTTTTGCTAATATTACCAAATTTGCTGAAGGTGGTTACGTAACATTAATTATTGCGAGTTTACTTATTTCTGTGATGACAATCTGGTATTTAGCTAAGAAAATCAACAAAAACTACACTAAGGTGGTCAAAGTTGATGATTACAAGCAAGTTCTGGTAGAGTTAAGCCAAGATTTATCCATTCCGAAATATGCCACACATTTGGTTTATATGACCAATGCAAATCGCGTTGATGAATTGGAAGAAAAAGTAATTTATTCGATCCTTCAAAAACGTCCAAAAAGAGCTGATATTTATTGGTTTGTTCACGTTAATATTTTAACTGAACCTTACAAAACGCAGTATAAAGTAACCGAAATTGCTAAAGACGATATTTATAGAATTGATTTCAACTTAGGATTTAGAGAACCAACCAAAATCAATTTGATGTTTAGAGAAGTTATCAAAGACATGGTAAAACGAGGTGAAGTGGATATTACGAGCCGTTACGAATCTTTAAACAAGAACAATATTATTGGAGACTTTAAATTTGTATTGTCTGAGAAATTCTTATCAAACGACAACGATTTAAGATGGCATGAAAACATTATCATGAACTCTTATTTCTTCATAAAAAAACTGAGTTTGTCTGAGGAAAGAGCTTTTGGTCTAGACAGCAGTTCTGTTAAAATAGAAAAATTCCCGATGGTGCTTCACGCTCCAGAAAATATTGGATTAACGCGTATTACAAAATAATAGGCTTTTAAATAATTCAAAAAAACACTCTAATTTGGAGTGTTTTTTTCTTTTAATACGAGTTAGATTAAGATTCAGTATTAAAAATTTAACTTTCAATCAATTAATAGTACCTTTGCAACTCAAATTATAGAAATGAGATTACACAGAAATTTAGTTTATACTACCATTGACTCTTTGAATGCCATTTTCAACGAAGGAGAATATGCTGATAAAGTGGTAGCCAGAGCATTAAAAAAAGACAAACGTTGGGGAAGTTCTGACAGGAAGTTTGTTGCTGAAACGATATACGAAATTGTTCGCTGGAAAAGATTATATGCAGAAATTGCCGAAGTAAAAGAACCTTACGACAGAGACAATCTTTGGAGAATGTTTGCGGTTTGGGCTGTTTTACGCGGTTATCCAATTCCAGATTGGAGACAACTGGAAGGAACTCCTGAAAGAAAAATCAAAGGTCGCTTTGATGAATTATCTAAAACTAGAGCCATAAAAGAATCTATTCCCGATTGGATGGATGAATTGGGCGTAAAAGAACTTGGAGAAAAAGTTTGGGCAAAAGAAATTGCAGCGCAAAATCAGCCGGCAAAAGTTATTCTAAGGACTAATACTTTAAAAGGTACAAAAGAAAGTCTTAGAAATACTTTAATGGATTTAAATATTGAAACTGAATATTTAAAAGATCAGCCAGATGCTCTTGTTTTAAAAGAAAGAGCAAACGTATTTTTGACAGACGCTTTTAAACAAGGACTTTTTGAAGTTCAAGATGCCAACTCTCAGTTAGTTGCAGACTTTTTAGATGTAAAACCAGGAATGCGCGTAGTAGACACTTGCGCAGGTGCGGGCGGAAAAACATTACACATGGCTTCTCTAATGCAAAATAAAGGTCAATTGATTGCAATGGACTTGTACGAAAGTAAATTGAAACAATTGAAATTAAGAGCAAAAAGAAATGGTGCTTTTAATATTGAATATCGCATCATCGACAGCACAAAAGTGATTAAAAAATTACACGAAAAAGCTGATCGTGTTTTAATTGATGCACCTTGTAGCGGATTAGGAGTTTTAAAAAGAAATCCAGATTCTAAATGGAAATTACAACCTGAATTTATCGACAACATTCGTAAAGTTCAGAGCGAAGTTTTAGAAAGTTATTCTAAAATTGTAAAACCAGGAGGGAAATTAGTTTACGCCACTTGTTCTGTTCTTCCATCAGAAAACCAAGAACAAGTAGAAAAGTTCTTAAAAACAGAAATCGGGCAACAATTTACTTTTATTGAAGATCGTAAAATGTTAGCTTCAGAATCTGGTTTTGATGGATTTTATATGGCTCTTATGGAACGTAAAAAATAAATTCCAAAATCCGATTTATTTCGGAATACTCAATATTAAAATTCCAAATTCCAATCTTAAAACTTGGAATTTGGAATTTTTTATTTTTTCTAATGCCACATAGCTTTGTCATTTCGACGTAAGGAGAAATCTTCGCAAGTAGCTCCGCTCCAATAAGCAAATCTTTGTGGAGTTTCTATCGAAGATTTCTCCTTACGTCGAAATGACAAAATTGCGAAAACTTCGAATTTAAAAGATTAGTATTTAATCTTGTAAAGTAGGTTTTCGCAACAACTTTCCGTTTTCATTTTCTTTGAATTTTGAAACGAAGACTATTTCTTTTGGCTTCTCGTATTTCCCTAAAACATCAAAGAAATCAGGAGCAAATTCTTGTTTTTCTCCTTCTATAACCAAAACTAGTTTTTCTCCTAAAGTAGTATCTGGAAGTCCTGTCACAAAAAATCTATTAGCAATTTTTCCTGTCAGTTTAGCTTCAATCTGTTCTGGAATCAGCTTTACCCCTCCACTATTTATTACATTATCAATTCGACCTAAAAACTTAAACTGCTGTTCATTCACCAACTCTACCAAATCATTTGTGACAATTGGCTCATCAGAAATTGTAGCTACATGAATCACCAAACATTGACGATCGTCCTGAGAGATTTTGACATTTGGAAGAATCGAAAAAACAGAATCCCCCAAACGTTTCGCCGCAATATGCGTAATTGTTTCGGTCATTCCATAAGTTTCGTAGATTTCTGTTTTTAAAGGCAAAAGCTTTTCCTCAAGAGCCGAATCTAATTTAGCTCCCCCAATAATTAATTTGCGTACTTTAGAAAGTCCGTCTATAGAGTTTTGAACCTGAAGTGGAACCATTGCCACAAAATCGTAGGTCGTGGTATTGAATTGTAATGGATGCAGACTTGGCGAAACCACATCTAATTCCAATCCTAAAATTAAACTTCTCACCAGCATCATCTTCCCTGCTATAAATTGCGTTGGCAAACATAATAAAGCTTTATCTCCTGGTTCCAAACCAAAAAAATCACCTGTTGCCAAAGCCGATTGAATCATGGCTTGTTTTTTTAATCTAACCAGTTTTGGAAGTCCTGTTGTTCCAGAGGTCGTCATTTCGATATAATCTTTTTTATCAAACCAGTCTAAAAAGAACTCTCCAATAGATTGTTCATATGCATCTCCTTCTTTAATATAACTATAAGCGACACGGCACAAGTCTTTTGCATTTAGATGGTATCCATTTAATTTGAAATAATTGTGAACGTTATTTTGAGTTAAGTTTTGCATAATCTTAAGCATTTAATTCGACATTACTAATTTTTCCTGTTAGCTTTTCTTTCCAATTTGTCCAGCCATATTTTTTACTAAAAATAATGAGCAGAATAGGATAAATAATAACCACTGGCAGAATTACATCAATTCCTGCTGAAGGTTCTGAAAGATCTTTAAATATAGAATTGGTTTGAAAAACAGTCCAATCTGAAGTAACCAATAATGCTCCAACAAGATTGTTTGCAGCATGAAATCCGAGTGCCAATTCCATCCCTTCATCCATCAGCGTTATTACACCCAAAAACAATCCCGTTCCTATATAATAAATCATGATAACACCTCCCATTTTTTCAACTTCAGGATTGGTCCAATGCATCGAGCCAAATATGACAGAAGTCATTAAGAGCGGAAACCATCTATTCTGAGCTAAATTGGCAAATCCCTGCATTAAATAACCTCTAAAAACATATTCTTCAGTTGAAGTCTGAATCGGAATTAAAATGCATCCTAAAACTGCTAATGTCAAAAAAGGAACTAATTTAAACTGCAATACGAATTGCTCAGGAGATCTTAAATATACGAACAAAAAACTGAGCAAGGAGAAAAATGACCATAAAAAGAAAGAAAACAAGATTCTTTTCCAATCCACTTTAGATCTTGAAGTTGTCACCGACAATAGAGTTTGGCGATGAATATATTTAACCACAAAATAAATTCCTGCAAAAGCAAAAATGAAAGAAATCATTATCAGAAAAAGAGTTGTATTGGACTCAAACATTTTCATTATTTCTTCATTTGTAGTTGGGAAAGCAATATGTTCTGTGAATGTTTTATAAAATACAGCTGCTGTAATTGGAATTTGCCCTATAAAAGATGCCGAAATAATAAAAACTGATCCTACCAGATATTTCCAAAATTTATTTTCGGGCTTAATTCCTTGTTCTAAAAACATAAATTTAAAATTTTAAAAAATGAGAATTCAAATTCGATAAGTTAATCTTACTTTTGATAGCACTAAAATACCGCCTTTTTATTTTACGAATATTAAACGTTTAAATATAACAAAATGATACAAATTTACCACAATCCAAGATGCGGAAAATCGAGAAATTGCCTAGCTTTTATTGAAAAATCGAATCAGAATTTTGAAATCATACCTTACTTAACTGAAACTCCATCTTTTGACCAATTAAAAACATTATTAGGTCAACTAAATTTAGAGCCAATCCAACTCATTAGAATTAAGGAAAAAATCTGGATCGAAAATTTTAAAGGAAAAACCTTGAGCGATGACGAGATTATAAATGCCATGGTAGAAAACCCAATTTTAATAGAGCGTCCAATTGTTGTAAAAGACGGAAAAGCTATAATTGGCCGAGACCCAGAACTTGTTGCTTCTTTTTTAGATTGATTCTAAAATACCCTATTAACATTTTTTTGTGATTCTTCTCTTTAAACCAAAAACTACATTTGGCGTCTAAAGAGAAAAAGAAAACCAGAAAATGAAAAAAATCAAATTTGCTGTATTGCTTGTATTCATGTTTACAAGTTTCTACAATTACTCTCAACAAGGTCCCGGAGGCAGACCCAAAGTAAAAGTCACCGGAAAAGTTTTCGAGAAAGTAAGCAAACAACCATTAGAGTATGCTACAATTTCACTTACTGCTCCAAATGATACAAAAGTTGTTGCTGGAGGTATTACGAATCCGAAAGGAGAATTTGAAGTTGCGGTTGCACCCGGAACTTACGATATAAAAGTGGAGTTCATTTCATTCAAATCGACTGAAATTAAACAGAAAAGCATTCAAGGCGATACCAATTTAGGTGTCGTAAACCTATCTGAAGATGCTGCACAACTAAACGAAGTTGTAGTTCGCGCTGAAAAATCGACTGTAGAAATCAAACTGGACAAAAAAGTTTACAACGTTGGTCAGGATATGATTGTAAAAGGCGGAAGTGTTAGCGATGTTTTAGACAACGTCCCTTCTGTTTCTGTTGATACAGAAGGAAATGTAAGTTTAAGAGGAAGCGACAACATTCGTATTTTAATTGACGGAAGACCTTCGCAAGCTATAAATATTGCAGAAGCTTTAAGACAGCTTCCAGCGGATGCAATCGACAAAGTAGAAGTAATTACAAACCCATCAGCTCGTTATGATGCTGAAGGTGGTTCTGGAATTATCAATATTGTTCTTAAAAAAGGAAAAAATCAAGGTTTCAACGGAACTTTTATTGCTTCAACAGGTTTACCGGAAACGTATGGATTAAGTGCTAACTTAAATTATAAAACTGAAAAGTTAAACTATTTTACAACTGCTGGTTACAACTACAGAACTACAGAAGGAGCTGGCCAGACCAATTCTGAATATTTAAATCCAGACGGTACAACAAAAAGTTTCTTAGACGAAGACCGTGATACAAAACGTATCAGAAACGGATTCAATGCAAGAGCTGGAGTTGAATGGACCATAACGCCATCTACATTCTGGACAAATGCTATCAACTACCAAAAAAATACGGGTGACGATAGAGATCTGATCAATTATTATAATTACGATGCTAATCGCAATTTTACTGGAACAACGTATCGTTTAAACAACGCAGATACTGGAAGCGAAAACTTTGAGTACACTTCTAATTTGATTAAGAATTTCAACGATAAGGGACACAAACTTACCGCAGACCTTTCTATTTCAAGAAATACAGATGATAGCTACAGCACTATTACAGCCTCACCGAATTTCAATAATACGCTAAACGATCAGATCCAAAAACAAGTATTATTTCAGGCAGATTATGTTCTTCCGCTAGGAAAAGGAAGCCAGTTTGAAGCAGGATATAAAGGAAGTTTTGGAGATCTAAACAACGAATATTATGTAACTGAAAATGGAGGAGCAAAAGATCCTAATTTATCAAATACTTTAGAATACAAAGAAAACATCAATGCGCTTTACACACAGTATGGTTTCAAAGTAAATAAATTCTCTTATTTATTTGGTTTAAGATGGGAAGACACGGACATCCATGTTAATTTGCTAGACAATAGCGATTTCAATACTAAAAAATACAACAACTTATTTCCAAGTGCTTTTATTAGTTACGAAATCTCAGATCAAAGTAATTTCTCTGCAAGCTATAGCAAACGTTTGTCAAGACCAAGAGGACGTTTCATGAACCCAGCAGTTAACTACGCTAGTAACGTTAACATCTTTCAAGGAAATCCAGACTTAGACCCTTCTTTGACAGACAAATATGATATTGGCTACATCAAAAAATGGGATAAAGTAACCTTCAATACATCGGCATATTTTGAAGACACAAAAGATGTTTTCAGCTTTGTACGATCTCCTACTGGAGACGAAGTTAATGGAGTGCCTGTAATCAAAAGCCAACCTATTAACTTAGGAAAAGAGCAAAAATTTGGTTTCGAATTTACGTTCAATTACACTCCATTCAAATGGTGGAAATTAAACAGTAACTTTAACTTCTTCAATGTAAAAACTACAGGAGAACATAGTTATACAGATACACAAGGAAATCTTATTGTTCAGAATTTAGACAATCAAGCTAATTCTTGGTTTGCAAGAGTAAACTCTAAAGTTACACTTCCGTACAAAATTGACTGGCAGTTGACAGCAATGTATAACGGAGAACAAAAAACAGCTCAAGGTAAAAACTTAGGCCAATTCGGAATGAATACTGCTTTCAGCAAAGATGTCATGAAAGACAAAGGAACTATTGCTTTCAACATTAGTGACGTATTCAATTCAAGAAAAATGAGATCGTACACGTATTTAGATGATGTAAGTTCATATAGCGAATTCCAATTCCGTAAACGTCAGTTCAATTTATCATTCACATACCGTTTCAACAAACCAAAAGGTGAAAGAGATAAAAATGCACAGCCAAGAAATGATGGCGGTGGAGACGGCGGTGGAGATTTTCCTGGATAAAATCTTTTAAATTCCAATCTGGATAAAAAATTCCAAATTCCAATTTTATCATTGGGATTTGGAATTTTCTATTTATAAGGAACCCGACAGTTTTTAAAAACCTATCGGCTTTAAATAAGCTTGTCAAATTGGAATTTGGAATTTGTCCCGAGGCTTCCGGATTGGAATTTCCTTTTTTTTGGCACAAAAAAAAAGAACCTTTTGGGTTCTTTTTTTATGACATCAATCTAAAATTAAATAGATTGTTCTTCTTGTCTTTTTCTGGCTCTTTTTTCTTTAATCATTTCCCAGCTAGCTCCTGTTACCCAATAAGATAAGAAACCTACCAAGAAAAACATTAACCAAAACCCTATAGTTAGTATGGTTAAGAAAAGTAAAAAACCTAAGTACTGTGAAAATTCAAACATGTTTTCCGGAATTTTTGAATGTTACCACAAATGTAGGGTATATATTTTTTCTCAGCAATAAAATCTAAATCAATTTTCGTTAAATAACATTTATCCGTATATTTATACTCATTTTAAATAAGCTTTTTTAGGTCATACAATCCCTTTCTCTAAAAGAGTTCAGAGGAATTTCATCAAAACATTTCACATTTTACAAATAACATTTTTACATACAACATAATGAAATACAGAATAGAAAAAGACACCATGGGCGAAGTTCAAGTCCCAGCCGACAAATATTGGGGTGCACAAACAGAACGATCTAGAAATAATTTCAAAATTGGGCCGGCGGCATCCATGCCAAAAGAAATCATAGAAGGTTTTGCTTACTTAAAAAAAGCCGCTGCTTATGCCAATTACGATTTAGGCGTTTTGCCAATCGAAAAAAGAGATGCAATCGCAGCAGTTTGCGACGAAATTCTTGAGGGAAAACTAGATGACCAATTCCCTCTTGTAATCTGGCAGACGGGTTCTGGAACGCAAAGCAATATGAACGTAAACGAAGTAATTGCCAACCGCGCTCAAGTCCTTAAAGGTTTTGAAATTGGCGAAGGCGAACAATTTATAAAAGCCAACGACGATGTAAACAAATCCCAATCGTCAAATGATACTTTCCCAACTGGAATGCATATTGCCGCTTACAAAATGGTCGTAGAAACTACGATTCCTGGTATCGAAAAACTTCATGCTACTTTAGCCAAAAAAGCTGCAGAATTTAAAGATGTTGTCAAAATCGGCCGTACGCACTTAATGGATGCGACACCATTAACTCTTGGTCAGGAAATTTCAGGTTACGCAGCACAACTAGCCTTCGGATTAAAAGCCTTAAAAAATACTTTATCCCATTTATCTGAAATCGCTCTTGGAGGAACAGCTGTTGGAACAGGATTAAACACTCCAAAAGGATATGATGTAAAAGTTGCAGAATATATCGCAAAATTTACCAACCATCCTTTTGTAACGGCAGAAAATAAGTTTGAAGCGCTTGCAGCACACGATGCAATTGTAGAAACACACGGAGCTTTAAAACAATTGGCTGTCTCTTTAAATAAAATTGCCAACGATGTTAGAATGCTGGCTTCAGGTCCTCGTTCTGGAATTGGCGAAATTCATATTCCTGAAAATGAACCAGGTTCTTCTATTATGCCTGGAAAAGTAAATCCAACGCAATGTGAAGCTTTAACCATGGTTTGCGCTCAAGTTATTGGAAATGATATGGCAATTGCTGTTGGCGGTATGCAAGGGCACTATGAACTGAATGTTTTCAAACCTGTAATGGCGGCCAATTTTTTACAATCGGCACAATTATTAGGTGATGCCTGTGTTTCTTTTGACGAACATTGCGCACAGGGAATCGAACCAAATCATAAACGCATCAAAGAATTAGTAGATAATTCGCTTATGCTAGTCACTGCTTTAAACACCAAAATTGGATATTATAAAGCTGCTGAAATTGCTCAAACCGCTCACAAAAACGGAACTACTTTAAAAGAAGAAGCTGTTCGACTTGGTTATGTAACTCCAGAAGATTTCGACGCTTGGGTGAAACCTGAAGATATGGTTTGAGTTATGAATTATGAGTTATGAATTATGAGTTATGAATTATGAGTTATGAATTATGAGTTATGAATTATGAGTTATGAATTATGAGTTATTACTCTAACATAAATAATAAAAGGAGAAACATAAATGTTTCTCCTTTTTATTTTTATAGACAAAGTCGGCTAACTCATAATTCATAACTCAAAACTCATAACTTATTTACCGTCTACATAATCCTGTAAATAACTGAATCTTTCTGTTAGTTTTCCGTTTTCAGTGATTTTAGCGCGTTTTAAGATTCCGTCTTTATCACCGTTGAAGAAAGCTGGAATTACGTGTTCCATAAATTGTTCTCCAAAACCTTCGCTGGCATCTTTTGGAATTTCACACGGCAGATTATCTACTGCCATTACTGCAACTGCAGCTGGATGAAAAAGATCAACTTCACGATCTTCTAACGGAAAATACCCATATAAGGGATCTTCAATGGTTGACGAACGTATTGTACAAGCAATCGGACCGTTAACATCACAAGAAATATCAGCTACCACTTTCAATTTGCAGTCGCTTGCGTTCAGCATTTCTTTGGTTAAAATCATCGGTGCATTATTGGCATAAAAATGTCCCGCAAAATAAATGTCAGATACTTTCGTGAATCGTTCAAAATCAGATTCATACTCTTCTGGATGCTTAACAAAATCTACAAAATCCAAAACCTGCCCGTCTTTCCTTTTGTTGTATTCCAAAACATCCAATTGCACATAAACCGCTTGAGCATATTTTTTAGTCAAATAATTATCAATTGTAATTTCCTTCACTTTTATAGCATCCAAAATTTCTTTGGCTCCGCTCCCAACCTTTCCAGTTCCAGTAACTACAAATTTCAGAGCTGGCATTGTGATACGCTTTAAGTGTTTTATCAAATCTTCTTTTCCTGAAAGAGTTTCTGCTTTTGGAAGTTTGAACAATTCGAATTTAATTCCGAATGCGCGGATTCCGTTATAAACCCCAACCATTCCAGCATATTTTCCAAAACCAATTAAACGATGATCGTGTTCGTTTACAATCGTTTCATGATCGTATAAATCGATATTTTTTTCTAAAATCGTCTGAAGTAATTTTCTATTATGAGGCTGTTTTTTAATTGTATGAGAAAAAAAGAAATACGCTTTGTTTGGAATCAAGCTTTCTACAGGAACTTCTTTCACACCAAATAAAACATCGCAGTCAGAAACATCATCAGTAACGGTAATTCCCATATTTTTATAGTCATCATCAGAAAAAATTCTGATATCTGAACTTTCGACTTTTACAGAGGCATCATGATAAAGTTGCTTTAATCTTGTCAATTCATTTGGAGAAAAAACAACTCTTCTGTCAGGCGGGTTTTTTCTCTCTTTTATGATTCCAAATTTCATTAGATTGGTTTTTTAGTATTTAATAATATAACTTTTTAAAACATATTTGTTTCAAATATAACAAATTTAGTTAAAATTTTGTTTCAAAAATTCTATTTAAAATGTTCCAAAACCGTTAAAAGCTGAAAAACAACCGAGTAAAATTTAGTTTTCTTAAAAAAATGTTAAAAAACACAAAATAGAGCCCCAGAACCAAGAATACAACAAAATTGAATTCGATATATTTGTTTTTAAAGAACGATGCAAATGATTTTCCTTAAAAAAACAAAGATACCACAAATACTTTTTTCAATACTGGTTTTAAGTTCATGTGGCCAAAACAAAACAGCAGCCACAGATACAACTCAGACAGTCGAAGATACCTTACCTAAAATGAAGCCGTTAGGAGCTGAACCGAAAGTTTCACAGGCTTATAAAAACTCAGTTGTCGGCAGAATAAATCACTTTTACAACAAAAATTGGCCAAATAATACCATGAATGGAAGCTTCTTAGTGGCCAAAAATGGACAAATTTTATTTGAAAGATATAATGGTTATGCCAATAAAAATGAAGGAACAGAGATAACTCCTGAAACACCTGTACAAATTGCTTCTGTGAGCAAAGTGCTAACTGCCACAGCGGTTTTAAAATTGGTTAACGCAGGTAAAATCGATTTGGACCAAAAAGTAAATACTATTTTAAAAACTTTCCCATACGAAGAATGTACCATAAGAATGTTATTGGATCACCGCACAGGAATGCGTAATTACGCTTATTTCACAGACCGCGACAAATCGATTTGGGACAGACATAATCAATTAACCAATAAAGACATTTTAGATATTCTGGCTACAAAAGATATTGGTTTGGAAGCTAAAACTGGAACACGTTTTAGTTATTGCAATACGAATTATGCCATGCTGGCTCTTATTATAGAAAAAATTACGGGCTTAAGTTATAAAGAAGCCATGTCTGAAATGATTTTTAAGCCTTTGGGAATGACTCATACTTATGTTTTTGATGATGATAAAGACAGAAAAAAAATTGTTCCTTCTTATAAAGGCAACGGTGTAGAAATTGGCTTTGATTATTTAGATAATGTTTACGGAGATAAAAATATCTTCTCGACTGCACGAGATCTTTTAAAATTTGATCGCGCAAGACAATCGCCAGATTTCTTAAAACCTGAATTATTAAAACAAGTTTACACTGGCTATAGCAATGAGCGTAAAGGAACTAAGAATTACGGTCTTGGCATTAGAATGATTAATTGGGAAACGGGACAGAACTTTTATTTTCATAATGGATGGTGGCACGGAAACACCTCATCTTATATTACTTTGATGAAAGAAGGCGTAACGATTATTGCCCTGTCTAATAAGATGACTAGAAACACTTATGCAGTTCGTAAACTAGCTCCGATTTTTGGAGATTATCCTTTTAATTTTAAAGACGAAGAGTAAAAATAGTTGTAAAGTCATAAAGCCCAAAGTCGAAAGTCCAAAGTCTTAAAGTTGTTGTCTATTTTGACTTTGTCTTTTAATATACTAATTGAGGTACAATAAAAAGGAGCAAAAGAAAGTAAGCTTTTGATTTTAAAAACTTTATAACTTTCAAGTTTCGATTTCCGGCTTTAGACTTTCCGACTTTGGACTTTGGACTTATATTTTTTTGAAAATTTTAGCAGAAAGTAATTTCAAATACTCTAAATTTGCAGACTTATTTTTTGGGGTCGACTGGTTTTGACAGCAAGTCGAATTGAACAGTAAGCACGTCGAGCATTGAGACCTTGCTCGTAAATATAAGATCTCGAACTTTTACACGGCGAAAATAATTACGCTTTAGCTGCATAATCCGAATCATAGTAAGATTACGCCACGTCTCTACAAGGTAGAGAAGCTGGATTCTCCTGGAAAGCCTTGGTTTGTGGCGTTCCGTTCAGGGGAACCGTAAAAATAAACCTAGATTTCCATGAGCTTCGGGTGGATTTCGAAATTTAAGAAGATAAGTGTTGGGTGGTTGTTTCTGGCCTAGCTCAACATCGAAAATCCAATCAGGAAATAAGCGTGTAGAAAGCTCTTTAGTTGCTTGTTTGGACCCGGGTTCGATTCCCGGCGACTCCACAAAAAAGCCTGTAAACAAATTGTTTACAGGCTTTTTGTTTTTTTTTGGTTGACAATTTGGTTGATATTTTTTCTCCTTTGGTTTATCTTAATTTTTTGATGCTAATGATAGTAATTCCAAAATAATTTTAAAACATCGCGGAGCTATCCATACATATTTTTTATCTCCGACATAACAAAGGTACTTTGGGTACTTCCTATGCTTTCAACTGATCCCAATTTATTAAACACAAAATCCTGATAATGCTTCATATCTTTGGCAGAAACTTTCATTAAAAAATCGTAATCTCCTGAGATATTATAACATTCTACAACTTCTTCTATTTTCATAATATCACTGACAAACTGATTCCCAATATTACGATCATGCTGTTTTAGTTTGATATTACAAAAAACAATGAATCCCCTGTTTAATTTTTCTGCATCAAGAAGCGCTATGTATTTCTTAATATAACCATTGTTCTCTAATCTTTTAATACGCTCAAAAACGGGCGATGGGGAAAGATTTACCATCTTTGCCAGTTCTTTTACTGTATATTTAGAATTATCGTGAAGTATATTTAATAACTGAAGATCAATATCATCTATCTGCTCCATAGAATTTTACTTTAAATTAGGTTTAATTTATTTCTAAATTAGAATAAAATTCTTTAAATACAACTAGAAACAACACAAAAATCTTATTTTGCACTAATTAAAAAAATAATAACCTACACTTAATATCATATAACAAAAATTACACTTCTTTTCGCCGAGCCATACCCTGAGCGATAATACTGGCGGCAATCAATTGCAATGCATGGTAAAGCATGAGGGGCAGCAATACGATCCCGGTGATAGTACTGTGCTGAAAAAGTACTTTTGACATAACGGTGCCATGTACCAATGACTTTTTTGACCCGCAGAATAAGACCGTAATACGATCTTCATCTGAAAAACCAAGCAGACGGCTGAGTAGTCCTACACAAAAGAATACCACAAAAAACAACGCCATCATCCCTACAGCAAGTCCAGCAAGTTCCAGAGCGTTGAAACCTTCAAAAAGATGTTCGGAGAATGACTTGCAAAACGACGTGTAAATAATGGTTAGAATAACTGCCTGGTCAAAATATTTGAGCTGCTTCTTGTATTTTTCGGCAATGGCGCCAAAACGGGAATTTAAGCTTATGCCAATCATGACAGGCAGCAAGACTTGAAGAATCAACTTTATGACTATTTGAGTAACATCAAAATCGCCTGTCGCAGAAGCTATAAACAGCCCAACCCAGAGCGGCGTAACCAATACTCCGATCAAACTAGAAATGCTTGCATTGAAAATCGCTGCGGGAATGTTTCCCTTAGCAATAGAGACCATAACCACAGAAGAGGATACTGTTGACGGTAAAGCCGCCAAAAAAAATACGCCCAGCCAAAGCAGCTCGAACCCGTTATTGACAAACAACGGGCGAAATGCCAAAACAATGAGCGGAAAAAATAAAAAGGTGGTCAACTGGACGACAATGTGCATTTTCCAGTTGGAAAGTCCGGCTTTTAGTTTCTCAGCACTCAGTCGCATGCCATAAAACAAGAAAATCAAGGAAACCCCAGCATTGGCAATCTCCTCCAGCGAAACAGGTTCTTTAACCATGCCTGGCTTTGGCAAAAAATAAGCCATCAGAATCATGGTGGCTATCATTAACAGGAAACCGTCGAAACCTGCTTTTTTTAATACTTGTAATAATTTTTTCAATGTGTACTAAATATTATTCCTCCATAGAGGTATGGACTCCATTATTAATATTGAGACTAATCCCAAGTTCTTTGCGTATAATTTCTGCTCCTGCGCTTAAAGCACTTAATTTGCCTCTAGCTACGTTTCGAGATAACGGAGCCATACCGCAGTTTGTAGAAGGGTAAAGATTTTCGACATTTACAAACTCAAGAGCTTTACGCAGGGTATCAGCTACTTCTTCTGGCGTTTCGATAGTGTTAGTTGCCACATCAATGGCACCGACCATTACTTTTTTACCGCGAACCAATTCCATTAAATCTAAAGGCACATTGGAGTTGTGACATTCTAAAGACACCACATCAATTTTAGATTTTTGAATTTTCGGAAAAATTTCTTCGTATTGTCGCCACTCAGAACCTAATGTCTTTTTCCAATCGGTATTTGCCTGTATTCCATAACCATAACAAATATGAACAGCAGTTTGACAATGTAAACCTTCAATGGCTCTTTCTAATGCCGCCATTCCCCAATCGTTCACTTCATCAAAGAACACATTAAATGCAGGTTCATCAAACTGGATAATATCTACCCCTGCGTCTTGAAGTTCTCTTGCTTCTTCATTGAGTGCTTTCGCAAATTCCCACGCCAATTTTTCCCGGCTTTTATAATGGTCGTCGTACAAGGTATCTACCATTGTCAGCGGGCCTGGCAATGCCCATTTTATAGGTTTATTAGTCTGTTTGCGTAAAAATTTAGCATCTTCAACAAAAACTGCTTTTTGGCGTGCAACCTCACCTACAACCACTGGAACACTCGCATCATAACGGTTACGGATTTTTACGGTTTTACGGTTTTCAAAATCTACACCGCTTAAATGCTCGATAAAAGTCGTTACAAAATGCTGGCGTGTTTGTTCGCCGTCACAAATGATATCTAGATCTGCCAATTGCTGTTCCTGCAGAGAAATGCGCAGAGCATCCTGTTTCCCTTCAAGTAACTGATCTCCTTCTAATTTCCATGGTGACCAAAGTTTTTCGGGTGGTGCAAGCCAGGCTGGTTTGGGTAAACTTCCAACAATAGAGGTGGGTAGTAATAATTTTTTCATAATAGTATAATTTTAATGCGTTGTAATCAATTAAAGGGTAAAATTAGCAGACCATTGTTCCAGGAGACTTTTGTAAGGCTTAATGAAATGCTCTTCTGCATATTTACCCTGCTCAACAGCCAGCCGGCTGCGCTCTTCGCGGTCATAAACCACGCGAGTCAGTGAATAATCTTCGTGTTTAAGACTAGGCTTATAGATTTTTCCAGCCACTGAATTTGCATTGTAAATTTCAGGGCGATAAATCTTCTGGAAAGTCTCCATCGTGCTGATTGAGCTGATTAATCCGAGATCAGTATAATCGGCAAGCAGATCTCCAGAATGATAAAAAGCCATCGGTGCCACACTATTCGGAGGCATGAAAAAACGAACTTTTAATCCCATTTTAGAGAAATATTCATCAGTGAGAGAATATTCATTCTGCAGATACTCAAAACCCAGAACAGGATGCTGATAGTCAGTGCGAGTATACGTTTTGTTGCTCGATACACTTAAACAAATGATCGGTGACATCTTAAAATGCTCTTTATAAGTGACCGAATTCACAAAACATTTATAAAGTTTTCCGTGCAAATCGCCAAAATTTTCAGGAATAGAAAAAGTAGATTTATTTTTATTGTACTCGGTCAATAAAATACTGAAATCATAATCACGAACATAAGAAGAATAATTGTTTCCGGCAATCCCTTCGATTTGCTGGCCAGTTTTACGGTCAATAATATTCGTTTTTAAAACTTCAATCATCGGTAAATCGTTACTGCCATTTTTATCATCAATACTCATCGTTACTGTGAGGATTTCAAGTTCTATAAGGTAACGATCAGCTTTTGGATTATCCAAATGAGCCAATGCATTGAATCGATTGTTAATCATATTTAAGGCATTGCGTAAGTTTTGCTGGCGCTTATCTCCTCTAGCCAGATTCGCAAAATTGGTTGTCAAACGCGTTTGGCTTGAGGGGTGATAGTTTTCATCTAAACAGGTGCTCTTTAGTTTGAATGCGAAATCATTCTTGATTGCATTCTGAGTATTTTTAATATCCTGCTTTTCGTTTATTCCCCTCTCTTCTTTTATGTTCGCTTTCATTTGATGATAATGTTTAGTTTTTTATCCTGCAAATTTTAAAATAAAAGATTAAATATTTTTATTAATACTTAAAATCAGATAATTATTCTTTTTATGTATGCTTATAAAGATTAATATCCTTTAAACAAATATAATAATGAAAGAAAACAGATAATTATTCTTTAGTGCACTTAAGAAGATTGATTCGGAGTTTCCTTTATTACTTCAAAAACTCGAAAAAGAAAATATAAAGGAAAAATTACACCTGATAAAAGCTCAAATAATACTACTTTCAAATACTGGACATAATGTAAAATGATTGCAATCTTCTTTGTCTCGAACTTAAATCACATATACTATTTTAATGGATATTATTTAAGTTTATCAATAAACATTACGATGGGAATTAGCTGTTCGAATGAAATCCCTGCGACTCCATAAAAAAGCCTGTAAACTCTTGTTTACAGGCTTTTTTTCAATTGTTTCTACAATAGTTTTAACTATAACGGTGGCATTAAGTATTCTAAACGACAAATACGGCTTCCCTACAAAGAAGACCGCATCTATCAAACTAATTCAAATTAAAAAAACTATAAAGTTGCTTTTACTTCACCACAGGTAAGCATATTTTTGGGATAATATGGATTTTTGATTTCTTTACTATCGCTTGTCCAAACTGCGCCAGTCATTGGGCAGACTTGTAAATATAATGTTTCATCTGCTGCTTTAAACTTTGAAGCCTGATCCCAGTACTTTACTGAAAGAGTCTCAAAAATCTTGCGCTGTTTATTAATGTTTTTTGTCGCGGCAATCTGATTAGCCAATTCTATAATTTCTTTTCTTGAAATTGTAGCAATGTTCATTTGCTCCAACGTTAATTTTTTAAACTTGAAGTTTTTCAAAGAATTCGTCAAAGCCACAGCACTTTTAACGGCAACAAGGCTATCCGAAAGTATTAAGCTATTTTTTAAAGCCAAATAACTCTTTGTAATTTCTTTCTTTTGCTCTTCTCTTTTTTGCACCAATTCTGGAGTCACTTCTTCTTTTGACGTTAATTGTGCCTGAGCCAGAGTACTTAAGCAAATCAATGCTACAACTAATATTTTTTTCATATCGCGGTTTTATCTAATTTATTAACGATTTTATCGATTTCGATTAAAATGCTTTCGAAGTGGTCTTTATTGAATCCTGAAGAAGCATCTTCTAATTTTTTGATTTCATCTCTTAATTTTAAAAGATGCTGTTTCCCATACAATCTAATATCGCTTCGCTGAGCTGCATTTAAAGCTTTTCCGGGTTCTGCTTCTTTTGGCAATAAAAGCATACCTAGTTTTTCAATATAACCACGCTGTAAACTTCTTCTGTAAAAGTCCTGCTTTTCATCGCCTGTAAATTTTACCCAAACTGTCTGCTGCAAATCGTTTAAAAATTCAGGAACTGTATAAGCATTTTCAAACTGGATCGATTTAAGACTGATATTGTACAGCATGCCTGGACTTAAAAGCATATTTAAAACCTGATTCTGCTGATCTGAAATTTGATCAGCTGTTTTTAAAGAAATAAGCTGATCAATTTCCTGTGGGTACATCCATAGCGGAGCTACAAACAATTGTCTTCCGACATAGTCAATTGCGGCTTTTACTTTTGCTTTTGGTATCTGCTGATAGACAACACCTTTTTCATCTACAGTTCTTTTGGTCACATAATTATTGCCGATATATTTCAATACATGGTACAAATAGATACTATATTGTGACACCACCGCTTTATGCATGTCCGATAAATTATCGTAAGCATCATTAGGCTGATAGGTCCATTCGATAAGATTTGGCACAACGCGCTTTAAATTTTTTATTCCGTAATCACTTGCCTTTACTGCGTCATCTCCGATATCTTCTCTTTGGCTGCGCGGATCTTCATCTTTACCTTCTCCCCCAAACCATAATTTAGGATTAGCAGTTAAACTATCAGTAGTTAATTTTGCCAATATTTTTTCTTCTTCAAACTCGTCCTTCGCATTTGGATAATATCCATAACCCCATTGAACCGCCCATTTGTCGTAGCTTCCAATACGCGGATAAATTCCTTTTGGACTAATGTTATCTTCTGGCTGCGCCACATAATTAAAACGAGCGTAATCCATAATAGAAACCGTATGTCCATTGGCTTCTACCCATTTTTTGTCACGAAGTTTTTCGACTGGAGTAGCATTGCTTGCTCCCATATTATGGCGTAAACCAATAGTGTGACCTATTTCATGCGAAGAAACAAAACGGATTAATTGTCCCATTAATTCATCATCCAGATGCATTTTTCTTGCTCTCGCGTCAAGAGGTCCAGCCTGAATCATATACCAGCGCTGCACTAATTTCATCACATTATGATACCAACCAACATGGCTTTCTATAATTTCACCGCTTCTTGGATCGCTTACGCGAGGCCCATAGGCATTTGGCGTTTCAGAAGCGTAATATCTTACTACAGAATACCTTGCATCTTCTAAACTCATTGTTTTATCGTCTTCTGGCCATTCTTTCCCTACAATCGCATTTTTAAAACCAGCGGCCTCAAAAGCTTTCTGCCAGTCGTTGATTCCCGCAATTAAATATGGTCTCCATTTTTTTGGCGTTGCTGGATCTATATAATAAACGATTTGCTTTTTTGGTTCAACCAATTCGCCTTTTAGATATTTTTTAATATCCTTCTCTTTTGGCTCTAAACGATATCTCTGAATGATAAATTTCTTCTGTGCGCGTTGTTCGTCATCATCAAAAAGGACATATTTGTTGGCAAAGTATCCCACTCTTTCATCAAAAAAACGTTTGCGCATTGGTGTTTTAGGCAATAATACAATAGATGTATTTAATCTAATGGTTATGCTTCCGCTGCTTGCAGTACTGCTTGTGTACGTTTTTGTGGTTTTCACTTCGATATTGATTGAATAGGTATCAATAGCCTCAATAAAAGATTTATCATCGGCAAGAGAAGTCAGTTTTTTTTCTGTTTTCTCTTTGCTTTCTAAAGAAAACATCGGATTATCTTTTTTGAATGCATCTGTTACATCAATAACAATATTTCCGTTATCTGGATTAGTTGTCTTTATTGGAAAAGCCCCTACAATTGGGTTTTCATTACTTCCAGCCAATGCTTTTGCCAACATTGAATCAGCCGAACGCACATCTTGCTTATATTGAAGCGATCTCAAATAAACCGTGTTATTAGCTCCTTTTTCAAAATAAATGGTTTGTTCGTTGGCTTTTTCTCCTCCAAAAGCTCCCATTCCTTCCGGAGTAGATAAATATCGTGTTACCACTAGCATGTATCTATTAAACAAGCTATCTGGAATCTGAAAATAATATTTAGTATCAACCTGGCTTACAGTAAAAAGCCCTGATTTATTTTTTGCTTTATCTGTTATTACCTTATTATAAGCCTGCATGCCTTTGGGCTGTGTACTGGTACTATCGGCTTTTTTTTCTGGGGTTTGAGCAAAACCATGCTGCCAAGCAGACAGCATGGTTAGTATTATAATTAACTTTTTCATTGAAATTAAAACGGAACTTTTTCGTCTGTATTTAAAGTAAGCTTTGGATTTTTTGTCAGTGCCGATAAAGGAAACGGAATAATGTACAATCTTGAGTTAGGCTGCAATGTATAAGTCTTTTGGGGAACTGTTTTGTTTACGATTGGAAATACTCTTGTTATTGTTTTTGCATATTCTGCTTCTGTATTTAATCGCTTTAGGTCAAAAAACCTATTAAATCCTAAAAGCAGTTCTTTTCTGCGTTCGTTCACCACCAATTCCATAGTTTCTTTTCTAGTTGCAGGAACCGTTAAATTTACTGTGCCAGATAGAATACGTTTTGCTCTTAAAGTATTTAAAACTCCTACTGCTTCGTTTAATTTATTGTCTCTGGCATAACATTCTGCTAGCATTAAATATACTTCAGTAGTCTTCATGCCAACTGTTGGATAAAAAAACCTTGTATATTGAACTCCCCAATAAGCAGTATTCGAACCCTGATCTAAATTGGTTGTACTCGTAGAATTGAAAAACAAATTAAAACGAGCATCATTTGTTCCAAATAAAGTTCTCAATTCAGGGCTAATAATATAGCTCTGCGCAAAATTCATTTCGTTATAACCTGTCATGTACATATAACTAAGAACTTCAATATTGTCTGCAGCTGGAACAGCCACTGATGTTGGCCCTCCTTTTGCGCTGTAAGCAACCATATCAAATATCTGATTGTTGTAACTCAATGACTTTTCTGCCGCAGCCTGTGCCGCCGCAATTTCGCGTTTAAACAAATGTACTTTAGCTTTAAATGCGTAGGCAAATGCCAATGAAGGATGATAAACATCCATTGGTTTTTCCTTCAGATATGGCAACGCATCTTCTATATCTTTCTGTATGAAATCGTAAACCTGAGCAACAGTAGATTTTGAAGGCTGCGCTTCCAGATCAAATTTATCCATGATACAAATTCCTCCATCAGTCGCAGCGGTTTGCGGATCATAAGCTTTAGCATACGTATTTACTAATAAGAAATGATCGTACGCTCTATAAATTTTAGCTTCGGCTTTGGCCAATTGTTTTATGCTCTCATCTCCTTTACTATCATCAACCAACGAAATAACAGTATTCCATCTATTAATATAAGTATAAGCTTGATTATAAAAACTTGAAGCTGTGAATAAAGAAACCCTGTCTATAGTTTCATCAAAAGTAAAATTAATGATGTCAATGTTTGGAGTTCTTCCTATCACGTTGGCTTCTCTCATCCATTGGTCATCTGACAAATATTGAAAGTTATTGATTGGATAACCCCTATTTGGCAGCGAAACTAATTCAAGAAATTGTTGAGGAGTTTCGATCACCAAAGCGCCTTTGGGGGTTATTTCAGTGTATTCTTCGCATGATGAAATCGTTAACATCATCAAAGACAATAATAGTATATAAACCTGTTTCATTTTTAAAGAGTAAGATTAAGACCTAGTAAATACGTTTTTGGCAATGGTAAATTACGTGTACCAGAATTTAGACTATAAACCTCTGGATCAATACGATTACCAGCTGCACTCCAATACCAAATATTATTCATTTGAAAAGTAAATTTTGCAGACGCCATTTTTATTTTAGTTGCAAAAGCTTTAGGAAGATTGTAAGCCAAAGAAATATTTCTCAATTTAATATAATCGCCATCTACAACATTTGCGGTTGAGTTTCTCCATTGGCTGCTTATTGTTCCCGCATAATTTCTAATATTTTCGGCGAAATCAACATATAAACGAGTATTGTCATTTCTATTCGTGTCAGTATAACGATCTGTGATACCAGAAAGATTTACGGCATCAGAACTCATATCTAAGGTTTCTTTACGCATTACGTTTCCTCCCGAGAAAACAAACAGAAAATTTAAATCGAATTGTTTATACGAAAAACGCTGAGATAATGAACCTGTGTAAGTTGGCATTAAAGTTCCCACATTTACTAGGGCATCTGCATTGGTAATCGTTTTTATACTTGTAGAAACTGGATTCCCGTTTTCATCAAAAGTTATAGAAGGATTTCCGTTTTCATCCAAAACGTAAGGATAACCATTTATTGTTCCTCCATATTGGTAAGCATACATGCTATTAAATAATTCATTTTCTAGAAAAAAATTGGTTGGCGAAGAAACATATACCGACGCTGTCGATTCAGCTCTTGTTACTTTTTTAACGGTTGTCTTGTTGTGGGCAAAAACTAAATTAGAATTAATGCGGAAGTTACCGTTATTGTACCATTCAGAACCGATACTAAATTCGATACCTTTATTTAATAGAGCTCCTGCATTGATTTTTCTTGACAAAGCACCAACAGTAGGATCAAGATCTGTAGTTGCCAATAAATCGCTGCTGTATTTGTGATAAACATCAATCGTACCGTTTAATTTAGCTCTAAATAAGCTATAATCTACACCAATATTGGTACTTTGTGTTTTTTCCCATCTTAACATCGGATTTGGCTGAGCCGTAATATTTGTATATTGTAAAGATTGATACAGGTTATCGTTTCTTCTTGTAGCAGTAATATAAGGCGTTGTATTTTGATCAACATTTCCGTTTATACCATAAGTTGATCTCAATTTTAACATACTTACCCATTTAACCTCTTTCATAAAATCTTCATTGCTGATATTCCAGCCTAAACCTACAGACCATAATGGACGGTTTTTATATTTTGGATCAACTCCAAACAAATCTGCTCTATCTACTCGGTAACTTCCTGTAAGGTTGTATTTTGATAAATAAGTATAACTGGCAGTACTAAAAATCGAAAAGTAACGGTGAAGGATTTCTTGCTGTGTTCTGCCTAACGCTGAAAGTGTTCTGTTACTCCCAAAAATATAACTAGAAACTCCCGTTTGGCTAAGTGCAAGATTGTTTAATACTGCAGAGGTAAGCGTAACAGGATCATACCCATATCGAAGCTGTTCTATGCTTCTTGGAACAAAAGTTTCGCGCATTTCTGTACCAACTAATGCATTAACTGAGTGCTTGCCTTCTGCAAACTCTTGATTAAAATCTAATTGATTTCTAAAAGAATAATTACTTGCCTGACTGCTTGCCTGTTTGTATCTTCCTCCTGTAGAAAAGCCATCAACGTAAGTGTATGCATTTGTAGTCGGATTATAGCCTGTTAATGCATTGATAGCATAACGCATTCTATAAGAATTGACATCATGATATTGTTCTCTATCATTTTTTCTTACTTCATATTGAAATTGTGTATTAAAGCTTAGACCTTTCCATAATTTAGCTTTTACGTTAGCGAAAGTTCTTAGGCTTAATGAATTTTGCTCCTCAATACCTTCTTTAAGCGCATCTAAAACATTAAAATTAAAAGATTTAAAACCGCTTAAACCTGCAAGTTTTTCAACCATAGCCGGATTAAGAGCTCCACTAGAGGTAAATCCATCTTTAATTGATGCAAATGAAGATTGCACTAAATTTCCGTTATCATCTGTAATACGTTCGTATCGTTTTTGAATGTCATAATTGCCAAGATCATATTCTGTAACATCATCATTACTGTAGGTTCCATTTACTCCAAATGTTGCATTTAACCAATTATTTATCTGGAAACTACTTTTTGCGTAAAGATTGAATGCACGTCCAGTATTATATTTTATACGATTTTTAGATTCATCATAATTAAGAGACACATACGTATTCTGTTTGCTTGTGCTTCCCGAAAATGCAATATTGTAACGCTGTCTAAATTCATTTTGCCAAACATTATCGCGATAATCTTTATTGTAATCATTCTTTCTCCATTGTGCAAGAGTACTGTTATAAGTGGCATTATCGATTTTTCCCTCTTCCAGATTTCTGTTTAATTGATAAAGCGGACTGTAATATTTTGTACTGCTGTTTCCAATATCTCCGTAACTGCTAAACATTGTAGCAGTGTCCGCAAATCTGGCTCTTTCTCTATTATAAACCGCCTGCTCAAAATCAATCAATTCACTTGTTGAGGCATAGTTCATATCTCTCAAATTTGGTTTATCTGAAATAAAGAAATCTGAGTTTACCGTCACTTTTAACTTACCATTCCCTTTTTTGGTAGTTAATACAATAATACCATTTGCCGCTCTTGAACCATAGATAGAAGCCGCAGCCGCATCTTTAAGAACATCAACACTTTCAATATCATACGGATTGATTTCATCCAATGTCAATTCTGTTGGCAGACCATCTATTACTACAAGAGGACTATAACCCACATCTGCAGAAAAAGTACCGATACCTCTTAATATTGGCTGATCAGATCCAAGACCGCTTGGATTTTTTTGAAACATCAAACCAGCTACACGGCCTTCAAGCGCACTCGATAAATTAGCATTAATATTTTCGTTTAGTACCTTGTCGTCAACTTTACCAATAGCACCAGTAAAATTACTTCGTGCAATAGTCTGGAAACCCGTTACCACAACTTCTTTCATGGCAGCTACCTTGTCTTCAACAATGAGTGTTAATTCTGTGCGTCCTGCAATCCCAAAAGATTTATTCTCAATAGTTAGTCCAGAACATTCAAGAACAGCACTTGATGAAACTTTATCAAAAGAAAAACTACCATCAAAATCGGTTATGCTTACTCTGTTAGTTCCAGAAACCGTAACTGTTACTCCCGGAAAAGGTTCATTTTTATTGTTTAGTACTTTTCCTCGTATATCGATCAGTTCGTTTCCCAAGTTCTCGGCTTTATCTTTTGAACCAGTCACTACTATAGTTTGGTTCGCAAGATTGAACTTTAAATTCTGACCGCTAAAAATCCGATTTAAAGTTTCCTTCAATGAAGAATTCTTTACATTAATCGTAACAGGTTTAGCATCTTTAAGCAGTTTTTGAGTGTAAAAAACTTCATAATTAGCTTGTTTGGCCACTTCTTTTAATACCGTCTCAAGCGATGCGTCTTTAAAATTGACAGTAATAGTCTGAGCTTGGCTCTTATAACTGCAAAACAAAGTAAACAGAAGACTTAATAAAGCCAGAAAACTAACTTTTGGAATCTTTTTTTTAAGTTTTTTGTAAGGTTTTTTTGGTTGTAAATTTAATTTCATACATTTACATTGGTTATAGTTAAACAATAGTGGACAACTTATATTGGCTATAAACTTTTTAAACAACCAGAAGCATCGCAACTGCCTCTGGTTTTTTAGTTTATAAACTCAATATAATCGGTTAAATAAAAAGACTTACGGATAGACGGTAATCGTTTTTCCTTCGACCTTAAATTTTATATTGCTAAGCTCAAGCACTTTTAATACTTCAGACAAATTTTTATTTCTAAAAGTACCACCGTTAAATCTCACGTCTGAGACATCACCGCGGTATTCTACTTTAATTCCGTACCAGCGTTCCAGCTGTTTCATTACCGATTTCAAATCAGCATTATCAAATTTAAATCGGCCATTTTTCCAAGCTATTGCCGCTTCTGTATCAACTTCTCTAATGGCAATTTTAGCATTATCACTTATATTAGACTGCTGGCCCGGTTTTAAAATTGCTTTCTGATTTTTAGAAGAAACCGCAACACTTCCTTCTAATAATGTAGTTTTTACAGCTGCTTCATTATTATAGGCATGAACATTAAAATGTGTTCCTAAAACCTCAATGGTCTGTTTATCAGATTTTACTATAAAAGGTTTGCTTTTATCTTTAGCAACTTCAAAATAAGCTTCTCCTTCCAATTCTACGACTCTTTGATCTCCGTTAAACTGAGTTGGATATTTGATAGACGAAACGGCATTCAGAAATACCTTTGTCCCGTCTGCTAAGACAATATTATATTGCCCTCCAGTTGGCGTAGAAAGTGTATTAAATAAATTGCCATTTTCTTTTGAAGTATCCGCATCTGGATTTATAACATAAGTAATCACTCCATTGGCATCCATTTTTATAGTTACCTCATCTTGATCTTCTTTAGCAATGATATCTTTCGAAGAAATATCAGAAAGTATAATCTGTTTTCCGTTAGAAAGCGTCAAAATCCCTCTGTTTCCGCCTGGAGCAATTTCTTTTGCCTTTTCAACAATCTGAATATTTTCTTGTTTTGCTGCCGTTTCCGATTTTACAAAATAGAATATTCCAGCGCTTAACAGCACAATAATTGATGCTGCAGCGGCAACACGCGGCCAAATATTAATAACTTTTGTTTTTTGAGCCAACGGAAGCCTCGATTTCAAATGTTCGTAACTATCTGCCAGTTCGTACTCGCTAAGCTGTTTCTTGCTATTTGAAGCTTTATGTAAATACCACGCATCAAGTCTGTCCTTATCTTCATGAGATAAAGTGCCATTTTGATATTTTTTAAGCAGTTCTAGAAATTCAGTTTCATTCATAATTACAACACGAAATTTTGTCTCGTTTTATAGTAAGACAGTTAGAAATGGGTTTTGTCATAGATGAAAATCAAAAAAATATTAATTTATCATTAATAAATTCATCAAAACGTTAGTTTCTCTTTATTAATGAGGTTATTAGAAGTAAATTTTGTTTTAAATTTTAACAAAAAGAACAAGAAAAAATTACCAAATGAAAACATTTAGGGCCGATTTTAGTTTTCCACGAAGAATTTTCAGCGAATTATAAACTTGCTGTTTAGCTGTTTTGTCGGTTATATTTAATTGTAAGGCAATTTCATCATACGAAAGTTCTTCTACTTTTCTTAAAAGAAAAACTTCACGCATTTTTTCAGGAAGTAAGGCTATTTCGTTTTCAATCATTGCCTCCAATTCTTTTTCTCTAAGTTTAGAATCAGCAAAAACATAATCGCTTTCTATAAAATTCGAAATCGAATCGGCATAACGCGAAACTACTTTTTCGTGAGCAATATGATTAAGGATTTTGTTTTTTGTTGCTTTGTACAAATAAGAAGATAGAGAACCCGTAATTTCCAGCTCATGGCGTTTGTTCCAAATAAATAAGAACACTTCTTGAACAACGTCATTTGATTCATCCTGATTACCAATCATTTTGTAAGCATGATTTACTAAAAGTCTGGAATATCTCTCAAAAATTTCTGTATACGCTAATTGATCATCTTCCTTAAGAAGATTCAATAAAATATGATCAGCATATTTGCGGTAAACAGACATTTAACAATAAAAAGTGAGGATCAAAAACACAATATTAAACATTTTTAGTGTTAAAAACCAAAAGATGATGCAGTTAAAACAAGCGCAAAGGATTTCGTAAAGCATTTTTTTTAATATCAATATGATTAATCTTAATAATATTGAATAGCCAGAATTATAGTTGGAAAAAGAACCAATTTGTATTTTTTCAATCTTCTTGCCCTTGCCTTTTTTGGTTAAATGAAAATTTGATAAGACTGTTAGAAAATTATATAAAACAATTAGCCGTGTTAGAATGTAATTTTAGAATAATCTAATACAGAATTAGATACAATTATTCTTTAAAACTTATTTAATATGAGATCAGAAAATTACATGTCAGACGAATTTGGATTAGAAATGAATTCTTACGAGGAACAGCTATTATTAAATTATGATGATTATCTAGAAGGCGATTATAACAATAGGCTGACAGCTTCTAATCACTACAATCTAGAACTAGGAGAATTGGAAGATAATCTTGAATATGATTTCGACTCGGAATATGACGAAAATGACTGGGAAGAAGAAGAAGATTTAAATGATAATCTTGCAGGAGAATATGATGAGAACGAAGAAAAACCAGGAAGCTTTGAAATGATGAACTAAAAATAGCACTATGAAAAATTGGTTTATACTTCTAATTTCAATTTTCTTTTTTTCATGTCAGCAGAAGGAAAATAATAAAACTGCTGCTGACGCTACAAAACCTGTTGTTCAAAAAGAAAAGCAGGAAAATAAACAAATAGGCGATACTATTGCTATGAATTTCAAAAATGAAGAAAATGTGTTTTCAGCTGAAGGCCATTTAGATTCTCTGAATTCAAAAGTGTATGTTCAATTCAAAAATGAAGTTTTGGGTGAATTAAACGCTCAAATTGTTCCAGATGCAGGAAAAGGAAACATCCGATTTAATCAAATTATTTTTCCTGATAAAACCTCAGATGGCCCTTTTGGAATGGACTTGAAAATCCCGCTTCAACAAAAAGGAACTCATATTCTGGTAATTGGCCATTCTTTAATGGCCGAAAATCCTTATTACGGCAATTTTAAAGTGCAGTTAAATATTCGAAAAGAATAAGGTCTATTAAAGTCATACATTAATTCTCTTTCTATTTTTCGCCCAATAAGTAAGATATACAATCCCTAAAATTAGCACCAATATATCAAATCTAATGATCTGCGGTATGCGATTGATTTGATCGTTATAATAAGTTCCTCCTAAAAGAGCCCCAGAACCTATTCCGAGTTCCATCGAAATATACATTGTGGCAACCGCTTTTCCTCTATGTTCAGGATTGCTCATATCTATGGTCCATGCGCTAATTGCTGGAGACAAAATACCAGTACCGACCCCATAAATTCCAGCTCCAATCAATAACATCTCAATATCTCTTCCCGAACTAATTATAAAAAGTGCAATCGAAGTTATGATTAATCCAGCCATGATCACTTTTGGTCGGCCATGTCTATCTGAAACTTTTCCTGCCCCAAAACGCACCATAACCGAAGCTACCGTAAAAGCTGTAAAAAATATACCTTTATTTGTCGCTCCCAAATGCTCACTCCAATCTGGAATTAAGGTTAAAATAAGTCCGAAAGCAGTGTACGAAAGAAAAGTAATAATTCCCGCAGGAAACACATTTTTATCTACAATATCGTTTCTTCCTATAATGAACATTGATCTGTTCAATTTTTCTTTCGACTTAAGAGTTTCTTTCATGTTCATTACGATTATAATTGAAAAGAAAGCCAAAAATGACGAAGTGTAAAACATCACATTAATGCCATAATTATTCACAATCATACTCCCCAGTGCAGGACCCAATGCTCCTCCAATGCTAAAACATAATCCGTGCATTCCGAGAGCTTCTCCCCATCTGTGCTGCGGAATAATATCTGCCACATAAGCCGATGTCGAGGTTGGTTTAAATCCTGTTGAAAAACCATGAACCAAACGCAACAACAAAAATCCCGAAACAGAACTCAAAATCGGATACAAAAATCCGCATACCACACATACCGAAGAACCTATTGCCATAACAGGAACACGTCCCCATTTGTCGGTAAGCTTACCACTGAAAGGTCTCGAAATCGCAGCTGTTAATGTAAACAATGAGATAATAAGCCCTTTGTATTCTGCTCCTCCAAGACTGCTTAAATAATTAGGAAGTTCAGGAATCATCATATTAAAACTTGATGAAAATAATAAAGAACTCAAACAAAGTAAAATGAATTGTAAAGTATAAATTGATTTTTCGTTTTGTGACATTATTGGATTTTTATATAACTAAAGGCTGATAGAAAATTATAATTTTTAGAATAATTCCAGCTGATTGTTTGGGTTTATAGGTTTCTTTTTAGGAGGTTTTGCATCGCCAAAAACGGTTCTTCCGCCATACTTGTACGATTCTTCTCTTTCTCTTTGAACAAGCGCATCAAAATTGGAGTTTGGCGTAAAACTTTCTTCTGCTTTCCGCGAAATCTCAGATAGTTTTTGAATGGCACTCAATTTATCGCTATTTCCGATTTTGGCGCGATTAATCGCTCTCTGCAAAGTATCGATAGTTTCATCGTAGATCTTAACGGGAACAGGAAACGGATGTCCGTCTTTTCCTCCATGAGCAAATGAAAAACGTGCTGGATCTTCAAATCGTGTTGGAGTTCCATAAATGATTTCGCTTACCAAAGCTAAAGATTGCAAAGCCCTCGGCCCCATTCCTTTTAAGAGCAACAGTTCTTCAAAATCTTCGGGCTTATTTTCATGCGTAGCCCAAAGCATGGCGCCCAATCTTTTCATATTCACATCTTCCATTCTCACATCATGATGCGCGGGCATAGAAAGATGCTGCATTTCTTTTATGATTTTAACTGGCGATTCTTTTACCAATTCTAAAATACCTTCGCGAGATTTTGTTGCGGCATTGGCTGTAAGATTTAAAATAGAACCCTGATTTTCGCCATAAATAAACGTGTGCGGTTCGTTGATAAAAGATTTTAAATCTTGCGAATGCCAATGATATCTTCTGGCAGTTCTAGAATTCGGATTCATTCCCTGCTGGATAACAGCCCATTGTCCTTTATTATCTACAATAAAATTATGCTGATACAATTGAAATCCGTCTTGAATGGCGGTATTGTCCACTTTTGCCGTAAGTCGGCTGCAGCTGGCAAGATTGATTCCATCGAGGCCTGCTTTTTCTCCCACAAATAAGAGTTCTTGTGGCGTTGCCATAGAATGCTTTCCTTTTCCTCCACAAATATAAATTCCCAACTCTTTTGAGTGCGGATTAACCGATTTTTTCAAAGCTCCAAGCACCGAAGTTGTAATTCCAGACGAATGCCAATCCATTCCCATTACAGCTCCAAAACTCTGAAACCAAAACGGATTGCTTAATTTGCTAATAACTTCAGCAGTAGAAAATTCCATAGCAATCGTTTCCACAATGGCAAAACCAAGTTTAGACATTCGCTCAGCAAGCCATAATGGAACATGTCCATAATGTAAAGGAAGATCTGCCGTGCCGGAACGTTTCATTTGCTGGAATTATAATCCTGCAAAAATACTTCTTTTAATTGTGAATTATAAATTGTGAATTGTTAATTCAAGTGTAAAACTTTCTAAATAATCAATTGCGTCTATCTATAGGGAGATACACAAAATTTGCACAAAAAGGCTTTAGTCTAAATAATAACGATATTCGATTCCGAAAACCCCTAGTTGAAACTAGGGGCTATGCAAAAACATATCAACGATTGACAATTCGTAGCTAACCATCAACAATTTAGACAATTTAAACAATTTCAATATCGTCTGCAGGCTCTTCAACAGGTTGGGGATTATCATCTAACCATGCTACAAATAATTTATATCCTATTGAAAACACAATTGGTCCGACAAATAATCCGATGAAACCTGACATGATGAAACCGCCAATTACACCCAGAAAAATTACAAGCATTGGCACAAGCGCTCCCTTACCTAATAGAAGTGGCTTTAAAACATTATCTGAAAGTCCGCTGATGATAAAAAACACAGTCCAAAAAACAGCATGGCCAGAATCTCCTGTTGAAAAAAGATAGATAATAACTCCAATATTAATTATAATGGGTCCAATTTGTAAAATAGAAAATATCAAACAAATCAAGGTCAATATTCCCGCATAAGGGATATCAGCCATAAATAATCCGATGGCCTGAATCAGAGTCTGAATAACGGCAACACCCAAAATGCCTTTAACCACTTGATAAATTGTTGAAACAGAAATTGTCATAATTTCTTCAGCTTCACTTCCTGCAATTTTTTTAAGGAATTTCATGAAGAAAGCTTTACCTCCTGGCGATACTAATAAAACTCCAGCAATAATAACCGAAAGTATAAATTGAAGAAATGCAGCACCAGAACTCAAAATACTTGCCATAATTTTAGATGACAATTCTCTAATCTGATCTTGATATTTAACAACACCTTGTTCCAAATCTGTTGACATCGTCAGCAAAAATTCGTAAAGAGGCTTCCCAATTATCGGCCATTCCTTTATAGAAGGCCCCGGCGGACTAATTTTAAGCGTTCCTGCTTCAAAGCTGTCCTTCAGTTCCAAAAAATTGCCAGTCGCCGCTTTCAGGAAATAAATAAGAGGCACCACCATAATGGCAATAATCAAAATAGTAATGACAACCGATGCCAATGCTTTACGTCCTTTTAATATTCGCTGCAATGAATTAAACAACGGATAAAATACAACAGACAGTATTATAGCCCAAAGGATAGGCATAAAAAAAGGCAACAGCAATTTAAGACAAAACCCGACAAGGAGAAATATGAAAAATAACTGCAAAATAGTATCAAAGAGTTCTTTCTTTTTATTCGAATAAGTTGTTTTCATGGTTATTATTTTTAATGGTGAATGGTTATAATTGTGAATTGTTAATGGTGAATGAATTCTCTCTATAAATCCGTACTCTGACTTCTTTATTCTTTATTCTTTATTCTTTATTACTTCTCAGTATTATTAATAGAGAAATTGGCATCTGAAACCAACCTTCCAATTAAGATTACTGGATACAAAACGCCGGTAAGCACTTCAATCTGAACTAGGGAACGAGCCAAAGGATGAAGAGGCACTATTTCCCCAAAACCTGTTGAAGTGATACAGATATAACTGAAATACATAAAACTAGCCAAATCGCTATTGCTTGTAAATTTCGATTCGGTTATCTGAAAAGCACCTTCAATATGTTCAAAAAGAAATAAATAAAGGGTTGACCAAAAATGAATCAACAGCATGTAAACTACAATCGAACCCACAATGCGGTAAGTAGTAACTGGACCAGGTTCTAGAACTTTTATTAAAACCAAAGTAATTAGCAGAAGCATGATGGCAATAGAAAGAATAAGGTCGGCAAAGAGAATAAAAATATTATGTTCAAAATAATTAATCCATTGTGTTACAATGAATAAAAATGGAATTATTGAAATAATTAGAGCCTGTTTTTTATGTTTGGATAATGCCAAAATTCCAGCAAAGAGAAACAGCATCCAAAATATATTAACAGCAACCACAAAGCGTGTATAACTGCCGAAAAAAGGAATGATAATGAAATGCATGATAAACAGCAATATCAACATACCGCTGAGCCCTTTTTCTTGAGTCCAAAAGCGATATAAAAAACGATCTTTTTTTACTATCATAATGTTAATTTCAAATATTAAATTCCAATCCCGAAACCTCGGAAAAAAAATCTATGTTCTTACTTCTTTACTCTTGCTTCTTTCATCTTTCATCTTTCATCTTCATCTTTCATTTTTCATCTTTCATCTTTCATCTTTCATCTTTCATCTTTCATCTTCAAATCGGAATCGGCTCTACTTCTACTCTTCCTATTGGTCTTCGCCAAAGTTTAAAAATCAGTATAATAAAAATGGGCAGAAAACAGATTGCTGACATAACGAGATAAATATCTTTGTAAGCCAATAATATTGACGCTTGCGAGGTTTGATTAGAAAGGCTTTTTTCTGCTTTTTTCTGTGCTTCGGCATCTGATAAACCCATATATAAAAATTGCCTTTTTGAATTTTCCAACTGATTTTCGGCTTGTTTATTTATCGGACTCAGCTGCTGGCTCAGACCAGTTTTATGCTGCACATTCATGTTCGAAATAAAAGTTCCTAAAACAGCACTTCCCAATAAAGAAGCAAAAACTGCCTGAGCAATAATTCCAGTCATCATGCGCGATGTGCTTAGAAACGGAGGAATTCCCTCTGAAATGTAAAGCAGCGAAACAGGAAAAAGAAATCCCATTCCTAACCCTTTAAAAATTAATGGCAGATAAAAATCAGATGCATCAATTCCTGGATAAAATCTGAAAAAAAGTATTATGTGATACATTCCGTAACAGGCAAAACCAATGACCCAAATCGTAGCGAGATAAATGCGTTTGTATAAAAGATAAGTCGAAAGCGGAATTGAAATACATAATCCAATTAAAAGTGAGAGATGCGTTACCGCTCCCAAAACAGGATCAAAACCTAAAACATTGGTCATATAGCCCGTTACAACGCTTCCTGTCCCATTCATTATTCCGATATAAAACATTAAAAATGCACCGGGAATCACATTTTTAAATTTGTAAACATCCGGATTAATTAATGGTTCTTCCGTAAAACGAACATGAAGCAAATAGATTCCTGCCACGATAAACAAAACTGCTGAAGCTAATGTTATTTTAGGATCATTAAACCAATTTCTGGTCTGACCTTCGGCACATAAAAAAAGGATAATCGTAAAAAATAGAATCAGTATAATCCAGCCTCTCCAATCAAATTGAAATTTGGTTTTGAGAGGCGCCACATCGGCTCTGTAAAAATACCAAGCCAGAATAATACAGATCAAAAAGTTGACATTCAAGAAATAAATTCCAAACGTCCAATTATGAAAACTCACAAAATGCGCTCCTAAATATTGATACAAATGCTGGCTTCCTTTCTGGATAAACTGAAAAATGCCATACATCAAAGCCATATTTAGAGCAGGATTATACTTTAATAAAATAGGCACCATTGAAGCAAATATTCCGATAATGGAAACCATTGCCAAAAGCGAACGGCATAAAACAAACCAAGTAATGGTCGGTGCAAACAAGGATGCAGTATTGAACAACAGTGACAAAAATGAAACCGATAAAATCATGGTGCGAACTTTAATTTGTTTTCCTAATTTTAATCCTAAAGGCAAAAAAGCCAGCATAACAAAAATCGGAATGTAAACCGCGTAACTAAAAGCCGTTGTAGATGGTCCGAAATGTCCTAATATCTGCGAATTATCATAAGTTGTAACATTGAGTCCGTTAAAAAAAGGAATCGTCAGGATATACAATCCTGCCAATGTAAAAACGCTCCTTTTTTTTCCTGCAAACATCTCTTATTTTTTTACTTCAACTGTTACATTCATTCCTGGTCTTACTTCCTGAAGCTCTTTTGTTGGAGTTTCAAATTCAATTTTCACTGGAATACGCTGTGTGATTTTCACAAAATTACCAGTCGAATTATCAGGTTCAATCATAGAGAATTTGGCCCCTGTGGCTGGAGAAAAACCAGCAACTTTTCCTTTAAATTCTTTTCCGTCTAAGGCATCAATTGTAATGGTCACTTCTTGTCCTTGCTTTATTTTTTCGATTTGAGTTTCTTTAAAATTCGCTGAAATCCATAATTTTTCAGTCAGTACGATTGTCGCAATGGTTTGATTGGCATTGATTAATTCGCCAATAGACAAATTTCGTTCGCCAACAAAACCATCAGCGGGAGCCAATATAACCGTATAAGACAGCTGCAATTTTGCTGCATCAAGATCTGCTTTCTTTCTCGCAACGGTTGCTGTGGCAGCTTCAAGATTAATCGAACTCTGTTTGGTAATCGAACTGCTGGCATCTAGACCTTTTCTGCCAGCCTTTACATAAGCTTCTTCCGATTTTAATTTGGAAATAACCTGATCATATTGATTTCTCGTCACAGCCGAATCGGCATACATATTCTTGAAACGCTGATAATCTTTTTGTGCTTTTTCTAAACTCGCCAAATCTCCCGCCAGCTTTTCTTTTACAGAAGCCTGATTAGAAATCGAAGTGGTTATATTTTGCTGTAGCGAATGCAGATTTCCTTCGGCTATAGCCAAATCAGCTTCTGCTTGTTTGACTTTGATGATATATTCTGAATCGTCTAAAACAACCAATGTATCGCCTTTATGCACCTGCTGATTGGCTTCAAAACGAATTTCTTTTATATGGCCAGTTGCTCTTGCCGCAACGTTATTGATGTAAGCTTCTACCTGAGCATTATTAGTAGTTTCGTAAGAGCTGAAATCAAAGAACAAACTTAAAATCCACACCCCTCCTGCAAGTAAAAAAACAAAAGACAGTAGCGTAAGAATGCTGTTTCTCTTTTTTTCACTTTTCTGAACTGCCTCTTTTTGTGTATCTGCTTCGCTCATAACAAGAAATTTTAAAGTTTGCCCATTGCATATTGAAGTGAGTAATATTGAATGATTAAATCTAAATTGGCGTTTACAAGTGAAATTCTGGAGTTATTTAACTGCAATTCTGCATCTACAATCTCGCTGATTAAAGCAAAATCGTTATCATATCGGCTTTTTACAATTTTATAATTGCTCATTGACAGCTCGACATCTTTTTTGTAGGTTTTGATGTTTTCTTTGCTTTCAGCATATCTGACAAATGCATTTTTTACTTCTGTCGTAATCTGATCTTTGGTCACTTCTAGAGCGATATTGCTTTTATCAATTTCCAGTTTATCACCATTTATCCGATGTTTCAGATTATAAAAACTCGAAATATCCCAGTTTAAAGAAAGTCCCGCTGCCCAGTAATTCAGAATATTGACATAATTGGGCCATTGAGCCGGATATTCTGTATTCAGTATGAGGTTTGCATTTAAATTGGGTTTAAATCCGCTTTTGGTCAAACTCAGCGAAGATTCTGATAATTTGATTCTTATACTTGCCCTTTTTATTTCTTCTCTGTTTTGAAAAGCCTCTTCCAAACTTTCTTGCAGGTTCATATTTTCTGTCGGAATCATACTTTCTGTCACTTCAGGTTTCAGAATTGTATTGGTTGGGAAACCGATTAATATATCCAGATAATTGCTGATAAGCTGAATGGTATTGGTGCTTCTAAAAACCGAAACCTTAAAATTAGATTGTTGCAGTTCGGTTCTCAAAAGGTCACTTGTCAGATTCTGACCGTTTTTTACACGCGATTTCAGCTGATTTATTCGAATGTCAGTATTGATGATATTCTGTTTCGTAACCTCAATTTGGCGATATAATTTTTCAAGAGTGAAATATTGTTCTGTAATGGCATTTTTGACATCGGCTTCTGTCATTCGCACAGCAGATTCCTGCATTTGACTAATTAATTCCTGCTGATTGATTCTGGTGTTAATGGCATTTCCGGCGTAAATTGGAAGTGAAGAAATAATATTAGCAAAAGCCTGATGATCGTAATAATCTACGGTGACATTTCTGGCATAAAATCCTTCATAGAGTTTAGGATCTCCGATGTAGTTGTATCCGCCATTCAAACTTATTCTTGGCGCTTTTGCAATTTTTGCCTGACCGACATTTTCGTTAGCAATAGCCAAATCAGCATTTGCCAGTTTTAATTGCCGGTTATTTTTAATTCCTAATAAAATTGCTTCATCGAGTCTTATTTTTTTTGCAGATGCAAGACTGCTGGTATCCTGCTGAGCAAAATTGAAGTTACAGCAGCACAATAAGACAAGAGTCAAATGTTTTAAATTTGAAACTCTTAATTGCCAATAACACATCCGATTATATTGATTTAATTTTTAATTTTTGGGAATTTGTAATCAATATTCTTCAACAAACCTTTCGGTAAAACTTGAAATCTTTCTATAAAAAAGTCACGGCGTAAAATCTGAAATTGTTCTTTTGCAATAATTATTTTGATATAAATTTAAACAATTATTATTCAAGACTTTAGAGTACAAACACTCAAAATTGTTTCATTTTATAAATTGGAACAATTTTTAAGGCTGAAGCAAAAAAAATTGCAACAATCAGATGATCATTGCAATTTTAGAAAGAAATCAAAATGTAATTATCGGCGTATAATTTTATCTCAATTTTTACAGCATCCATTAAATAGACTATTGAATGCATGGCGAAAGTGTATTCATCATATAGAATAAAACTAATTTTGCCAGAAATAATAATGATGCATTACAAAGTATGAGTTTAGTGCATTAATCAGTGTGGCTCTCTTTTTAGGACTATCATTTCCAAATCTTTATCAAACGGAATCTGGACTTTATACTAAAAACCTAACAGGTTCTCAAAACCTGTTAGGTTTACTGCTAACTAATCTAACTTAAACCATTCATTTACTTCTCTTGCGATGGTATCTTTAATTTCGGGATTTTCAAATTCATTTGAAACCGAATTATATACATAATCTTTTTTCCACTTTTTATAATTATGAGCCACTTTTTCAATGGCATCGCAGATATACAAAAGCTCTTCATTGGTTGTAATTGGATGCAATGACAAACGTACCCAACCTGGTTTATTGGTCTGATTTCGCTGTAATAATTCGTTTGTAATCTCTGCCGATTTCTTTTCGTTGATATTGAACAAATAATGAGCATAAGTACTAGCACACGACCAGCCACCGCGAACCTGAATTCCGAAACGGTCATTTAAAAGTCTTACAATCAGATTGTAGTGAATATCTTCAATTACAAACGAGACACAGCCAATTCGCTCAGTGGTTAAATCTCCTAAAATAGATAATCCTTGTATTTTTTGAAGTCTTGAAAAACAAAGGTCAAGCAATTCTTTTTCTCTTTTTTTGATGTTCTCCACTCCCATCTGTTCTTTCAATTCTAAAGCCAATGCCGTTCTAATAACCTGCAGAAATCCTGGAGTTCCGCCATCTTCTCTTACTTCTATCACATCACTGTAACAATATTTTCCTAACGGATTGGTCCATTTTACATTTCCTCCACCTGGATTATCAGGAAAATCAGATTGGTATAATTTTTCATTAAAAACCAGAATACCGCAAGTTCCTGGCCCTCCTAAAAATTTATGCGGAGAAAAGAAAATTGCATCTAGTTGTTCTTCTGGATCTTTTGGGTGCATATCAATCTTGACATACGGTGCCGAAGCTGCAAAATCTACAAAACAAAGTCCGCCGTTTTGATGCATGATTTTGGCCAATTCGTGATAAGGCGTAATAATTCCTGTAACATTTGAACAAGCTGTAAACGAACCGATTTTTAAGCTTCTGTCGGCATATTTTTTTATTGCTGACGAAAGAGCTTTTGGGTCAACCAAATTATTTTCATCAGGTGGCAGAATAACCACTTCCGCATTCGTTTCATACCAAGAAACCTGATTAGAATGGTGCTCCATGTGTGTAATGAAAACCACTGGTCTATCTTCTTCAGCTTTTGTTCGAAGCGCCATGATACGCTGCAATTTGGATAAAGCAGCCGTCATTCCGCTTCCTGTTGTTACCAAAACATCAGATTCATTGGCATTTACCGATTTTTTAATAATATCTCTCGCATGCTGATAGGCGTAAGTAGAAGTTTTTCCTGTCTGACTTGAAAGTGAATGCGTATTGGCAATCATGGGACCAATTTTATTGAGCATGATATCTTCGATCGGGGCGTATAACCTTCCGCTGGCAACCCAGTCTGCATAAACTAGATTCTGTTCTCCGTAAACCGATTCGAAAGTATGATCAATTCCTACTATATTTTCTCTAAATTTAGAAAAGTAACACTCAGGTTCTGTTGGTTTTGTTGTTGGCTCAATAGCATTCATATCCTTGTCATTTTAAAATTAACTAATATTGTATTATTTGTATTTCTTATCAATCTTATCATTCATCTGAAAGACAAGATTGTGCTTTTCTTTTTTAAATTTTATTTTCTAAAAGTCTTTTCAATGTAGATTGCAATTCTTCTCCATACAGGTTTTTCGCAACGATTACTCCTTTCGGATCCACCAAATAATTTCCAGGAATGGCTCTTACACCATATAATTTGGCAACTGCACTGTTCCAGAAAAGCAAATCAGAAACATGTGTCCAAGTTAAATTATCGTCTTTAATTCCTTTAAGCCAATTTTCTTTCTTTTTATCTAAAGAAATTGCGACAATATTGAATCCTTTGTCATGAAATTCTTTGTAAGCCGCAACAATATTTGGATTCTCTCTTCGGCAAGGTCCGCACCATGAAGCCCAAAAATCAATTAAAGTATAGCCTTTTAAGTTATCATAAAGTCGAACTGGCTTTCCTTCTGGATCATTGGCTGTAAAATCTGGGGCTTTTTTACCTACCGATAATCCGTCTAAAACAATAGCCAGTTCTTTTAATTCTTTCACGTAAGTAGTACTTTGAAGACTTTTATCTAGCAAAGCAATATTTTGTGTAATCTGTTCAGGTGTTAATCTGTAAGACCAGTTTCTGTACAATACATAAGCAGAAACAATAGATTTTGGATTTTCTGTTATGAATTTACTGATTTCTACATCTTTGCTCTTTTTATAGGCTTCAAACAAATCCTGAGAAGCAGAACCTTCAACCACAGATGTTGTGTAATATTTCTTCGGACTCAGTTTTACTGTAATCGGATTTTTTTCTAGAAAAATATACAATGGCGAGCTTTCTGTATTTACGCTTAATCCGTATAAATCTGGCGTTTTTACTTTCGTTTTAAAACTAAAATTTCCGTCTTTTACTTTTGCCGAATCAATCGTGGTAAACATCTTATTGTGAAACTTCTGCAAGTAAACGTATTGCGCTATAGTATCGGCAACAGTTCCTTTCAATTGTAAATTATTTTCCTGAGCCTGAGTTTGAAGAGCCCCAAGAAATAAAGCGAAACCTAATAGTATTTTTTTCATTTTATATTTAGTTTTAAGATTAGACAAAAGAATTTCAGGCCAATGTCAAAAGTCATTGGCAGTATTTTTATTTTACAAAGAGAATCTGGAATAAACTATTGTTTTAGCATTTAGAAAAAAGCAAAGGCGTTTTCTTCAAAAATGGAATTCAAGAGTTCATAACCGACATATACAATTGATTCAGCTTTCATATTAATAAAGATTTGGTTAGATGATCTTAAACAGATTTACGGAGAAATCTTTCTTATCTGCCCGCTTGTAGCGGAAGGATTTAGCACCTTATTCGGCAACAGGTTGCTAAGACTTCATTGGGCCTATTCCCTCAGTCTTTCTGGATAAGTATCATGTTATAAATTTTCTTCGATACAAATATATATTAATTCTACCGAATTAGTCAAGTTTAAATTAAGTTTTTTTAAAATTAATTGAAAAAGCGTTTTTAATAAGAAAACAAATCACTCATAATCAAATAATTAAAAAACACAAATACATTGTTTTGAAATTCTTATTTATAAAAGAAATTCATACGTTTTTAAAATCTGAATTGAAAAGTATTTTTAAATTCTAAAGAAAAAGATGCAGGTATTGGTTCTTTTCCAGATTGGAAAGCGGTTCTTTTAATCCGTTTTCAAGATTTGAGGTAATCAATCCCAGCACTTGTTTTAGATCGTTGAAATTATTTGGCTTCACAAAATAACAGAATGCACCAAGGTTGCCAGCAGCTTCCATATCATTTTTGTGTGAAGAAGTAGAAATCATAATTACCGGAATATCTTTATAACGCTCTTCCGATTTTAATCGTTTCAGACATTCCCATCCATTCATAATAGGCATATTTAAATCTAAAAAGACAACTTCAGGTGTTTTATCATGACTATTTAGCATTTTCAATGCTTGATCTCCATTTTCTGCACAATGACAAATAATACTTTCATCTATATCAGCCAACGCTTCGCAAAACATTTCTGCGTCGTCCCTGTCATCATCGGCTAATAAAATTATTTTCTTACTCATGCTTAAATGTCTTTTTCTGTTTGTTCAAATGGCAACATAATTGTAAAAACAGCTCCTTTATCCACAATTCCATTTGCTGTAATGCTGCCTCCGTGACGTTCTGCTATTTTTTTACAAAGCGACAACCCTAAGCCAGTTCCTTCATAACGGTCTTTAGAATTTAATCGGGTAAAAGTTTCAAAAATACGTCCCGTCTGATCGGGGTCAAATCCGATTCCGTTGTCTCGTACCGTAATTACAGCTATTCTTTTACCGTCTTCAAATTTTTCTTCTGCATTAATGGCAATCTGCGGCGGAACATTTTCTTTAGCAAATTTAATCGAATTGTTTATCAGATTATAAAACAATTGATAAAGCAGCACAGAAGCTCCTTCAATAACAGGAAGTCCTTGATAATAAATATTTCCGCCTGTTCTTTGTAGTGAAATTTCCAGATCGGTTTCTATATTTTTGATGACTTCGTTAAGATCAACTATTGTTGCTTTCTGCGAGTCGGCATTGATTTTAGAATAGGCAAGTACACCGTCAATCATAGTAAACATGCGGTCTGCCGCTACATGGATTCTTTCAATATATCTCGTTGCCGATTCGTCGAGCTTATTTTCAAGATGGTCTTCCAAACGGCTTACAAATGTTTTTATTTTCCTAACAGGCTCTTTTAAATCGTGAGAAGCGACATGAGCAAATTGCTGTAAATCATCATTAGAACGCTGGAGTTCTTTGGTACGGTCCGCCACCAAAATTTCCAGCTTTTCGGTAATCGACTTCTGTTCATGAATATCGGTGCAGGTACCAAACCAATTGGTGATAACGCCTTCTTTATCTCTAATAGGAAGTGCTTTACTCAAAAACCAACGGTATTCGCCTGTACTTCCATTTTTTAAACGAAATTCCATTTGGTAAGAAGACCCCGCTTGAACGCTTTGATACCAAGTTCTTAAAACATCATAAACATCATCGGGATGGAGCGCTGGAACCCAACTGGAATCGCCAAATTCATATTCATTAAAACCGGTGTATTCATACCATCTGCTGTTGTAATAATCTATAAATCCGTCAGGACGAGCAGTCCAGATAATTTGAGGCACAAGATCGGCAAGCTGCCTAAATTTCTCTTCGCTTTCTGCTATAACATTTTGAAGTTCTTTTTGTGAAGTAATATCACTCGCGGCGCCAAACCATTCTACGATTTTTTCTTTTTCATCTAATATCGGAACCACTCTAGACAAAACCCATCTTACAGAATCATCTTCTTTTATAATTCTGTGTTCCATTTCAAAAATGCTTTTCTCCACTATAGATTTAGAAATAAGATGAACTGCTTGTTCCAAATCGCCAGGATGTACAAATTTATCTAGCCAATTGATACTTTGCCCTCCAGTTCCAGAAAGCCTTCCTCCTCCTTCAAGGCTATGCATTACCATCCAATCAGAATCCATTCGGTAAACCAGATCAGATGAAGCGTTGACCAAAGCTCGAAAACGGTTTTCACTTTTTTCCATTTTCTGGCGAGCTTCAACTTGTTCGGTAACATCAACCGCTACTTGAATCATTCCTGTTATCTGATCTTCTTCAATTAATGGGCGATAGGTCAAGTTATAATAGTAGTTTTTTAATTCTCCCGTTCGATTGTGCGGTACAAGAACCTCGCTTTGGTCAAAAGGAATTCCTTCATTATAAACCTTTAAAACCTGCTCCCAAACATATTGCCCTTCAAGTTCCGGCAGCACATCAATCAATCGCATACCAATAATTTCTTCACCACGGCCTATCATTTGAAGCATGTGTTTATTTATCTGCTCAATAACCAAGTCGTCTCCTCGTAGCACTAAAGTTGGGGCTGGTGTCTGATGGATCATTTTGCGAAAACGGTTTTCACTCTGCTGCAATTTTTCTTCGGCTTGTTTGCTTTCCGTAATATCCCGTGTCGTTCCTGCTACAAGTTCCACTTTTCCATCTTCATTAAAAACGGGAACAAAAATATAGTCGTAAATTCTTCTTCCTAATTCTGCATGCGGAAAAGAAACAGTTCCTCTAATGGATTTTTTTTCAGCAACTACAATGTCTATTTCTCTTTCGTGCATTTCGGCATGCCATTCTTCATATCCGTTTTCTCTAAGGCCGCACCCAATTGCATCCTCTGCCGATTTACCCCACATTGTCAGTAAGGCTTTATTGGCATAAGTAAACTTATAATCGAGATCAAACACATAGACCAAATCGGGAGTACCATTTATTATAGAGTTGTAAAGCCTTTTTTGTTTTTCTGCATCAATTAATGCAGTATTCAGTTCGGTTTCGGCATGTTTCTTTTCGGTAATATCCTCCATTGTCATTACCAATAAATCATCTTGCATAACAACAGTAAATTTCAAGCACTGTTTTCCTCTTTCATCATTATGCCATTGCTCAAAATAGGCTGTAATTCCGGTTTCTGCGGTTTCAATACACTTTTCGAGAATCGTGTTTCCTTCAATTTTAGAAAAAACTTTACTGAATCTCTTTCCCTTGTAGTCTTCGGTACTGATCCAATTTATAAGGTAGTTATTTAGCAACAGCACTGAAAAATCTTCAATTGTATTTTTAGTGCTATGCAAAGGTTTTAAAACTGCAATACCATTTGGCGCAGCATTAAAAACAGTTTTAAAAAGGTCTAAATTATTTATTAACTCCATTATCTTACTGAGTGGAAATAATTTCTAATGCTGCTTAATTTACAAAATACGCTCAATTTTGTTAAATTCCTTCTCAAATATAAATAAAAACGCATTCACTTTAAGCAATCTTTAAAATGATTTTTAACTAAAAACATAGTAAAAGTCTTTTCTGATGCAACATCAAAAAAAGCTGAATCCCTTAGATCCAGCTTTTTGTTTTTTGTGCATAATAAAACAATTATCGCTTGATAGAATCGGTCTTAACGGTTGAAGTCGTATCCATATCTATGGTATCAACTTCTGGTCCAACAGTATCCATAGTGTTTTGAATGCTATCATTTTCATGCGAATCTATTGTAGTGCTTTCATTCTTTTTACAAGAAAATGCTAATCCTGCTAGGAGAATCAAAAAAGCCATTTTAGTTATTATTTGCGTTTTCATAATTATATTTTTTAATGAACATTATCAAATTTTAATTTTTATAAAAATAGCTCTTTATATAAATGTACTCTTTACACAATTTTCAAAACTTCTTATATAATGCTGTTATTTCTTTTTCTTCTTTATACTGTCTTTTTTCAATCTTACGCTATCTTTTTGTACACCCGATTCGCTGGTGTAGGTTGCGCCATCTTCTGCGCTCGCACTGGGACCTGTACCTGTTCCAGCGTTGCTATGTTCTGCAGATCCACTGTTGCCAGATCCCATACTCTGCGGATCTTCCACGTTTACGGCATTATCATTAATGCTTCTTGCAGTGTCTTTTGCCGCTGCACCAGTATCCAGCGGATTTTGGTTAGTTTCTATTTCGTCGCTGTACCCATCATTATTGTTTTTACAAGAACCTATTATTCCTGTTAGAATAATGAGAATCAAAATTTTTAATGTTTTCATAATAATTCGTTTTTACAATTTGCACTAAGAAACTACCATTCAACTATTTATGTTTACAAAATTTCTATTGGTTGTTATATAAAAGCACAATGGAAATCCTATAAATTTTTAGAATTAAAACTGTAAGCCATTGGTATTTTTTACTTAGTAGCTTTGATATGAATGCATTAGACCTCAACAAAAAGTTTAAAAAAATGGAAAATTCAAATCAAAATATAAATGAAGGCAGTATTACTTCAGGCGATAATGTTTCTTTCTGGATCGATTCTACCGATATAATCGCTTTCGAAAAACCGACTCAAGACATTACTACTGAAGTGCTGATTATCGGAGGCGGTATTGCGGGACTTACAACTGCTTATAAGCTTTTAAAAGCAGGGAAAAAAGTGGTTTTGGTAGAAGACGGTTTTATTGGCAGCGGAGAAACAGGAAGAACTACAGCACATTTAACTTGTGCCTTAGACGATAGATATTATTATCTTCAAAACACATTTGGAAAGGAAAACGCCCGACTTGCCGCCGAAAGCCATACGGCCGCAATTGATGAAATAGAAAAAATTGTAAATGAATTACAGATTGATTGCGATTTTGAAAGGGTAAACGGTTATTTATTTCTTCATCCGAATGACAAGGAAAAAAATTTGGATAAAGAATTTGAAGCTACCCAAAACGCAGGGTTAGAAACTGTTCTTTTAAACCATACGCCTTCGCTGGCCGAATCTCAGAATCAAAGATGCCTCGCATTTAAAAATCAGGCGCAATTTCATATTTTACATTATGTAAAAGGACTTTCAAAGGCTATAATCGATTTAGGCGGCACTATTTATACTGAAGCACACGCAGAAAATATAACCGAAAAAGGCGCAACCGTAAATGGTTTTAATTTTTGTGGCAAATATATAGTTGTGGCAACTAATACACCTATTAACGATGTGCTAACCATGCATACCAAACAGCACGCTTACCGAACCTACGTTATTGGAGGAAAAATTCCGAAAGGCAGTTTGCCACATGCTTTATGGTGGGATACTGGAGATCCAGAATCCAAATGGGTCGCACAGCCTTATCATTATGTGCGATTGCAAAATTTTGATGATGAACATGATCTGCTGATTGTGGGAGGTGAAGATCATAAAACAGGACAAGCTGATGAAGAAGGAATATCTGCATTTTCGCGTTACGAGCTATTGGAGATTTGGGCTAGAAAATATTTTCCATTGTTAAATGAAATCAGCTATAAATGGTCTGGACAGGTTATGGAACCTTTTGATTCGTTAGGGTTTCTAGGCAGAAATCCAGGCGATCAAAATGTATTTATCATTACTGGTGACTCTGGAAACGGAATGACTCACGCTACTATTGGAGCCATGATTATTTCTGATATGATTCAAGGGATCGATAATAAATGGCAGGATTTATACAGTCCGTCGCGAATCACTTTTAAAGCAATTGGAGATTATATGAAAGAAGCTGGAAATATGGCTTCACAATATCTAGATTGGATTACAGGATCTGATCTTGACAATACAGCCGATTTAGAACCTGGGGACGGCGGTATTCTATCTTTCGGATTACGAAAAGTGGCAGTTTATCGAGATTACGACAAGACGCTTCACGCCTTCTCTGCTGTTTGTCCGCATTTGGGCTGCATTGTGCAATGGAATTCAGACGAAAAATCTTTTGATTGCCCGTGCCACGGTTCCAGATTCGCAGCCGACGGAACAGTATTGAATGGTCCTGCTGAAAGCAATTTAAGCAATCTTCACATTAAATAATATAAAAATATTGCAGCATGGAAATCTTATCAAACTACTTTACTGAAAATATATCTCAGAAACGAATTGTAATAACAGGTGGTACAACTGGAATTGGCAAAGCTATTGCCGATTTACTAGTTTCTCTTGGCGGAAAGGTCTTTATTTTTGGAAGAGATGAAACCGACTTTTATCACGCTATGGATGATATTAAAGCTAAATCGTCTAAAGGGGAAATCTATGGAGAAACAGCAGATATCACCCAAAAAGAAGATATTGCCAGAATTTGGGAAAGGGTTGACAAAGTCCTTGGCGGAATAGATATTTTAATTAACAACGCTGCTCTGCCAGCTCGCGGCATTATTGAAGGCGAGTATGAGGATTGGAAGTATATTTTAGAAACCAATATCTTAGGATATATAGCTTTTGCGAAAGAAGCAGTCAATAGAATGAAAGAACAAAAATCTGGGCATATTGTAAATATTGGTTCTATGAGCGCCGAAGTCAAAGAAAAAACAGGCGTTATTTATGTAGCCACCAAAACAGCCATAAGAGGTTTTAGCACAGCTTTACGCAAAGAAATTAATCCGCTTGGAATTAAAGTATCGCATGTAGAGCCAGGTGCGGTAACAAGTGATATGCAGCCTGATCCAAAAGAAGTCCAAAAAGAGAAAATAAAAGAAATGAAGATGCTTGAAGCAGAAGATATTGCCATGAGTGTATTATTTTGTCTCTGCCAGCCCAAACGCTGCGATGTTGTTAGCATGCAAATAAGGCCTCATCTCCAGATTATTTAAAAATAAAATACTCACTTTTTTCATTTTTTTAATTTGAAAATGCCTGTGCAAATTTCTGTGCGGGCGTTTTCTTTATTGTTCTGAAAATTATAGAATTTAATCTGAAAATTATGTAACCAAAATTTCAGATTTCATTTTTACATTAGCGTTACCATACACAAAATCTTTTTAATCTTCACTTAATAAAGTCTATTGTTTAATGGACTCTTATTTTTAAACAAACTGAAAATTTAAAAATAGCTGTCTTTAATCGTTTATTTGGTGAAAGCAATCTCATACTTTCTATTTTCTATTTTGTTGCTATACATGCATTTACTAATTGCATCTGTTTTTGCATGTCTGCGTTTTTAGTATAAAGCTTTCGTCATATGAAGGTAACTTAACCCCAAACGACCATGAATATTGTGCATTTAAATAGAACTCAAAAATTCGAATCTTTTTTTCCGATTGTTGCCATTAGTTCAGCTTCATCAGAAATTGAAATTCTAAAAAAAGTAATTTCAGAATTTCCCGCAGATTCTAGAATGGCTTATCTCATTATGGAAGATTTGTATTTTCCACAAACCGAAAATCTAGCATTCGAACTCGAATCGTATTCAGAAATGCCAGTTATAGAAATTGTCAGCTCAGTTGATCTCCACCCAAATCACATTTATGTTATTCCAGCTAATAATTTTCTCGAAATCGAAAATGGTTCGCTTGTGCTTAAATCAAGAACAAGAAGCAGTAATTCTGCCAACTGCCTCGATTTCTTTTTTGATTCTCTTGCTAGCATTTATAAAAGTTATACCATTGGTCTTGTTATTTCTGGAAGCGCTGTAGATGGTTTTGCCGGACTTAAAAAAGTCAAAGAAATGGGCGGTACTTCTATTGCAATTCTGCACAAAAAGGGAATTCCGAAAAACGATGACACTGGAAATTTTATAGATTATTTTAGTCCGCAAGATCGAGTTTCAGACAAATTAAAAGAAATACAAAACAGTTATGTAGTCAATCACGCTTACCAAGACAATCAAAACAATAGCAACGAAGAGGAAGAAAATCTACTTAAAGAAATTACTGCTTTATTACAACTAAGAACAGGAACCAATTTTCAACATTATAAACATCAGACAATTCGAAGACGTATTGCAAAAAGAATGGTGGTCACACATCAGGAAAGCACTCAAAAATACTTGAATATTCTAAAAAACAGTACAGCAGAACAAGACGCTTTGTTTAATGATATTCTTATTCCTGTGACTTACTTTTTTAGAGATGCTTCATTTTTCGATCATTTGTGCACAGCCATTTTTCCCTCTTTAATAGAAAATGCAAACAATGAGATTTTACGTATTTGGTCTGCGGGCTGCTCGACGGGAGAAGAAGCGTATTCACTGGCAATTTGTCTGCACGAATATTTAGAGCAGAATAATAAGCATAATATAAAAATTCAAATTTTTGCCTCCGATTTATCTGATCATTGCATTGTCAAAGCGCGCTCGGGAGTATACACTTTGCAAGATGTCAAAAATATTAGCAGTGAAAAACTCGAAAAATATTTTACAAAAAGAAACAATACATTTCATGTCAATAAAATTATTCAGGACATGTGTGTATTTGCTGTTCATGATTTAACAAAAGATGCCTCATTTTCTAAAATAGATCTTATCTCCTGCCGCAATGTTTTAATCTACTTTGATACAGAATTACAAAATCAAGTGTTGACTTCTTTTCATTATTCTCTAAGAGATAACGGATATTTATTTTTAGGAAAAGCAGAAACAGCACATAATGTGCCCGATTTATTTGCTATAGTGGACAAGCAAGAGAAAATCTATATTCGAAAAAATGATACGAAACATCCCAAAACTATCCGTTTAGGCACAAACAGCAATAGAACAAAAAATGTTGCCTCAGAAACTGAAATAGATTATAAAAAAATTGCTTCTGACATTCTTCTTGAAAATTTTTCTCCTGCGGCCGTAATGATAAACGAACAGCTTGAAATTGTCTATTTTCACGGAGACACAAGTCCGTTTTTACAGCCAGCATCTGGAAAACCAAGTTTTAACATCTTAAATATGGTTCGAGAAGAGATTAGTCTGGAACTTAGAAATGCCATTTTAAAAGCAAGAAACGAGAAAAAAAATTTCTCAAGCGGCTACATTGCTGTAAAAAAACAATCTTTTTTAACTTCTTTCGAAGTTATTTTTCTTCCTTCAAATCTTGATTTGCTATTGATTGTGTTTTGCAAAAAAACACTTTCGAATTCAGAACTCATTACCAATGCCGAAAGTCCTTCGAACGAATTTGAAAAAGAATTGCATCAGCTTCGAGGCGATTTTAAAAGAGTTACCGAAGAACAGCAGGTTTATTTTGAAGAACTGCAGAATACCAATGTAGAATTATTGGCTAATACTGAAGAATTACAGCTTATAAACGAAAAACTAACGGCTTCTGCTGAAGAATTGCAGTCAAATAACAAGGAGCTTTCTTTTTTAAATGAAGAATTACAGAACCGTAGGGATGAACTTGCTCTTATGCGAAACTTTTACGAATCTATTGTAAAAACAATCCGAGAGCCAATACTTATAATTGATCGAAACGCTGCTATAAAAAGCGCCAATACTTCATTTTACAATTATTTTAAAACCATTCAGGAAGAAACAGAAGGAAATTCAATTTTTGAAATTGGCTCTTGCCATTGGAATATTCCAGAATTCAAAGAATCTGTTTTGAAGAAAGTAAATCAGGGAGAAACGGTAGAAAATTTTAAAATCAGTTTTATTCTTGAAAACGGAATAAAAAAAACAATGATTTTAAATGCCACTCCCATTATTCATTCTGTTCACGAAGGAATGATTTTAATTGCACTTGAAGATATTACAGAGTTAGAGTTTAGCAATGAATCTATTAAAAATAAAAACCTTGAATTAAAAAGCTACAGTGAACATCTAGAATCATTTACCAATGCAGCGAGCCATAATTTGCTTGAACCTGGACGAAAAATCTATATGTTTGGAAAAAAGGTTTTAGACTCCGAAAAGTTATTGTCGGAATCAGGAAAACACAATTTGCATCGTCTATTGAATACAGCTGTAAATCTGAATCAGCTCATTGAAGATTTAATTGATTATTCTAAAGTAAATTTTAGCGAAAAATCTTTTAAGAAGACTGATCTTAATGTTGTAATAAAAAAAGTTATGATCGAACTAAAAGTCATGATCCAAGAGCACAAAGCAGAAATTATTTCCGATTTGCTTCCTGTTCTTTATAGTATTCCTTCCCAGATGAAACAGCTTTTTTCTCAATTAATAATCAATTCTATTAAATATGCTAAGAAAGGTGTAAATCCCCAGATTAAGATAAGTGCAGTACAGCCATCTCCAGAGGAAATTAAACATGTAAATGCCAATTCAAGCCGAAATTATATTAAAATCATGATTAAAGATAATGGAATGGGGTTTACGAAAGATTTTGAAAATTTAATTTTTGATCCTTTCTATAAGCTTCATAGCAACGAAGACCATTATGGTAGCGGATTGGGTTTGACGATCGTGCATAAGATCGTTTCCAATCATAACGGTTTCATTCAAGTTTCAAGCAAACCAGAAAAAGGAACTACTATTTGTATTTATCTTCCTGTATAAAAAAAGAGTGGAAAACCACTCTTTTTATTCTTTAATCTGTTTTTGTTTCTTCATTTCGAAAAGTTCGAATGTTCATGACGGAATTATCTTTATGTCTGAGCTCTTCGTAATCAGCATCATCTCCCCAATCTCCTGTATTTGGTTTTTGAATTGGGCTATTGGCTTCATTTAATTCCTCATCCTTATTCTCGTCATTCGGAAAATACATGTGATACCCCAAAATAGGATCCCAATTTGCTTCTTGAGTACGATCAATGCCATCTTGGAATAAATCGTTGTTTTCATTTCTTGCATCCATTTTCTACTGTTTTTATACGATCAGAAATTGAAAGTATGATTATTACCTCGTTTCATAAACAGTAAATTTCAATAAATTAAGCGAAGTATTTGTTATATCATTTTGGAGAAAATTTATAAGATTCTGTATTATAGTGTTTTTATTTTGTTTCGCCATTTTGATTTGTATTGTTCGGCAGAATGTTTCAGTGACCAGTATTCTATTATGGTCTGTATAGTTTCTTTAAATTTTTCATCGCTGTAAGGCGTAATAAAATAACTCTTTGCAGGTATTGCATAAGTATCTATGACAAAAGAACTGGTAAACAAAATAGAATAAAAAAGGCAAGGACATTTCATCTTCCTTAATATTGTTTTTTTATAACTGGATTGTCTGTCATCTTCATTGAATTGCAATACATTAGAAAATAACAAAAAAGGTATTTTTTTTTGAGTACCCATATACAACATAGCCTCAGCAAAGGTGTTGAAACAAAGCAGAGTATTCCTAAGTTCCAAATCTGAAATAATTTCCTGAAACAAAAGACGATTTTCTTTGTTTTCTTCTATTACAATTATACTTCCTTTTATATTCATGATTATAATCTTTTGGGTTAGACATTCAGAATATTCTCATTTTTCAAAGTTCATATTTTAAAAATCTTTCATTTATATAATTGTTAGTGTGTTTTTACATAATTCCCACACTAAACCCTTCAAACAATTGATTTTTAAAACATTATCTGCTAAATAAAAAAGTGGGAATAATGAAAGATTTGCCTAAAATTATATAAGTAGAGAACGGGAAGCCATTATATTTTGCGCAAAAATTTAATCCTTAACCCCAACAACATGAACAACTTATATTTTAAAATTATCGCAATCGTCATTTTAATAAGTTTCAATTACAGCTGCGACGCACTTTGCAATGACGAAGATTCTCCTAGCACTAAAAAAGAAGCGGCAGTACTTAAAAAAGCAGATAGCTTAAATGTTTCTATAACTGACTAATAGTAAAAATAAAACGGCCTGTAAATCAATATTTACAGGCCGTTTTTTAACAATCTAAAATCTGAAAAAAAAGTCTTTTTAAAAAGTCACCAGTTTTACTCCCAAAGTAAACCAGCGTGATGGCAATGGCACCGCCCCTACTTCATAATAAGTGGCATTAAAAATATTCTGGCCATCTAAGAAAATAGTGAATTTGTTAATCGCTTGACTTACTCTAAAATCATTTACCCAGTAAGAAGGTCCTGTAATTCTTTCGTTGAAACGAGTTGCAAACATTACAGACAGGTTTTTAAACTGATAATCTATTGTATTGGTAATTTGATGTTTTAATGAAGAAATTGCATATTTTGAATACGTTTCTGTACGTGTCGTCTTAAATTCAGAATCTAAATAAGTATAGGCTAACAAAATGCTTAATCTAGAATCTTTAGAGAAATCAAATCTGTAATTTCCGCGTAAATTAATTCCGTTTGTGTTCAAATCTCCTTTGTTCTGGCTCTGCCAAGGCACATTTGTAGCATTACGCATCCAGTCGATATAATTGTCTATTTTTCTGTAGAAATAATTAGCGTTCAAGCTCAAAGCTCTTTTATTGTATTTAAATCCAATTTCGCTTTGAAAAGCATTTTCTGAATCTAAATCTGGATTCCCGATATTTCCGGTCTGCTTCAGATACAAATCGGTAAACGACGGAATTCTTTGGCTTGTTCCTACATTTCCAATGATTTTAAATGCGTCGGTAATAGCATAACTAGCATCGATTCCTGGATAGATTTGCCATTTATAATCTGAATTATAGTTTAAATACGTTCCGATATTGACATCTAGTTTTTCCGTAAAGCTTCTTCTGTATTCAGCATAAAGCCCAACATTTTCACGATCGTGGTCTCCAATGTTTGAAGAATGAATATTTTCATTTCTGAATTCAGCTCCAAAACCAATTTCTCCTTTTAATAATTTAATCGTAGAATTCAATTCTCCCGCAATAGAATTAGTATAATGCTGACTTCTTCCAACAGCCAAATTTGAATTTCCTAAATAACGGTAATCATCATAATTGTATCGGTACGTAACTCTCGGCATGATTTTCCAGCTATCTGTAATTTGATGATTGGACTGAATGTTGGCAAACGTAGTCTGAACAATCTCAGTAGAATTTTTATCTCCTGGCGCAGCGTAAAATCCGTTTGCTCCAAATCCGTTTTTGATGTAACCTGCAGAACCTAAGATTTCGTTCTTCTCATTTATCTGCACATTTCCTTGGTAGAAAATTTTATTGTTTTCGAATGCTGTATTATAACGGTAACCATTACTTTTATCGTGCGAAGCAAAAAGCAAATGCTGTTGTTTTTCTTTGCCTAAAACAGCTCCTGCTTGAACGCCTGTTCCGTAAAATGTATCGCCAGTGTCCTGAGTATCTTTTTCGAAGTTAGAACCTGCATAAGTGCTTACTAAAAATCCAGAATCAGTTGGCTTTTTGGTAATGATATTAATCGCTCCAGTTAAACTGTTGATTCCGTAAATTCTCGCTGCCGGTCCACGGACTACTTCGATTCTCTCAATTGCTTCAACCGGAAGAGGCAGATTCAGCATATTATGAGCAGTCTGAGAATCGATTACTTTTGCTCCGTTTAACAGAACAACAGTCTGCTCAAAACTTCCGCCGTCAACACTGATGTCAGCTTGAGTTCCAAAAGGTCCTCTTTGTCTAATATCGACTCCGTTGGCATATTGCAATACTTCTTGCAATGTTCTTCCTGGCAGTTTTTTTATGGTTTCGCTCGAAATAACGTAAACATTTCTGTTTTGCTTAGAAATAGGCGTATTAAAACGGCCTTCATTAATAATAACTTCATCCATTTGGTTGATGGAATCTTGCTTTGTCTGTGCGTAAAAATTGGTACAAATTACTGTAAAGACAGCAAAATAGATTTTTTTCATTTTGGTTTATTATTTTTTGGGCAAAAGTAGTTTCTTACCGTACCAATAAAGTATACCAGTTTTGTAATTATAACTAGTCCGGATGAATTTCTATTCTATTTTCCTAAAATTCAAATAAACCTGAAAGATATTACTTATAAATCAAATGTTTAACTCTCCATCTTTTTCCCAACTGCTCCTTATTTCTTCTTCCGAAATTCCTACCTCAATCTGATTATGAATAGTTTTTCATGTCGTTGTATTTTTAGCCGTGAATTCACGAATTATTTTTTTATATCTGTGTATTAAAAAAACATACTGAATTACACTAATCTAATATTGAAAATTCATGAATTCGTGGCTAAAAAAATCATCTATTAATTTGCCTCCAGATTTTAGCACTAAAATCGTCTTTATACATTAATCTGTTTGTCCTCGTTGGATTTACACGATTCGTCAGAATGATTAAAAATCGATTGGTGTTTCTGTTCATGAAGAAAAAAGTTCCTGTAAAACCTGTATGTCCAAAATCGTCTTTTGTAAAAAACTCATCCGGTTTTCTTTTGTCAAAACCTAAACCTCTATAAATTCCTTCTTTTGCAAGCGGAGAATCTGCAAACTCTTTTACAACATTTGCTTTTAGAATCTGTTTTCCATTATAAGTTCCGTTGTTCAGTAACATTTTACAGATTACTGCAATCGATTCTGCATTGGCAAACAAACCTGCATTCCCAGAAACGCCTCCAAAAATCGCCGCTGCTTCATCGTGCACATAACCTTTAACCGTATCTTTTCTAAAAAAATGATCTACTTCAGTTGGCATTACATTATCGATCGAAGTCCATTTTAACGGATTATATCCAATCTTTGAAATGCCTAATTCTGTATAAATTTCATTTGTAAACTGATCGAGTTTTTTTCCTGTTTGAGTTTCAATCATTTGTTTCGCCAAAAGCAAGTTTAAATCGCTGTACAAATATTTCCCTCTCGGATTGGTATTTGCTTTCGCAATCCTTTCGTAAACTGATGGATAAAATTCCGGATTCAACCACATATTTTTATAAATCTGAACCCAATTTTGTTTCGGTTCAAAAACCAAATACTTTGAGTCGTAAACAATGTTTTTGTTCACATACATATTATCAAACTGCTCAACATATTGCTCCGATTTTTGATTGCTCAACAAAGGCGAATTATCTGGCGTAGAAAGCAATGCCTGATAAAAAGTGATACTTGGCGTTAATCCAGAAGTATGTGTTAAAAGTTCAAAAAGCGTTAAATCTGCAATGGCTGTATTTTTATACATTGGAACAATTTGGCCAACTTGATCTGTAAGTTTTAGTTTATGGTCTCCAACCAAACGCATCGAAACAAGCGTCGCTCCAAGAACTTTAGACATCGAAGCCAAATCGAAAACATCGTCAGATTTCACCAATTGCTTTTTCGTATAATCATGATATCCATAATTTTTTGAAATCAAAACTTCATCTTTAGTTCCAACTATAACTTGCGCTCCTGGAAAAAAGCCTTTTTCGAGCGCATTTGTCATCATTGAGTCGATATAAACTTCATTTCGCTTTAAATCGAAAGACTGCTTTGCATTTTTCTGGGAATGACTTTTTGTTCCCACAAAAATCAAAGAAATCATTATAATTTTAACACCAATATTTTTCATAGTCCTACGGATTAATTTTTAAGTCCTGCGCAGCCATCAAAGGCTCGTTATTGGTTCCCTTAATTTGTATTCTAACTGCTTTTACAGGCTGTTTTGGATAAATTGATGCATTTCCGTAATCAAAATTATCGCCTTTTATGAAATCCGTTCCGTTGTATGAAAACTCAACATAACCGTCATTTACTATAAATCTCGGATGATGTGGAATTCCAGTTAAAACATCTATTTTAGAAGATGTTACAGGAGTTGTAAAGGTATACAAAATCCAATCGCCATCTTTGCACGCAACATCAGTACGCAAGTACGATTCTTCATTGTAATCTTGTAGATTCGAAATTGGAAACTTCGGATTTTCTGCCATCGAAGAAGTCACTTTAACTTCTGGTTCCTGATATGGCGAACAATTGAATTTTACATTTGCCGCTGACTTTTTCTCTTCTTTATTTTCAACAGTAAAATCTAATCGATACATATTTTTTTCATTATAATTTCCAATTACAAATCTCAAACGAGGTTTTGATTTTAATGCTTTTTCATCTGCGTAAGTCTGCACTAATTTATCATTTTCAAAAAGCGAAACACTTTTGATTGTTCCGTTTGCTCCATCATCTGTTGGATTAAAATTCAGATACCAAATTCCTTTTTTATCAACATGCTCTGAGATATTTTCTGAAATCGTTAAAACTTCTGCTTTCGATGTATTCCAATTGGCAACAGGCAATTTTTCAGCTTTTACAGCTGGACTTGCCGAAGTCTCATTAAAGAAAACTCTAAACCTATATTGCTCATAATTTTCTGTCTGAATTGGTTCGGTATACAAAGGCGACTGTCTCGTAGGCTCGTTTCCGTCTTTGTCAAAGCAAACAACCACACCTTCATAAGGCGGCGTTACTGTGATTGTTCCATTTTTATAAATCGCTGTTGGAGGAAAATCTCTAAAAGCAATTCCCATATCAGTCAATCTTTTCAAATGGCTGTTGGTTAATCTTCCATAAAAATCATCCCAGTTTTTATCTTCTTTTTTAGACCAGCCAATTTCAGCCAAAGCGCTTATTCTTGGATAACTTTGGTATTCCATGATTCTTGCAGGGCGATCCAAATATTCACTCCATAAAGCACCTTGAACTCCAATTATATTTTTTTGTTCTTCAGGAGTTAAATCGGTATCTGGAATTGGTTCAAACGAATACGCTCTTTTTGTATCCGTAATTGCTGCCCAACGATGACCACGTTCCGTTTCAGATTGTGCCATGTCAAAATACAAAAATTGTCCCGGTATCATGATGGTCTTATATCCTTTTTTTGCCGATTCAATTCCGTAACTAATGCCTTGCCAAGCAGAAATCAGTGTGTTTGGATCAATTTCTCCTCCTTTTAGGATTTCATTCCAGCCATCTGTTTTTTTATGGTATTTATCAACAATTTTTTGAACCCTTCTAAAGAAATAATTCTGAAGCTGAAAACTATCTGTAAAACCTTCTTTTGCCATCAAAGCTTTGCATTTTGGGCATTGTTCCCAATTTGCACGATTGACTTCGTCTCCTGCAACATGAATATATTCAAAGGGAAACAATCCAGATACTTCTCTAATGATTGAATCTAAAAGGTCATAGTTTTCCTCTCGACCAACACACCAAACATTTTTTACTTCTCCTTGAACACTTTTAAGTTCCTGACTTATTTCACATCCAATTTCTGGATATGACGCTGTAACTGCTCTCGAATGTCCTGGAATTTCGATTTCTGGCATTACCGAAATACCGCGATTTGCCGCATAAGCTACGACTTCTTTAATGTCTTCTTGCGTATAAAAACCTCCATAACGTTTGTCTCCAGAACCGTAAGATGGCAATAAGACTTCGCCAGGACCTCTCCAAGCACCTTTTAAAGTCAAATCTGGCATCGATTTGATTTCGATTCTCCAGCCATTATCATCTGTTAAATGCCAATGAAAAACATTCATTTTATGTGCCGCGAGCCAATCGACATAATTTTTTACGGTTTGTTTGTCAAAAAATTGTCTTGAACAATCGAGCATCATGCCTCGCCAGTCAAAACGTGGATAATCTTCTATTTTTACAAACGGAAGAGTTCCTTTTTTAACTTCTTTTGCAGAGCAAATTTGCAGGAAAGTCTGGAATCCGTTTAAAACTCCTTTATCCGTTTTTCCTTTTATGAAAATGCCACTTTGGTTTATTTCCAATTGATACCCTTCATTTGGAAGATCCAATTTCTTATCTACTAGAAGTGAAATGTTATTTTTTCCGTGTTTTTTTCCAATGGAAACAATCGGATTAATTCCAGTATTTTTTGAAACACCTGCTGCAATATAATCGGCGCTATTTTTTACTTTCTTATCTACGACAATTTTTAAAAACGAAGGCAAAACAAATTTTCCTGTGCTTTGTTGAACGGATACAGGTTTTGGAATTATATCCAGTTTTTGGGCTTGTATAATACTAAACGAACTTAGAAATATGGCTAATAGAAGAATGTTTTTTCTCATTTCTTTTTATATATTTTATTTTGTTGAAAATTCAATGGGACTACTTTCTGTCTGGGTCTGACTTAACGCAGTGAGCGCGTAAACATAGTTTTCCAAATTGGCATTTGGCACTTCTAGTTTTAGAGCTGTTGTCACATAATAAATATTCTCAGGATTCGAGAAATCTGTAATTTTCCCTTTTGGAAATCTATAAATCACATATTTCTTGTCATTAAATGCGGCTTTCCAAGTTAAAATTGCATTATTGCCTTTTTTGGCAATTACAGCATTTGTTGGCGGTTCTGGTTTTAATCTTGTAATTCTGTTTGCTTCTGGAGTTAAAGCGATATACTTGTATTCTTTTTCAACGAGAGGTTTTCTAAGCGTATCTCCTTTTTTCAGAAAAGTAGAAGCTGTAAAATGCATCGAACCATCAATTAAAGGCATTTTACGAATCATTTCAATCTGCTTCACAATTTGATCCGAGCTTCTCCATTCTGGTTCTTTCGCAGTATTTGAAATTTTATAATCGCCATGCCCCACGTAAACATTTGCACCATATTTATGTTCAGCCCACCATTTTGCGAGAACTTCAAAGTTTGCTCTGTCAAAACCAATGTGCCAATATATTTGAGGCGTTACATAATCAATCCAGTTTTCTTTTTGCCATTTTAAGATATTAGCATACAAATCATCATAATTGGTAGCACCTG
>Ga0209370_1000227_pt1 | contig 100016 bp, 87 predicted proteins | sample AgamicAtPrz_FD_187164 | JGI IMG/M metagenome (GOLD analysis project Ga0209370, IMG submission 187164) | Agave microbial communities from Guanajuato, Mexico - At.P.rz (SPAdes) (version 2) | ecosystem: Host-associated > Plants > Phyllosphere > Phylloplane/Leaf | place: Guanajuato, Mexico...
TATTTTAAGATACTAAAAAGGTATATTAATGGAATTAAGACATCTACGTTATTTTGTTACCGTTGTGGAAGAACAAAGTCTCACAAAAGCGGCTGAGAAGCTTTTTATTGCCCAGCCACCACTCACACGACAAATTAAAAAACTAGAAGAAGAATTAGGTATTGATTTGTTTGTGAAAGGCTCACGTCCATTAAAAGTGACAGAGGCAGGGTTGTTTTTTTACCAACATGCTGTTCAGATTTTAACGCATACGGCTCAAGCTGCTTCGATGGCTAAAAAAATGAAGCTGGTCGAGAATGTCGTTAAAGTTGGCTATGTGAGTTCGCTTCTTTATGGGCGATTACCGCAGGTCATTTATCTATTTAGACAAAAAAATCCTGACATTCATGTCGAGCTTATTGAATGTGGTACACGAGATCAGGTCGAGGCTCTAAAGTTAGGTAAAATTGATTTAGGTTTTGGTCGATTGCCGATTAGTGATCCTGCCATTAAGAGACTTTTACTTCGAAAAGAAAAATTAAAACTGGCGATTCATAAAAAACATCCATTAAGTGAGTTCCAAGAATCAGGAATTTATTTATCTCAAATTATCAATGAGACAATTTTTTCTTATCCAACTACACCTAAGCCGAATTTTTCGACCACTATTCAAGCTTTGTTTACCAAATTAGGTCTTGTTCCTGCCAAATTTACTGAAGTCCGCGAAATTCATATGGCACTTGGCTTAGTGGCATCTGGAGAGGGTATTTGTATTATTCCCGAAAGTGCCTGCGATATTGGAATGAAGAATCTAACTTATTTAAATATCTTGGACTTAGAAGCTTATAGTCCTATTTCTCTATCTATGCGTAATATGGACCAAAGTTCTTACATTCCTAAAATCTTAGACTGCATTGAAGAGATCTATAGCCAAGAAGAAGTGTCTAGAAATTTAAATTTATAACTTTTTAATACGTTTTAAATTGAATTATCATGTTATTTTTAAACTTTAAGATTATAGGTAATATTTAAAAGGAATTATTGAATGAGAAAAATTTTAGGGATAGCTTCTCTCATTATATCTACCGGTGTTGTACATGCTGAACAATTAAATGAACAAGAAAAAATTTCTCCATACAGTGCTAATGTAACCTTCGCAAGTCAATATATATCACGTGGTTTTCAACAAACTTGGGGCAAGCCGGCATTACAAATAGGTTTCGATTATACCAATCCAAATGGATTATTTGTGGGAACTTGGGCATCGAATGTAAGTTCTAACTATTTGCGAGATGCTTCAGTTGAGTGGGATTTCTATACAGGTTATATCAAAACTTTCGATAAGTTTTCGGCCGGAATGACGGTTTTTTATTACTACTATCCGGGAGCTGAAAGCACGCCTGAAACGGGGAGTACCAGTTATAACTATGGCGAAATTGTGCCTCAAATTGGTTATGGACCTTTGACTCTTAAATATTATATTACCTATACCCCAGATTATGCAGGCTATAACTCCGATACGATGGGTGGCCCAGCAGGTAAGCGTTCACGAGGAACAACTTATTTAGATCTGACTTTTACTCAGCCTATTAATGAGTCTTGGACTTTTGGTGCTCACTATGGCTATGAAAAAATTAAAAATTTCTCGGAAGCTAATTTCCAAGATATGAAAGTCGAGCTGATTAAAGATTTAGGTGATGGCTGGACTACTGGCTTAGCCTATACCAAAGCTTGGGATAAAGATGGGTTCTATAAGAAGTATAGTAATGGTGAACCCGATGCACCCATTTCAAACCCGATTGATTCGACATTGACTGTCTCAGTTAAAAAAGTGTTCTAATTTATAAATAAAAAAGCCTGATAATTTTATTTTAAATTATCAGGCTTTAAGTAATGAATATATAAAAATTATTTTTTAATTAAATCGTAAGCCATTTTGGTGTCATCCAGTTGAACAAGTGAAGCATGGCGAGCAGAAAGCGGGTCTTTATTTTCAATTGCGGTTAAAATCGCTTTATGTCTAGGTAACGAATGGCCTTGTAAATTTGGACGTAGACTGGTGACCTGAATTGATTGTTGTAAAGGTAAAACCAGCATTTTCGACATATAAGCCAGCAAATCATTATGTGTTGCTTTAGCAATTGCTAAGTGAAATTGAATATCTGGCTCTATAAATTCTTCAACTGTTGTCGCTTTTTCCATCCCATCATAGGCATGTTTAATGCGTTCAATATCTTCTTCGTTTGCCGTACTTGCCGCAATATAAGCAAGCTCAGGTTCCAAAACGCGTCGTACGGTAGAAAGGGTTTTAAAAAACTCATGTTCAGGCGTCGTTTGAATCAACCAAAACAATACATCCGGATCGAGCAAATGCCATTCTTCTTTAGGCCTTACTACAGTTCCGATTTTTGGTCTTGAGTAAGTTAAGCCTTTCGCGTTTAAAACACGGATTGCTTCGCGAAAGACAGGGCGGCTGACTTTATATTCCTCACACAAATCAACTTCACTTGGGAGCTTTTCATTTTCTGAAATTTCTCCAGAAACAATTTTTAATCCCAATTGTTGAACGATTAATGCATGTTGGCTTTTGCTTGGAATAGGATTTTTATAGTCAGCTTTACTCATATTTCACTATTACGACATGTTGAATATCCTATGGTATAGATGACCTTGTGTTTTAACAAGATCATCTTTTTCAAGAATAAATATTAATGGGAATGACGTGGAACTTCCGAGCCACGGCAACCGACCAAGAAATCAAAATCACAACCCTCATCGGCTTGTAAAACATGTTCTACATAGAGCTTACGGTAACCGCCAATAAAACTTGGTGGAGCTGGTGGTGCTAAATTTTCAAGACGTTGCTTAAGTTCTTCATCACTCACTTCTAGGTGAAGTTTTCCAGCATAGGCATCAAGTTCGATAAAGTCACCATTTTGAACTACGGCCAAAGGCCCACCTGCCATAGCTTCAGGGGCAACATGTAAAACGACCGTACCATATGCTGTTCCACTCATTCGTGCATCGGAAATACGAACCATGTCGGTAATGCCTTTGGCTAAAATTTTTGGTGGTAGTCCCATATTTCCAACCTCGGCCATGCCCGGATATCCTTTAGGGCCAGCATTTTTCATCACAAGAATACAAGTTTCATCGACATCTAGATCTGGGTCGTTAATACGGGATTTATAATCATCGAAGTTTTCAAATACGACTGCACGACCACGGTGTTTCATAAGTTCTGGTGTTGCAGCAGAAGGTTTAAGCACCGCACCTTTAGGCGCTAAATTACCGCGTAAAATACACATGCCGCCATCTTGTCGAATTGGATTGTCTATTTTCCGAATCACTTCATCGTTATAAATGGGTGACTGCTGGCAATTTTCCCAAATGCCTTGACCATTTACGGTTAAAGCGTGTGGATGTGGTAAGAGATTGGCTTCGCCCATACGACGGATTACGGCCGGCAAACCACCGCTATAATAGAACTCTTCCATGAGAAAACGACCAGAAGGCTGCAAGTCAACAATCGTTGGCATACCTCGGCCGACACGGTTCCAGTCATCGAGTTGTAAATCAACCCCAATACGTCCAGCAATTGCCTTTAAGTGAATCACGGCATTGGTTGAACCACCAATGGCCGCATTGACTTTAATGGCATTTTCGAAAGCTTCTTTGGTTAAGATTTTAGAAAGACGTAAATCTTCATGAACCATGTCGACAATACGCATGCCAGAAAGATGAGCTAACACATAACGGCGAGAATCTACCGCTGGAATGGCTGCGTTGTGTGGTAAAGAAGTACCTAAGGCTTCTGCCATACACGCCATGGTAGAAGCAGTGCCCATAGTATTACATGTACCCGCTGAGCGTGACATACCAGATTCGGCAGAAAGAAATTCATTTAAATCGATTTTGCCTGCTTTTAACTCTTCATGCATTTGCCAAACGATAGTACCTGCACCAATGTCTTTACCTTTGTGCTTACCATTCAGCATTGGTCCACCAGTCACTACAATGGCAGGAATATCACAACTTGCAGCTCCCATTAATAATGCAGGGGTGGTTTTATCACAACCTGTCAGTAACACCACACCGTCAATAGGGTTACCACGAATCGCTTCTTCAACATCCATACTGGCTAAGTTACGGGTAAACATGGCGGTAGGACGTAAATTCGACTCACCATTTGAAAATACAGGAAACTCAACAGGGTAGCCGCCCGCCTCTAAAATTCCTTTTTTTACATGTTCGGCAATTTTTCGAAAATGGGCATTGCATGGTGTGAGTTCAGACCACGTATTACAAATCCCAATAATCGGTTTGCCTTGAAACTCATGATCTGGAATTCCTTGGTTCTTCATCCAACTACGATACATAAAGCCATTTTTATCCGTTGTACCAAACCAGGCAGCCGAACGAAGAACTTGTTTGTTATTCATACAAATTTCCCTATATAGTATTACTATTAGAACTAATTAAATTAAAAATACACCATAAATTTTATTTTTAAAAGGTTTGAAATTTAAATAGTATTACTATATTTTAAATTGAAAGGATGATTTACGAGCAAGATGCTCTATAAGTAAATAATAGGAAATGGAGTCGAACATGGATTTCGAAAAGGATGTAATACGGACGGTCACGTTTAAGCTGATACCTGCATTAGTCATACTATATCTGGTGGCCTACATTGATCGTGCCGCTGTTGGGTTCGCTCATTTGCATATGGGTGCTGACGTCGGAATTGGTGATGCAGCCTATGGTCTAGGAGCAGGCTTATTTTTTATTGGATATTTTCTTTTTGAAGTTCCAAGTAATTTGCTTTTAGACAAATTTGGTGCCCGTAAATGGTTTACCCGCATTTTATTGACATGGGGTTTAATCACCATGGCTATGGCGCTCATTGAAGGGCCGAAAAGCTTTTATCTCTTACGGTTTTTACTTGGTGTAGCGGAGGCAGGGTTTTTCCCGGGTGTTTTATACCTCATCACTCAGTGGTACCCCGTGCGTCATCGCGGAAAAATTATGGGAATGTTTGTACTTTCACAACCCATTGCCATGATGATTGCTGGGCCTCTAGCTGGTCTATTACTTGGAATGGATGGCATTGCAAACTTACATGGTTGGCAATGGTTATTCATTGCAGTCGGCTTACCTGCAGTTTTATTGGCTCTACCAACATTCCTGTGGTTACCCGATAATATTGATAAAGTGAAATGGTTAAGCATTGAACAAAAACAATGGCTTAAAAATGAGCTGGTTAAAGATGAAGCCGAATACGATCAAACTCGGCATGCTAATCCTCTGCATGCTTTAAAAGACAAACGCGTACTTTTATTAGCATTGTATTACCTACCAGTGACTTTAAGTATTTACGGTTTAAATCTCTGGTTGCCTTCTATTATCAAGCAATTTGGAGGCGGTACTGATCTTCAAATTGGTTTCTTATCTAGCATTCCCTACGTTTTTGGAATTATTGGATTATTAATTATTCCACGTAGTACCGATCGTCTAAATGATCGCTATGGACATTTAAGTTTTCTCTACGCACTAGGCGCTTGCGCAATGTTTTTAAGTGCTTGGCTCAATTCTCCAGTCATGCAATTGGCTGCTTTGGCTGTGGTTGCATTCTGTCTATTTTCATCAACTGCTGTGTTTTGGACATTACCGGGCCGTTTCCTAACAGGCGCAAGTGCAGCGGCCGGCATAGCCTTAATCAATTCTGTCGGAAATTTAGGTGGCTATGTTGGGCCATTTGGTATCGGACTTTTAAAAGAATACACAGGAAATATGGCTGCAGGCTTGTATTTCTTATCTATCGTCATGCTTTTTGGTCTGATTTTGACTTACATCGTCTATGCCAAGCTCGAACGTCAAAAAACTCAAACAGTGAATATTCAAAAGCCTTTGTAAGGAATAAAACATGCAAATTATTCAATTTGAAAATCGTGCAAATCAACGTGCCGTTGCCAAAGTAGAAGGTAACATGGCATATCCGGTTAAAAATATTCAATCGGTTCGTGATTTAGCACTTTTGGCAATCCGCAATAAAGTTTCACTTGAGCAACAAGTTGAGACATTAGGGTTTGAATCAGAGACCTATGATTATTCATCTTTATTAGCAGATTTAAAGGTACTGCCACCTTTAGACCATCCAGATCCAACGCATTGTTTAGTTTCCGGTACAGGTTTAACTCATTTAGGTTCTGCATCAGCACGCGACAAAATGCATCAGCAAAATTTAAGCGATGACAGCTCAGTGACCGACACCATGCGGATATTTCAATGGGGGCTACAAAAGGGTCGTCCACCACAAGGTCAGATCGGTGCGCAGCCAGAATGGTTTTATAAAGGTGATGGTTCAATTGTGGTGAGACCGGGAGCGGAGTTGCCTTTACCTCCATTTGCTGAAGACGGTGGCGAAGAACCTGAAATCGCAGGTCTATATGTGATTGGAGAAGACTTAAAGCCTTACCGAATCGGGTTTGCGCTAGGCAATGAATATTCTGACCATGTAATGGAGCGCCGTAATTATCTATATCTGGCCCATTCAAAATTACGTTTTTGTAGTTTTGGTCCAGCTTTACGAACAGGCGAATTACCGAAACATTTAGTGGGAACCAGCCGCTTGCGCCGTGATGGACAAATCATTTGGGAAAAAGAGTTTTTGTCGGGTGAGGACAATATGTGCCATAGCTTGGCAAACCTGGAATATCACCACTTTAAGTATCAACAATTCTTAAAAGCAGGGGATGTTCATATTCACTACTTCGGTACAGCCACTTTATCTTTTGCCGATGGTATTCAGGCACAAGTCAACGATGAGTTTGAAATCGAAATGAAAGAATTTGGTCTTCCCCTTAAAAACAAACTTGCTCATACACAAGCAGAGCTACCGATCGGTTCAGTTATAACTCTTTAAGGAATTTAAAATGGTCATTGGACACAACTTTATTGGCGGTTCGCGTAGCGCACAAAGTACAACTTTATTGAAAAGTGTGAATGCAACAACTGGTGAAACTTTGCCTTATGAGTTTCACCATGCAACCGAACAGGAAATTAATCAGGCCTGTGAAGCGGCAAGCCAAGCCTTTAAGACTTACCGCCATACTTCACCTGAACAGCGTGCTACTTTTTTAGAAAACATTGCCGATGAACTCGATGCCTTGGGCACCGATTTTCTAGAGACTATTTCGCAAGAAACCGCTTTGCCACTTGCACGTTTACAAGGCGAACGAGGCCGTACCAGTGGACAAATGCGCCTGTTCGCTAAAGTGTTGCGTCGTGGTGACTTCTTAGGGGCTCGTATTGATACAGCTTTACCTGAGCGTCAGCCTTTACCTCGGCCAGACTTGCGCCAGATTAAAATTGGTGTTGGCCCTGTGGCAGTCTTTGGGGCAAGTAACTTTCCTTTAGCCTTTTCAACTGCAGGTGGTGACACGGCTTCAGCTTTAGCTGCGGGTTGTTCTGTGGTGATGAAAGCGCATAGTGGCCACATGGCGACAGCAGATTTTGTGGCTCAGGCAATTGAACGTGCCGTAGAAAAATCAAATATGCCTAAAGGCGTATTTAACATGATCTATGGTAATGGTGTGGGTGAACCACTGGTTAAGCATCCTTTAATTCAGGCTGTAGGTTTTACTGGTTCTCTTCGCGGTGGTCGTGCTTTATGTGACATGGCTGCAGCCCGTCCACAACCGATTCCAGTCTTTGCAGAAATGAGCAGTATTAACCCGATGCTGATGTTGCCGGAAGCCTTGAAAAACCGTGGCGATAAAATTGCACAAGACTTAGCCGACTCAGTTGTTTTAGGCTGTGGTCAGTTCTGTACCAATCCGGGTTTAATTTTAGGTATTAAATCAGCTGAGTTTAGCCAGCTCATTCGTAACCTAACTGAAATTATGGGCGGTAAACCTGCACAGACTATGCTGAATGCCGGAACCTTAAAAAGCTATACCGCTGGTCTTGAGCATTTAACCGAGCACCAAGGTATTAAACACTTGGCAGGTCAAACCCAGCAAGGCAATCAGGCACAGCCACAACTGTTTAAAGCTGATGTTGAATTATTGCTGGCAGGTGACCAGCTTTTACAAGAAGAAATCTTTGGGCCGGCGACAGTGGTAATTGAGGTTGAAGATAAAGCCCAGCTCCTTCAGGCGCTACAAAGCATGAATGGACAGCTGACTGCAACTTTGATTGCCGATGAAGCAGACTTAACCGAGTTTGCAGATGTAGTTCCTGTGCTAGAAGAAAAAGCAGGCCGTTTACTCATCAATGGTTATCCAACGGGTGTTGAGGTGTGTGATGCCATGGTGCACGGCGGGCCATACCCAGCGACTTCTGATGCAAGAGGTACCTCTGTTGGAACCTTGGCAATTGACCGTTATTTGCGCCCAGTCTGTTACCAGAACTACCCGCAAAGTTTGTTGCCGGAAGCCTTAAAAGACAGCAACCCATTGCAGATTTTAAGATTGGTCAATGGTGAGATGACCAAAGCAGCGATCTAAAAATGAAAAAGAGACCTTAGTTGGTCTCTTTTTATATTCTGAATAATAAATCTATAGCGGAGTAGGCAAATTAAGCACGACTTGAGCATCTTCAATAACATCTAAGCGGAGGATTCTTGAGGCACCTAGCTCATTTAGCAATGTAGTTAAAGGTCCCTCATTTCTCTCGAGTTGAACATTCTTTGGAAAAAGCTTTTGCGCGAAAGAAAGAATGTTGGACTGAACTTCTGTTTGATGCCATTCCCCATCAACAACATGTAACATAGTGGCTTTGTTGATATGTGTTTCAGAAGCGACATGTTTTAAAGTCGGTACTAAGGTTTTCAAGCTTAAATCTAATTTTCCATTAACATCGAAAATTTTAGCTTGAACCTCTTTTGAACTAATGTTGACGTCAATTTTAGTCAGCCATTTTGGAAGTTGGTAACCATATACACCACGAACTCTGGCAATTTCCGTATCGACAGGTAAAGCTAAAACATGCGCATAAAAATGACGTTGACACATCGAATTCATCAACTCTGCAATATGTGGCCCACGAGCATTAGGTTGACGTACAACAATCGCAATCGACACTTCGTTATAAGGGTCGTTATCACAAACTGAATAGGTAAAGAACGTAACAGCGACCAACCCATAACCCGGAAATGGTTGTAGTGGAGTTAAAGCCGCAGGAAGTTTTGCCTTAATGAACTTAATTGGAGCAAGCATTAAAAGCTGTACATTTGCACTACGATAATAAAAGTTAGGTGCCCAGACAGGACCTACACGTGACTCTACAATTTTTTTAGGAATATGGCGGAAAAAATCGATGTTGCCCGCAGCAGGGTCTTGAGCGACTTCGTTTAGATCAGGGTTCATTCTAAAACGGTCGTAATAACCATCTTTGGGTACTTTGACTTTTTGTTGCCCAAACTCAACCTCAGTAAACTGTTGTTTTATATTCATGAGAGTTCACCTTTAATATTTAATGACCGAGTAGCTACTGTTGTCTATATCCAGACATGTTAATTAATAGCCAATGTGGGCACTATAAGATTAAAGCTAACTTTAAGGTCAAGGCTTTAATTTTTGATATGTCAAATCTTTGACATTTAAAAGAAATAAAATAAAAACAATTCAAGATTAAAAAGATACAAAGTTGATTAGAGTCTTCATATAAATTTTATTCTTAAAATATGATTTAAGATGATTGACCTTAAAGTTAACTTCAAGCTTAGTATAAATATTCAAACTTTTATAACGAATCTATAAACAGTTTTCAGCAGGAGAACAAAGATGGGATATGTAACGACAAAAGACGGCGTAGAAATTTTTTATAAGGACTGGGGACCACGCAATGCCCAAGTTTTATTTTTTCATCATGGTTGGCCTTTAAGTTCAGATGATTGGGACACACAATTGCTTTTTTTCCTTAAAGAAGGTTTCCGTGTAGTTGCTCATGACAGACGTGGGCACGGGCGTTCAAGTCAAGTGTGGGATGGTCATGATATGGACCACTATGCAGATGATGTTGCAGAAGTGGTTAAACACCTGAACATTAAAAATGCAATTCATATTGGTCACTCAACGGGTGGTGGTGAAGTAGCTCATTATATTGCGCGTCATGGTGAAGAAAATGTTGCGAAAGCTGTACTTGTTAGTGCGGTTCCACCATTGATGGTTAAAACAGAAAATAATCCTGAAGGTTTACCAAAAGAAGTTTTTGATGACCTGCAAAATCAAGTTCTCACAAACCGTGCGCAATTTTTCCGTGACCTTCCATCAGGTCCATTCTATGGTTTTAACCGACCTGATGCGAAGCCATCTGAAGGCATCATTTCTAACTGGTGGCGCCAAGGCATGACAGGCAGTGCAAAAGCACATTACGACGGTATCGTGGCATTCTCACAAACCGACTTTACTGAAGATTTAAAGAAAATCACGATTCCTGTTTTGGTGTTGCATGGTGACGATGATCAGATCGTGCCTTATAAAACTTCTGGCGTGAAATCTGCTGAGTTACTTCAAAACAGCCAACTCAAAATCTATCCAGGTTTTTCTCATGGCATGTTAACTGTTAACCATGAAGTAATTAATGCGGACTTGTTGGCTTTTATTCGTGAATAATTAAAAGGGTTTAAACTTCAAAAAAGAGGCCTAATGAGTGCCTCTTTTTTATATAAAAAATTAATAAAGTCAAAATATTAAATACAGAAATACTAAAAGGTATTGACATTAAAGTTAGCTTTAATCTTAAAGTAAAGCCATACTGAATGAGGTCATTCCAATGAAAGTGTTCGAAAAATTAGTATTTCCAAATGGCTCAAATGTTCCTAACCGTATTGCTAAAGCGGCAATGGAAGAAAACATGGCTGATTTAAACCACGCACCGTCAGAAGAATTGATGCGTTTATATCAAGCTTGGGCAAATGGTGGCGTAGGTTTAATTATTACCGGAAATGTAATGGTAGACCGTCGAGCAATGACTGGACCAGGCGGCGTAGTGCTTGAAGATGAAAAACATCTAGATACTTTTAAAAAATGGGCGCAAATTAGCCGCTCAAAAGGCGCTCAGGTTTGGCTTCAAATCAACCATCCTGGTCGTCAAATGCAGTCAAATTTAGGGCAACAAACATGGGCACCTTCTGCTGTTGCTTTAGATTTAGGAAAAATGTCAGACCGTTTTAATACGCCAATCGAAATGACTGAATCTATGATTGCGGAGGTGATTCAGCGTTTTGCAAACACTGCGAGGTTAGGTGAAAAAGCAGGATTTACTGGTGTAGAAATTCATGCAGCGCATGGTTATTTATTAAGCCAGTTTCTTTCTCCACTGAGTAATAAACGCCAAGATCAATGGGGTGGTTCCTTAGAAAATCGCGCTCGTATCTTAATTGAAATTGTGGATGCAGTTCGTAAAGTGGTTTCGCCTGAATTTACTGTGGCGGTAAAACTAAATTCAGCGGATTTCCAACGTGGTGGATTTAGCGCTGAAGATGCTCAACAAGTGGTTAAAATGTTAAATGAGCATGCAGTCGATTTGGTGGAGCTTTCAGGCGGTAGTTACGAAGCGCCAGCAATGCAGGGTCAAGCACGTGATGGCCGAACACTTGCCCGTGAAGCGTACTTTTTAGAGTTTGCACAAGAAATTCGAAAAGTTGCCAAAATGCCTGTTATGGTGACAGGTGGCATACGCCGTAAGCAGATAGCAGAGCAAGTGGTTGAAAGCGGTGTAGATATGGTCGGTATTGCCACAGCACTAGCAATTGAACCTAATTTGCCAAATGCTTGGAAACAAGGCCACAATGTCACACCAGAGCTAAAACCAATTACTTGGAAGAATAAAACACTCGCTTCACTTGCGAATATGGCTGTGGTCAAATTCCAGTTACGTAATTTAAGTTCTGGCAAAAAAACAAAACCAAATGTTTCACCAGCTTGGGCTTTAATTTTGCAACAATCAGCGATGTCATGCCGTACCCGCCAATACAAAAAAGGTATGCGTGATTATTCATTTGCTTCTTAATAAAAGAGTAGTGTTATGACAAATCCTAACGATTCAAATTGGATAATCTATGGAGCAAATGGCTACACGGGTGAGTTAATCGCTCGTGAAGCTGTACGCCAAGGTCTAAAACCAACTTTGGCTGGTCGTAACAAAGCCAAGGTTGAAACACTCGCTCAAGAGTTGGGGCTCAACTATAAAGCTTTTGGACTTGATAACGTAGATGCAGTAAGTGAGCAACTCCAAGGCTTTAAATTGGTTATGCACTGCGCAGGACCATTTTCAGCGACCTCGAAGCCTATGATGGAAGCTTGTATAAAAGCAGGTGCTCACTATCTCGATATTACTGGTGAAATTGCGGTATTTGAATTAGCGCAGTCACTTAACAGCCAAGCCGAAAAAGCCGATATCGTGCTTTGCCCGGGTGTTGGTTTCGATGTGATTCCGACAGACTGTGTAGCAGCTGCTTTGAAAGAAGCACTGCCAGATGCGACTCATTTAGCACTTGGTTTCGACTCAAGAACAGGACTTTCACCAGGTACTGCCAAAACCAGTACAGAAGGTATGGCCGAAGGCGGAAAAATTCGTAAAAACGGAAAAATTACCACAGTTCCATTAGCACATTATGTTCGGACCATTGATTTTGGTGACGGTAAAAAAAGTGCCATGAGCGTGCCGTGGGGAGACGTATCTACAGCGTTCTATACTACAGGTATTCCAAACATTGAAGTGTTTGTACCTGCATTTCCCAAAATGATTATGGGCGCGAAAATGATGAACTATGTACGCCCAGTATTAAAACTGAAAGCAGTACAGAAGTTTATTAAGTCGCGTATTGAAAAAACGGTCGTTGGGCCAAATGAGGAACTCCGTGCGAAAGTGCCGACCTATGTGTGGGGCGAAGCGAGAAACTCACGTGGCGAAATCAAAACTGCCCGTATCCAAACACAAAATGCTTATAGCCTTACGGTTAACGGCTCTCTAACTGTCGTGAATTATTTACTCAAAAATACGGTGAAAGGCGGTACATATACTCCAGCAAAACTGATGGGCTATAGGCTAGTGACTGAGTTGCCGGGTTCTGGTCCGCTGGTCATTAATTAAAAGCCTTTATTAAAACAGCGTGTTTATAAATAGTCCCGAACAAGGAGTCATTCTTGTTCGGGTTATTTTTAAATATTTCAATTAAATATAGTTTTATATAGATGAAAGAAAAACAGCAAACAAAACACTCCATAAGAAATAATTCAAATTGAATATACTAAAAAGCGATAAATATTTTTCATAACAAAGGAATGAGAATAATGAGAAAACTCATACTATTTCTACATGCATCGCTTGATGGTTAGCAAATCATGCCAAAGAAGTTTTGAGCACTGCCGATACGGTGATTTGGGGACGTGCGACTTACCAGATGATGCATAATTACTGGCCATCTATGCTTTCAAACCCAGACGCTTCAGAACACGAACGCAACCATGCAAAATGGATTGAAAAGACAGAAAAAATTATTTTTTCTACAACCCTAGATAAAGTTGAATGGAATAACTCCAGACTTGTGAAAGATCATGTCGAGGAAGAAATTAATAGACTCAAACAAGAACAGGGCAAGGATATGGTGATTATGGGGAGTCCTCGCTTTGCGCATTATCTGATGCAACTTGGTTTAATTGATGAATACAAAATTACGGTTTCGCCTGTGCTGATTGGTAGTGGCTTACCACTATTCCAAGGTATTCAAGAAAAGACTAATCTTAAACTTATTGAAAATAAAACGTTTGCTTCAGGTGCAATAGGCCTTCACTATCAAAAGATTGGCTGATTTTTTATAGTATTTATATGAAAAAGACGAATTACAGAATAGGGCTGTAATTCGTCTTTTTAGATTTATTGAATGCTACTTAAACGCTTAACAACTGCCTCGGCAATTTCTTTACTCGACTGAGGGTTTTGTCCCGTAATAATTCTATCGTCCGAAACTACATATGAGGTAAATGGAACAAATGCTTGTTTATATTTTGCTCCACGTTTAATGAGCCCATTTTGTAGTGAAAAAGGAACTTGAGACTTAATACCCGACAGCGTTTCTTCAATATTTGCGAAACCCGTAACGGTTCTATCTGCAATTAAAGGTTTGCCATTTTCATCCTGCAAAGATAATAGACCACCTACGCCGTGACATACTGCTGAAACAATTCCACCTTGGCGATAGATCTGTTCACTAATGTTCTGCAAAGCTTTATTGGTTGGGAAATCCCACATGGTACCGTGACCACCAGTATAGTAAATGGCTTTGTACTGGGTAGGATTAATCGCGCTCGGAGCTAACGTTGTTTTTAACCGCTGCATAAAGGCTGGGTCAGCTAAATGATCTCGTGCTGATTTGTCTAAATAAATAGACTTTAAGCTACGTTCATCTAGAGGAACCTGACCGCCTAAAGGACTTACAAAATCCATATCATAGCCAGCATCCAAAGCGACATCATAAAAATGAGTGAGCTCTGTTAGCCAAAGTCCAGTTTTATCCGAACGGGAAGGGTAAGCCGAGTGATTGGTCATCACGACTAAAATTTTTCTATTTGCTTTGCTAAGGCTTTGAGTTTTATCTAACTCTGCGGCATGTGCCACATTGGCAGTTAAAAAAATAGCAAAAATAATGGTTAACCAACGCTGAAAATCCCAAACTTTAAACATCACAGGTTCCTCATCTATTACCTATGATCCATCGTATGTTTAAAGTGTACTTTAAGGTCAATAGTCCTTTAAGAAATTACGGTGTTCTTGCTTTGTCGTAATAGAGGTTCATGAGTCGTTCTGCATTTTCTTCGCAAGTAATTTCATCTGGTTTGTTATTAATCGCTTCGACCATGGTTCGTAAATTTTGCTTACTCACTTTTAGTTTTTGTTCTAAAAGTTCAATTTCTTGAATTTTTGATTCAAGTGTTTGGATGAGTGCGTCATGGTTCCAACTATTCACTTTTGACGGAAGAAAGGCTTTAATTTCTGCTAAAGAAAATCCAACTTGCTGGGCTTGTTGAATTAAGGAAAGTTGCTTTAAATCGTTGTCGGTATATTCGCGGTAGCCATTTGATTTTCTTTTGGCTTTAGGCAAGAGTTTGATTTGCTCGTAGTAACGAATTGTAGGGGTACTTAAACCGCTTCGTTTAGATAACTCGCTAATATTCATAGCCACATACTCTATTGACATTCAAGTTAACTTTAGACTTATAGTCATGTAAAAGCAAGGTTCATAACTTTACCAAGCACACACTTTCAGTAACAGCTTTCTATGTTTTGATAGATGAAAGATAGAATTATAAATATGAAAAATGAGGTGATGAAATGTCTAAACGTATATTACATGTCGTGACCAATGTTTCACGCTATAAAGATATCGATGAACCAACAGGGCTATGGCTAGGCGAGCTTACCCATGCCTATGATGAATTTGAAAAGCAAGGTTATATACAAGACATTGTTAGTCCCAATGGCGGAAAAACTCCGATTGAACCAAAATCATTAGGAGCTTTGGTTTCTGATAAGTCTGTAAAAGCGAGGGAAGATGATCAAGCTTTTATGACTTTATTGGCCAATACTTTTAAGCCTTCCGATATTAATTGGCAAGATTATGATGTGATCTATTACACAGGCGGTCACGGTGTCATGTGGGATTTTTTAGATAATCCTGAACTGCAAGAAATCACCAAAAATATTTATGAAAAGGGTGGCATTGTTTCGAGTGTTTGTCATGGTTATTGCGGCTTGCTCAATGTACGACTTTCAAATGGCGAACGACTGATAAAAGACAAAAAGTTAACTGGCTTTGCATGGAGTGAAGAGGTTTTGGCAGGGGTCGCGAAAAAGGTCCCATACAATGCTGAAGAGTTGGCTAAAGAATATGGTGCACATTATGATAAGGCCTTTATTCCATTTGCACCGCATGTAATTCGAGATGGCAATTTAATTACAGGACAAAACCCGTTTTCTGCTAAAAAAACGGCTTTAGCGATAATAGATGAGTTAGAAAAGTCATAACTTAATGAATCAAAAATAAACCCTAAAAGCAAAACCAGCAACGGCTTTGCTTTTAGGGTATCTAAATAATAGTTTGTCCTAGAAAAGCTAATATTAAGGAACAATCACAAAATCAGGGTTTGCGATTGCAAAAATTGCTTCACGATCTGCAACTGGTGGATAAATCCAGACCGTATTAATTTCTTGTTTAATTTTTTTCGCCTCTTCACGTACAAACTGAACTTTTCGATCCCATCCTTCAGTATAAAGTGCGCCCCATGGGCCTAAGTCAACACAAGTCACATACTTTGGTTGGCTATAGGCATGTAATGGTAAATCAACCAATTCTGCGGCAGCATTGTAACCAGCTACACGGCCTAGGCTCATCGCATGCTGACATGACATCACGTTAAAATTACCTAAATCGTCGGTTGGAACTTTTACCGTATCACCCGTCACAAAAATATTTTTTGCCTCAGGTGCATGTAAATAAGCATCACCTAAAATACGGCCTAAATTATCTTTTTCACCTGCAATTTGAGAGGTAAGCGAGTTCGCTCGCATGCCCGCAGTCCAAATAACCGTCTCTGCTTCAATTCTTTCTCCGTTAGAAAGGGTTACACCAGAAGCATCAAGTGCAGTAACGCGTAGCCCAGCTTTACCTTCAACACCAAGTTCCTCGAGAGCTTCACGAATGACAGCCGCAGCTTCTTCACCCAATGCTGCACCAATTTCTGCGGATGAATCGACTAAAACCACACGAATATCAGGTTCACCTAAAATATTACGCAGACGCTCAGGCATTTCAGTCACTGTTTCAAGCCCAGTCAGGCCGCCACCAGCAACAACTACAGTATTACGAGCTGCATTTGCAGGTTTATTGGCTAAGTTCTTAAGGTGCTGGTCTAGTTTTTCGGCATCTTCTAATGTGCTTACGCTAAATCCATACTCGGTAAGACCTGGTATTGGTGGCATAAACGTCGTGCTTCCAGTTGCCAGAATAAAACGGTCATAGCTTAAAGTCTGTTTATCGCCCTGAGTTGTGGTAATCACAAGATTTTGGGCAGCAGCATCAATTTCATTTACCCAGCCAGCTACATATTTAACATCAACTACGTTTAATACTTCTGAAATATCAGGGTACATATTTTCAAGTACAGCTTCATAAAGACGAGGACGAATATCCACATTTGGACTAGGGGAAACCATCACTACTTCAATGTTTTGTTCTTGCGAAGCTAAGTGAATCGCCCGTTGTGCAGCAAGTGCAGCCCATAAACCAGCAAAGCCAGAACCTGCAATAATAATACGTTTACTCATTTGATTATCCTTTTGATAAGTCTTCGGACAACACATTCCAGCTCATCACAAAATTTAGGGTGAGCGAATCCATTCTCTGATTGTCCGAAAAAATCTGAGAAGGCGTTTAAAAAGGATTAGGGGGAGTTTACTTTAGGGCGCGGAGCCCTATCAGCTTATTAGTCGGGCGTATCCCGTGATATTTTACTTTTTCGCATTTTTGCTGTTCTTCCTTCAATGCGTTCACTGATCCAACCATTTACATCACTAAAAAATACGTCGGGTGCATAACGGCCAAAACGGTCTGCAATATCGCCAAGTGTATGAGCACCTAAAGCATCTCGCATGGCTTTTTCAGCCTGTAGCATGACTGCATGCACTGCGCACACACCACTGGTTGCCCAATCTGGTGGGGCATTGTTAAAGACTGCACATTTTCCACGGACTTCTTGACACTCAAAAAGCGGTTTTTCACCCTCAATTGCATTCACGATATCTAAAAAACTAATTTCGTGCGCAGAGCGAGCTAGTAAATATCCGCCGCGAACACCTTCTTGTGCTACAACAAGTCCAGCCTTTTCAAGTTTAGGAAAAATCTTGGCCATGAAACTTGGAGAAACTCCTTGTAATTCAGCAAGATCCTTACTACTCAAAGGTTTGTCCTCATTGTTCACAAGAAAAAGAAGACAGTGAATCGCATACTCGACGCTACTAGTGATATAAGCCATTTAATTTCATAATTGATCAACTACAAACACAGACTAATGTAGTCTGTGTTTTAAGTCAATAACAAAACTGGGACAAAGTTAGTCTTAGTTTTAAGTGAGCTTTATTAAAGTGTTATTTATGAGCCTATCCATTTGAATAATTTAAATTTTAATAAAATAAAAAGATTTTAATAATTTATTTATTTCTCTTGAGCGTAAAAACGTCTAATAGATTTTTAATGAGATAGTTCACAACTTATAAGTAAGAGAGATGAAAGGGGGATAGGCATTTATCATTTATTTATAGAGTTTTTTAAATTCTATTTATATAGAATGTTTCAATTAAAATATTGAATAGCTTTATCTGAATAAAAATATTTTTTTACATAGCCTGATGAATGAATAAGAGAGTTGTTTTGAAAACTGAATTTATTATTAGATGTATTTATGCGTTTTGTCTTACAGGTGCAGGGTTCAACCATTTACAAACAGTTCTAATGCACGGTTTGTTTTGGGATTATAATAATGCACCACTATTTACCTGTATTTATTGGACATCTTTAACGTTTATTGATCCAATCGCAGCAATTCTTTTATTTTATAGACCACGTATTGGCTTAATTCTAACTTTTCTTATTATATTTAGTGATGTCATTCACAACACTTGGATTACATTAAAAGTGGGTCGAGACTTGCTCAACTATATGTATATTTCCCAATTTTTATTTCTGGTTTTTGTTTTGTGCACAATTAAGTTCCCTTGGAAGGCACATAAGACAAGTTAAAATTTTAAGAGTGGAGAGTAAAAGCATTCTTTTACTCTCCAAATAATTTCTTCAAACTTACGAACGCCACCAATAATTTTCGACATTTGGCTCGTTTAAGTTTAAGAGTTCACCCATTTGAGGTGTACTAATCGCTAATTCGTTTTGTTGAGCCAAAGCGACGATACGTTCAAACGGGTCGTCCCAAGCATGAAGTGCCAAGTCAAAAGTACCATTGTGTATAGGCAACAAATGACGTCCTTTTAAATCGATATGTGCTTGCAGTGTTTGCTCGGGTTGCATATGAACATCTGGCCATTCAGGGTCGTAAGCACCTGTTTCTAACATGGTGAGATCGAAGGGGCCGTAGCGATGTCCAATCTCTTTAAACCCATCAAAATATCCTGTGTCACCGCTAAAAAATACACGTAAGTCATTATCAATAATCACCCACGAGGCCCAAAGTGTTGTATTGCTATCGCCCATACCACGGCCTGAAAAATGATGGGCAGGGGTAGCCACCAATTTTAGTCCATCTACATGTGTGGTGTCCCACCAGTCGAGTTGCTGAACTTTTTCTACTGGAATTCCCCATTTAATGAGTGTGTCACCCACGCCAAGTGGCGTTAAGAAATGCTCGACTTTATCATTAAGTTGCATCACTGCATGGTAGTCGAGGTGGTCGTAGTGGTTATGCGACAAAATCACACCTTTGATGGGCGGTAAGTCGGCAATGTTAATAGGTGGTTGGTGAAAACGTTTTGGTCCAAGCCATTGAAAAGGTGAGGCACGCTCTGAAAAAACTGGGTCGGTTAACCAAAATTCATTTTGCAGTTTTAACAAGATAGTTGAGTGGCCCAAACGAAATAGAGAGCGGTCGGCTGCACTCAACAGTTGTTCTTTCGATAAACTTAAAACAGGAATTTCTCTGTTTGGAACGGTGTCTTTTGGTTTGTTAAATAAAAACTTCCACATAAGTTGGAGCGTTTTGCCAAAGGAAGGCTTGTGTTGGTTTGGACGCGTATTTCTAAATTTGCCATTGTGTTGCTGTGATGGCATTAAGGGATAAGGTAAGTCTGTTGTGTTTGAAATAGTCATCTTGTTTTTCCTTATTGGAACAAACCTATATGTGCAAATAAGAACTTGGGCTAAGTGCTTATTTTGATTTATTTAAATGAGTATTTACTCACTCATTAATTGGTTTAAAAATAAGGACGCCGTGCATCCTTAACTTTTATCTATATTGAAACTGCATGCCAAAACGCTTCAAAACCAGATTTACGATAACGCTCGGTTTGAGAAGGGTCTTGGGCAATAAAATTAAGTGTAACTTCTGCAAGCGCACCTAAAATTGAAGCAATAAATAACGGTGGATAATCTCTTAATTTGCCATCGTTAATTCTTTCTTGAATGTTTTGGGTGAGGTCACAAAAGGTTTGCATGCCAATTTGTTTGCTTTGCTCAGTAATTTGTTCTGAGGTTGAAAGCTGCGCCATCACTTTTCGTTTCAGAGGAGCTTCTAAACTCCAGTCCAAATAGCTTTGCCAGATATGCGACATTTGTGTTTGTAAGTCAGAATCGGCAGGGTAACCAAGCATCATGACCTGACGCAGTTCGGCCTTTAGTGAAAGGTATAACTGGTTCAGCAGTTCTTCTTTATTACTAAAATAGGTAAATAAAGTTCCTTCTGCCACGCCAGCAACTTTAGCAATTTTTGAGGTAGATGCACGCTCGCCAAGCTCAGCTAATGTTTCAATAGCAGCGCTTAAAATTGCATTACGTTTATCTTCACTACGAGGACGAGCCATATACAAACATATTAATTGAGTGATTACTCAATCATACATAAAAATAAAGAGAGAGCAAGAAAATATGAAAATATTTATGTCTATTCTTTAAAGTTTCTGTTCTCAAAAGAACAGCTCAAATTTAAGCTGCCAATCAATTAAAAAATAATGAAAGCCAACTTAAGTTTGAGCATGCAAAGTTATACTAAATGAGTATTTATTGAATACTTACTCGCCAGATCGCATTCCCAACATCATCTGCAACCAGTAAAGCTCCTGAGCGATCTTGTGTGAGGCCTACAGGTGCACCATACAAACTCTTTTGATCTTGAGAGTAAAAACCACTCACTACAGTCTTAGGTATTCCTGTTGGTTTTCCATTTATAAATGGGATGAACACTACGTTGTAACCATTTAAGGGAGTTCTATTCCAACTACCATGATTACTTACAAAAGCACCTTTTTTAAATTGATCGCCAAGATTTGTTGTTTCCGATGCAAACCATAAACCTAAAGGTGCGACATGCGAGCCTAATGAATAATCTGGCTTAATCGCTTTTTTAACCAAATCTGGGCGTTGTTGTTTTACACGTGTATCTAAATGCTGACCAAAATAACTATAAGGCCACCCATAGAAACCTTTATCTTGTACAGCAGTTAAATAGTCAGGGACTAAACTTCCACCAATTTCATCTCGTTCATTTACTATGGCAAAAAGTTGATTGGTTTCAGGTTCTATTTGTAAACCTGTTGGGTTTCGTATACCACTTGCATAGATACGACTAGCACCAGTAAGTACATCAACTTCAAGTACAGTTGCTCGGCGATATTCAACAGCTAAACCTTTTTCACCAATATTACTATTCGAACCAACGCCAACATATAGCTTGGTTCCATCTTTACTAGCGACTAAAGATTTTGTCCAATGGTGATTAATCGTGTCTGGTAAATCTGATAGAACCGTTCCCGTTTCATTAATGGACGTTGAGCCGTCTACATAATGATATTTAGTAATGTTGTTTGTATTAGCAACGTATAAAGAGTCACCAATGAGCTGTACACCAAAAGGAGAGTAGAGGTTTTTAAGGAAAACATATCGCTTCCATTCACCTGTTTCAGTTGGTCTTAGCAAGGTTATTTGGTTGCCACCTTTCCCACCTTTTCCGGAAAGGCCTTTAACTTTATTTGCAATAAGCTGTTTCGGTGTCGTAGTCGGTGCTTCACCAGGGCTATTCGATTCAACAACTAAAATATCGCCATTTGGAAGTGTGTAAAGCTGTCTTGGGTGTAATAATTTATCGGCAATTTTTTCAATTTTTAACCCTTGAGCCACAACAGGTTTTTGATTTTCTGCCCAACCCACTCCTCGTGGAACTTTCATAGGAGGAACTAAATAATTTTGGGCTTCTGGTAACTCAGGATTTGCACCATATTGTTTATCAAGATCCATAACATTTTCTTTACTACATCCAAATAGTGCTAAGTTCATTAAAAAAAATAATGTGGTTTTATAGATAGTTTTCATATTCCCTTCCTATTAATCTTCTACATCATTTCTAGCAGTTGATTCAAATATGTAATAAAGACCAATTAATAAAACAGTAATGAAAGAAAGAATTACGTTAGCAGGAACAATCCCATACGCATCTCTACTATGTATAAAAGCATTAAAAATTCCGCTTACTATGGCAAAACCGTAGAGAAAAAATCCTGTGATTTCAACTTTCCTGATATTTTGTATTGGACGAAACCACACATAAAATAAATTAATTAAACGGGGAATAATGGCAATGATGAGTCCAAGTACAACCAGCCAACTCGCTGCATTGGCCCATAATATTTCGCCTGTATTTTTATAAGTAATATCAAAAATTAAAGCCCCGACGAAGAAACCAAATGGAATGGGGTTTAATAATGAATAAAGGGTATAAAGCACTCCATTTCTTGATCTTACTATTTTCATAATCCATCCTTTTTTATAAAAAGAGTGTTATTTTTATATATTTATATAAAAATTTTGGATGTTTGTTTTTTGTAATGTCAATTTAGTGAATTACTTTAATTTATTATCTGGTTGAAATAGTGGCGTGTTAATATAATATAAAGTTTTTATAGGTTTTTATGAGGTTAACTTAATGTTTTTTTTGATTTAATTTTTTAACTTTAAATGTTTTTCATTAATTTAATTTATGAAAAAATTCTTATTAAAAATAAATTTTTATGATTTATATTCCTTATTTATACTTATAAATATATTATATAATAATATTTTAAATGCTTATTGGATTAATTTATTTAAAACAAAAAATAATTGTTTTAAAAATGATGTTTCAAGTTTTGTACTTTTTTGTTTTTTTAAATAATTTAAAATAAAACTTGGTTTTAGCTATTTTAATCCTGCCAATAAGGTGTTTCACCATAGACCTCCGCAAAATAATCAATAATTACCCGAATATTTAAAGGCGGATGACGCACATTCGGATAAATTGCTGCGATGTGCTGTGGTTGCGATTTAATAGAGGATTCATATTGAGGTAAAATTTTGATTAATTTGCCATTCTTTAAAGCCTCACCAATTAACCAGTCAGGAAATAAAACAATTCCCATTCCATGGAGTGCAGCCATCATTAAGCTTTCAGCATTATTTGAAGCAAGTAAGGGCACAATTGGATAATGTATCCATTCCTCATTGGGTTTTCTCACTAACCAACGATTAGGACCTTCAAACCCTTTATAGACTAAGCATTTATGGTCATTGAGTTGTTGGGGATGATCAAGAGCGCCATATTTAGCAATGTAGCTAGGCGAGGCTGCCAAATGATATTTTTGTGTGCCGAAAATACGTGCATGAAATGATGAATCTGTCAGGGTTCCAATACGAAAAATTAAATCGGTACTATCCCGAAGAGGATCTATAAATTCGTCTGTCTGAATGAGTTCTATTAAAAGCCGTGGATAACGTTCTGATAAACCCGCTAACCAAGGCGCAATATGCCGTTGACCAAAAAATACGGGTGCATTAATTCGGACCAGTCCAGAGGGTTCTATTGTTTTATCTTGCAATGCCTTTTGAGCTTCATCAAATTGCTCTGTAATTCTTTTGGCATATTCAAAAAATAATTTGCCCGATTCGGTCGGAGTGATGGCTCGTGTATTTCGATAGAAAAGTTGTTGTCCCAACGCATCTTCTAACTGTTGAATGGTCCGAGAAATCATCGATGCCGACACATCTTCTTTTCTCGCCACAATAGAGAAGTTTTGAGCATTATATACACTGATAAAAAAGCGAAGGGTACGAATATCAATCGAATTGGTTAAATTCATCTGTGCAATTTCTGCAAAAGTGATTCATGAATTATGCTGTTTTTCTATTGAATTGACTACTCTAACATTCGTTGTCTAAATAAAATGAGGCAATGTTTTATGCAAATTCTATTACTGTTCCTTACCATTTTGGGTGGAATGGGGCTATCAGTGGAGGCAGGGCTTTTAGGGCCATTAGGTACAGAAGTTGGGGAGTTATGGGCTACTTTTAGTATTTTTGGCGTAGGCGCAGCCCTCACTTTTTTATTGATGCTGTTCTTTAGCCCACGGAATAGCCCTTCATTTTTTACCCTTCCATCTTGGCAGTTATTGGGAGGCGTTATTGGTCCCATCTACGTCATTATTCTCACCATTACTGCGCCGATTATTGGCATTGCCATGACCATGATTGGGATTTTAGCAGGTCAAGTTTTTAAGAGTCTTATTATTGATCACTATGGACTACTCGGAACTCCGCATAGAAAAGTAGATCGTAAACGTGTGCTTGCGCTTGTTTTTATTGTGGTTGCACTTTCATTAGTCGCAAAAGCATAAGAGGGTAATATGACAATATTCATGATTTTATTGGCTGTCATCGGTGGTGCTCTTTTAAGTGTTCAAGCCGCAATTAATGGTCAGCTTGGCAGTAAAGTTGGCGTATTTCGTAGTGCTTTTTTGACGTTTTCGGTAGGCGCTTTAATTACGGCATTGCTTATTTTTTACTTTGAGCCAAAACACACTTTAACATTGCTAGACGTACCTAAATGGCAATTGCTTGGGGCAATGTGTGGCGTTCCCTATATTGTGATTATGGTCTTAGCTGTGCAAAGAATAGGGGCGGCAGTTGCTACGGTTGCGGTGATATTTGGGCAACTTTTAATGAGTATGTTGATTGATAATTTTGGTTGGTTTGGCAATGAAATTCTGCCTTTTTCAACATATCGCTTAGGCGCACTCATCTGTTTAGCGATTGCACTTTATTTTATCTATTCGAGTAGTAAAACGACTCAAGCAAAACCTAATAGTTAATATATATATAAAGCAGGAGAGTTTTATTAAGATAATATTTAAGGTTTTCTTAATTGTGTAATTAAATGAAAAACAATAATTAATTAAATATTATCTAGCCAATTTCACATTGACACCTTAAATATTGCAGATTACCATTTGCGGGCTGGCCTACATTGCCAGCTGGTTTTGACAGACCATGTAGTAAGACCGCATCAGACTTATTCCTTTCTGAGGGATAGTTTTATGTGCACACCCCGTTCCCTCCCGTTGCGGTAGGACGGGAGTGGGACACCTTCGGGTGTGCTGGAGTCTTACCCAGTCTGTCAACCTGCTTCCGTTCTGCCACCATAATTTATAATGTTTCGGCAGAACTCCAAGTTTAAAGGAGTCGGCTTTGCACATTCATCATTTATTGGCAGACATTGCCAAGGTCTATAACGACACAACTTAAATCACTTTAAAGCAGCTCGATCGCCGTTAGGCTTTTCAGGCTTTAAATCATTTCGATTAAAAACTTAGCAACAATAAAACTTGAGATGTGCCAAGCATAGTCTTTACGACTTTGCTGTGCTTTTTTTCTCCCAAAAAAGTATCTCATTTATATACAACAAGAATTTATTTATAACGGTAAAACGATGCCAACTTTAGAAAAATCTTCCAAAAAATTACAGGTTATTCATACTGCAATAGAGCTGTTCAATCTTTATGGATTTCACAATGCGGGCGTGGACCTCATTGCTAAAAAATCCAAAATACCTAAAGGTACTTTTTATAACTACTTTCATTCAAAAGAACGCCTTATTGAAACGTGCATATCCTTTCAAAAAAGCAAACTTAAAGAAGAAGTGCTGGCAATTATTTACTCGAGCCGTTACCGAACCTCAAGCGATAAACTCAAAGAGATTATTGTTTTACATGTCAATTTTAATAGCCTGTATCATCTATTGCTTAAAGCCATTTTTGAAATTAAGCAGATTTACCCGCAGGCCTACCGTATGGCAATTGAGTATAGAAAATGGTTGCTTCGAGAACTTTTTGATTTGGTTTTTAGTTTAGAGAACAGCACACTAAAACCAAGTGCCAACATGGTTTTAAATCTTATTGATGGCTTGATGTTTCAGATTTTAAGCTCAAACAGTTTGGAAGAAAGGGATGTGGTGGTGGAGATGTTTTTTGGTGGGAAATTAAATAAGTAATTCCACATAGATAAATTATAGTTTATAAAGCTAATTTAAAATTATCAAATCTTTATAACTATTTTTAATGGATAGAAAGCCAATAAGGTTATTTTATGAGAGAAATAAGAGAATTAAATAAATTATTAAAATATTATAAAACATATAGTATTGAAAGTTTGAATCATTCATTAAAATTTGATCAAAAATATATACTAGATAGTTTAGATGGGAAAGATATAATTTTCCCTCATCATATAGTGGGTATGTCTATATCTTATGCCCAGTTGGCATTCTTAAAAATTGAAAATAATAATTCAGATATAGAGGCTTTAAAAAATTTAAATCTTGCTTTGATGTATGCAGAGGTGGGAAGAGAATTACAATTAAAAGATTTTAAAAGAAAACCTTTAGATAAAATGAATATACATGACTTAAAGAAGTATTTTTCGGAATTTTCTGCATTACTTTTTGGGGCGATTTTGTTAAATAATAAAAATTTAGCAAAGAAATTAGCATGCCAAGTAGAGTTTTGCTTACAACAAAAATTTCTATCTGATTTTCCTTTAAGTTATGATTATTTTTCATTATGGGCTTATTACAAATGGATTAATGAAAAATTTACATTAGCATCAAAAATAGATGGAAAATTTAAAGATTTGATAAATAATTGGTCATGTGACTCAGTATTTCTAGAACCATTACTCATAGATATAGCAAATTTACACTGCGAAGAATTAATAGATAACGATTCACGTAAGTATCCTCCAAAATTTATTAACCCTCCATTTACTTTATTGCCACTTGAAATTCATGTAATTAATAAATTACGTGCATTAGATAAATTAGATGAAGTATCTTTAAACCATCCTTTAATGAAAACCTATTCAGCACAAATTACAGAATTTGAAGTGATAGGTGATAATTTGCTTGAAACGATACAGATAAATTTTTTGTAGCTGAATCAACCTACTCAAAAGTGTGGTTGAAAACAGTTGGGGTACAGGAGGATACAATGGCATGAATTTATATATATACCGAATATATTGATAAATTTGAATTAATTATAGTCATTACTTAGAAATGACTATGTATAGATTGGATATACCGCAGTGAAAATTTTGATTGAGCCATCAGTTCTTAGAACCAAATCACCATTTTTCATTATTGCTAAAAATTTCTTTATTTTTGGATTGCTTTGGGTGTTATTTTTATTTCTGTATGGAGTTTTTGATCCAGAATCGTATTTTTTTATATTTATTTATCTAATTAGTTTCTATGCTACTTATTTTTTTGGATATTTAATATCTAAACCTATTGTTTCAGACCTTGACTCTAACACTCTTAATCGAGTTAAGTTTTTAAGCCTTATATTTTTTGCTCTTTATTATGTAATAATACCTCTACGCTTCTTTCTATTTGATATTAATAATAATTTATATGGTTTTAGACTTGGATTTGGACTCGTTTTTCCATTCTGGACACTAACTCCAATTTTTATCACTAATCTGAAGAATAAGTTTTATATTTATGTATGTGTCTTGCTATGCGCTCTAGAAGTAATTTTTTGGGTAATATTTTTTAAAATGAGTGATTCTGAATTTTACAAGAGATCGTCATCTGTTGCTATGTTCACAAGTTCTCTTATATTCGCCTTAACTTTTCCTTGGTATTTATCTTGGCTAAGAGAAATAGACATCAATAAATGGGTTTTACCATTCTTTTTTAAAGAAGATAGATTTATATCTAAATTAATATCATGGATAGCAATAGGACTCGGTAGTTGCTTTATGTTGTTGTTCTATCTTTGCTTCTAAAAAAAGAATACTAAAAAGGAGTACCTATGAGATCTTTACATCAGGTAGCAGCTAGTGAAATAGCGGTAGTACCTTACTATCTGAAAGGGTATTAGCAACATGGCTTGCAATACGGTATAAACGAATATGAAAGAGCTGAACCGTTAGGTGCGCAATGTACAAATTGCCATACCATTCTATGGATAACAGGTCGTAATGATCCTATTTTGAATGAAGATGATAGTAATATACCTGACAGTGGACCAATTTACAGAGAGTATTATAAAAATAAACTAAAACGGTTTTTAAGTTCATTACCTTTCTGCCCAAATTGCCATCAACAGGCATATGATTTATTCGTTAATAATACAACATCATCTAGATTTGAAGATGGCAGTCCAGCTCCAAAATATCCAGAGGAATATTATGGGGTTGATGAAGAAATGTCAGCTAAAGTCAAAGATAAAGCTGTATGGTGGTATGGTGGTATGGTGGTATGGTGGTATGGTGGTATGGTGGTATGGTGGTATGGTGGTATGGTGGTATGGTGGTATGGTGATGAAACCGAGGCTAAAAGGCTAAATCTGAAATTTTTATAATATTTTTTAAATACACGGTTGATAATCAAAAATTATTGATTAAGAAAATATTACATATAGTCGAATTAATGGTTTTTATGATCCTAGAGGGACAATGATATGAAATTATATCCAATACCTGCTGATTTTATTAATGAAAAAGTGAATCTTTCATGGTGTGATATCAAATGGGGCTATGAAAATAATTTTCTCACTTCAGAAATACCAATAAAAAAAGCAGAGAATAGTTTATTAACGGAAAACTATACTAACGCTGAACTTGAATTGTCATTCCTTAACCCAAGTGAATCAAATGACATCACTCCTTTTATTAATGAACTATGTCCTAAATTTAAAGAAGATGAATATGAGCACATCAGTCAAAAATGGTTATATGTAATTCTTAGTTGGCTCTGGATTAATCAAGAAAACTTTGAAGATCCATTAGATGAGGTGGAAAGTATTTATACAGATTTTGATTGTCCAGCCGAAATGGATAGTTTTATTAAATATATGCCTCCTACGGATGGATACGATCCCTCATTGTACTCTTATGCAGAAAATATTAATCGCTTAATGAAGAATTGGGAAAATTACTTACAAAAGAGTGCTCTAAAGTACAAATAAAGCACTGTGTGATTTATGACACTTAAGAATATTAGACAAATTTTTTAAATAGTGGAGAACCATCAAATGCTACAAGATATTGGGGATCAGTATCCAAATGGCGCAATTAATAAAGAAATTATTGAAAATTTTGCAGCTACTTTAGAAGTTACATTTCCACCAGAATATGTTGAACTTATTTCTCAACATGATGGAATTTATCCTGAAATTTCTAACTTTGATTATGTTGACACTGATGGTGAGCTAAATATCAGTACAGTAGAGTTAGGGGGATATTTGCATGAACCTCGAATAGAAGGGATGCAATTTCCCGAAGGTGCTGATGATTATGAAGGAAAATTAATAGGATTTGGATCTACACCTGGTGGAAATTTTATTTGTTTTGATTACAGATTTCCTTGGATAAAAGATCAACCAAAGATCGTGCTTGTTTTACATGACGACTTCTATAATTTTGGAATGAATGAGGGAAAAAGAAAGGTTCTGTACCTAGCAGATAACTTTGTACACTTTATAAATTCATTACATGAATTTATTGAATACTGATTATTATTATTTGAAAAAGCATCACAAAGATGCATGTTTTGTTATTACACATTGCTTAAAAAATATACAGAAACCTCCCTAAAACGAGTTGGAACGCTACAAACGCGAATGATACTTTAAGTTTCACTCTTCCCAATAAGTGAGGTGAGCAATGAAATTGTTAGCTTTGGTTAGCATGGGAGTTGCAGCAAGTTATTGGTATAAAACTATAAAAAATAGCAAGCTAACTCTCAGAAAATCAAATTTTGATGAAATAGTAAAAAACTTTGTAATAGCAGACTTTAAAGTCTAATGCATTTAATAATGTTAATTAAATAAGAAGCTCATCGGAAGATGGGCTTTTTTATTGGAGTAGTGTTTATTGCGTTTCGAGTTAGTCGGTATTTATAATTGCATCGAATTTTTAAATAAAAATGGCAAATGACAACTACAGTAAGACTTAATCACACATCATCTTCTGGAACTAAAGGAGATGGACGTGATCAGAAAGAAAAATTTATAGATTATTGTGAATATAAGTATTTTCTACCTGATAGTCAGAAATGGGGTGTTTCAGTAAAAACTGAATTAACTCAAGCAGAAATAATAGAAAAGCAAAAATGTAATGACGCTATCAATAATCCTTTCACATCAGAATACTATCTTTTGCTTTGTCTCATAATTATTACGATTATATTTTTCACTTTTTGGAATATGAAAGGTTATCTTTCTATAAAAAGGAGAGAGCAAGAGACAGGAATTAAAGCGAATATATCATTTGAAATGAAAATCATATGTTTAGTTTCATTCTTACTTACTCTCATTGTCGCGGGAGTATTGTACGTTCTCTATTTTCTTTATCTTAATTATAAATATCAGTACTGAAGTATCTAAATTAGTCGAACATGTTTTGCTACAGAAAGTCCCCCTAAATATCGAGTATGGGTGGGGCTTTTAATTTACATATACTTTTTAAATAATAAATTATCAAAAGTTAAAGGATCAGGCTTTTTGGAAAGAATAAAAGTTAGGATAAATATGTAAAGCAGATCATGAATATAAAAGAACCAACTTGTCCAAGTTATTAAGTCTAGCCCTGATGGAATTGTATAGATGCCTACTGTGATGAATGCAATAAAACAAATAAAGATTAAGATCACACAAGAAAGTTGAGTAAAAAGCCCGATAGTGAGTAGAAGTCCCAGTACAAACTCAAAAAGAGATACAAAGATAGCCATAAATTCCGGAAATGGTATTCCTGCATGAATTATGGTATCCAACATAATTTGTTGATTCTTTTCTACAAAGAGCTTGTTATAGCCAGTCGTTAAAAAGAATAGCCCAATCGATATTCTTATTAGAGTTAGAGAGAAATTATTAAACTTTGAGGAGTAGAGAGGATTTTGAAAGAATATTCGTAACATAACTAGATTAGTAGGAAGAAATGAAAATAAGAATTTAAAATATGGATTAACTATTCAAGCTTTAGCAAGTTTTGTGATGTATGAAATTTGTCTTTTAACTTTTTATATATAAAGCAAGTAACTGATTTATTTTGGAAATTAATATACGGTTACAATGCGGTAAGCCTTATTCTATATGGGTTATGGGCAAGGCTTACCTTTATAATTTATGATATATTCGTTTCAAACAGATAATTAATATTTTTAAAATATGAAAATACATATTTTTTTAGGTTTAATGATGAGCCTGCTTTTAGCTTGTTCAAATAATGTATTAAACGGTGAAACTACTAATCAAGCTCAAGAACAGCCACTAGAGAAAGAAGCTCAGCCTCCAGTACTTAGCACAAGTAAAGAATGGGATCCGTCGTTTGATTGCGACCCAGTTAAAGCTAAGAATCTCATAGGTAAAACTGACTTAGCAGAAAAACAGGTACTATCGATAACTAATGCGAGAGTTTATCGAAGTGCTTACGTTGGGGTGCCAGTTACAGAAGAATTACGTCCAGATCGTGTTACCATAGTACTTGATCCAAAAACAAAAAAAATAGTTGCTAGTATGTGTGGCTAACTTGCAAAATAAACAAAAAATAACGGTTCATAATATTTTGTTTTATAAATTGTAATTTTCCAATTTTTCCTTAGAAATATTATCTTTAATAGTAATGTATTACAGGAATACTTAAGGTTATTCAGTTCATCTTTAAAATTTGGTTGGTTTTTATATAAACAATATATTGTTATAGTTAAATCTTATTTTTGACCAGAAGGTAAAAATGAAAAAAATATTAGCACTAACAATTTTAATTTCATCATCTTTAACATTTGCTGTATCAAATGACGGAGCTGAGTAGGACATCCGTAGTTATTCATTATTACATGGTGTTAGTACAGCAGAAGCAAATAAAGCATTATTTTTAGAAGCTAATCGAGACTCTGCACTCGACGCTATTGAAAAAGAATTTAAAGGCCGTATAGCTGGTATTTATATCGAAAGTTCACCTACATATAAAATTGTGGTTAGAGTGAAAGGTTATGGTCAGAATGAAAAAAGGAATGTGTTAGTAGGAAATACAATTTCTAAAAGTAATCTACCTATTGATATCCAGTATGGTGCTAAAGAAACTAGAGAAGGGGCTAAAGGACAATTAGATAAAGCTGCAAAATTAGCCAGTAAATATTTTTCTAAAGTTCAAACTGTTGAATATGATGAAAAAAGCGGAAATATTTATGTGAGTGTAACTGGTCAACAATCAACTGAGAATCAAAGAAAAATAGATCAGATTAACGCTGCTTGGAGTAACCCAAATCTACCAATAGAAATTAAATTTGTTAGTTGGTCTATTAAGCCATTATAGTTTGTATAATTGATTCTTCTAAGTAACGATAAAATAATATGTTTATAGAATTTAAAGATTTTAAGAAAAAACGAAACATCGCTTTATTAATTGTAATTTTTCTTATTTTTGGTGGGGCATATTTCATTATTAACAATAAGGGAAATATTCAAAGAGTTGAATCAGTAATATATACCGATAAAACGATAAGTGAGAAATTTGGAGAAATTAAAAGTTATAGTATTCGTGGTTTTGGATCGGACCATTATTCTAGCCCTAAGCGACCAGCTTACTCTTATAAGATTGATATAACTGGGGAAAAAGCTGATGGAATAGTTGAAATTGATATGAGAAAAGATCAAGAACAGCTTAAATATCTATATACGATTAAAATTACGGATGTAAGTCCTCATAGTTTTCGTATAAGAATAGGAAAACATTGATACATCTTAGTCTTTAAGATTTGTTATAAATCAAAAGAGACCATTAATGGTCTCTTTTGATTAAATCTTTTATTTCTAAAACCTAAACTGCTTTTTGAACCTTCTGTACTTTTGGTAACGACGGTTTTCTTCCCAAATATAGCGCAATCATGGCACCTGTAAATGTCAGAATACATAAAGGTAAAAGAGAAATAGGGAAGCTACCCGAATAATCTTTCACAATGCCCATAATAGAGTTCATGAGGCCTGTACCAATATGTGCAATGGTGTTGACCGCTGCAATGCCTACAGCAACCAGAGTCGGTGGTAAGCGTTCAGAAACTAACGCCCAGAAAGGCCCTTTGATTGCGTAGTTACCCATCAAAACGATAGAGAATAAAACTAAGCTCAAGGTTAAAGATGACGTAAAAATAGTAAGGAGCAAACCAAAACTGGTTACAAATAATGGAATCGCTGTATTTAAGCTCTTATTGCCACTTTTATCGGCATGTACGCCCCAAACAATCATGAAAACTGCAGCTAAGCCAAAAGGAATCATATTTAAGAGTCCTGTTTCCATGGCAGTTAGATGGAAGGCTTTTAAAATTTGAGGCATCCATAACGATAAGATATTGCTGGTTGCTGAGCTTCCTGCATAAATAATTGCGAAGAACCATAAATATTTATTGGTAATAAGAAGCTTAAACTTACTCTTTTTCTGCTCAGCACTGTCTTGTTTTTCAGAGTTTAACAACTGGGTTTTCTCAAAAGTTAAAGTGTTTGAGAGCCATTCCTTTTCTTCTTTAGTTAACCATTTAACATTATTTGCATTGTTAGGTAGCCATACGAGACACAATAAACCAAGAAGAATTGCGGGTAAGGCTTCAAGAATTAAAAGCACTTGCCATCCACTTAACCCCAGTAAACCATGTAAACCTAACAATAAAGCAGATAAGGGCGAACCAATAAAGTTAGATAAAGGAATGGCAACCATAAATACGGCAACAATTCGTGCCATATATCGTTTAGGGAACCAGAGCGTTAAATATAGTAATACGCCCGGGAAAAAACCAGCTTCGGCAGCGCCGAGTAAAAATCTTGAAATCGAATAAGAAATGGGGCCGGTAATAAAGGCGGTACAGCAACCCACAATTCCCCAAGTAATCATGATTCTGGCAATCCAGATACGTGCCCCCAGCTTTTCCATTGCCATGTTGCTGGGAATTTCAAATATAACGTAGGCAATAAAGAATAATGTTGCACCAAAGCCAAACGCGGTAGCAGTTAAACCAATTTCTTGGTTCATGGTTAAAGCGGCGAATCCAATATTCACCCGATCAATATAAGCGATGAAATAACAAAGAATGAGAAAGGGAAGAATACGAAAAGAAAGTTTACGGATCGTTGACTTTTCTACTTCCGATATAGATATATCATTTTTCATACATACTCCTTATGTACGTGAGAAATCAAACAGCTCGGTCGGGTTCTGATTTAAAATTAAACATTGCTCGTGTTTATCAAACACAATCTGTTTAAAAGTTTTAAATGCGTCCTCATAAGTTATTGAAGATTCATGTTGGGTATGTGGCCAATCGCTTCCCCAAATGAGTTTTTGTAAAAAACCTTTTTCTTTAAAAATGTTATATGCCTGCTGGGCAATATTTATGTTGTTAGGCGTAGTACCTAAACGGTAGAAACCGGACACTTTAATCCAGTGCTGTTTTACGTTAAGTAAGCTTAGAAACTTCTGATAATCTGGATCTTCAATCCCTTTAACTGGATCAACTCGGCCAAAATGGTCAATCACGACATCAAAACTATAGTCACCCAGTTGTGGTAAAAGCTGGACCAGATATTTTGGTGGAGCGTGCAATTCAACTTGCCAGTTGAGACTTTCCACATTTCGTAAAAACTTTTGCCATTCAGGCGTATTTAGCGAAGGTGGGTTGAGACCGAATAGATTTAAGCGAATACCGACGATGCCTTGTTCTTTAAGTTGCAATAGCTCATCAAAAGTCGTCGTATGTTGAACAACCGCGATTCCTTTTAAACGGTCAGGGTATTGCTGAATTGCATTTAACATCGCTTGGTTATTTGTACCCAAAAAGCTGGGTTGAACTAAAATGCCATGCGTAAAATTGTGTTGATCAAGATGAGAGACAAAACTTTGTACAGTTGCATCGTAATTAGGTGCGTATCGTGCTGTTTCGATACTATGGTCCTGAGTCGAAAAAACATGTGCATGTGTATCTATACAGTTCATTTCCATCTCACATTACAAATTTTAAAGCGAAAATAGCGATTAAAGCAGCAATGACTCCTACAGGAATTGCTTTAAATAACAGTTGATTAAAGAATTTGGTTTTGTCGATATCTGCTGGCGCTGAAGCCATAATGAGGCTACCGCCAGACGAGAAAGGTGAAATGGCCGTAGACTGAGCGCCAACCACAATACAAATGAACAGCACTAGCGGATTTAGCCCAGAGGTAAGTGCAAGTGCCGGAACAATTGGGAATAAGGTAGGAGCAACTACGCCTAGAGTGCTTGAAAATACAGACATAATGGCACTGATGAGACATAACAATACTGGAATACCCCACACAGGAACATTGTTTGCTAACCATTCAGAAAGGGTCGTAATAATGCCAAGCTTCACACCTAATGCGATGAGCATGCCAACACCGCAAATCATGATCAGTGTTCCCCAAGGCACAAGTGCGATGACCTTTTTCTCATCAGCAAGTTTCATAAGTAAACTAATGAGCGAGAAGGTAATGGCAAGGAAGGCAATATCAATTTTGGAGTTTAAAAAGCTGATGGTTTTTACATCTGGAAATACAAGGTGCAAGATTGGAAAAACTAAAACAATCGACATCATTAAAATAATAAGGAAGATAGATTGTTTCTGTTTTTTGTCGAATGGCTCAGGCTTTTGATCTTCAATAACAATTGAATTACTTTGTCTATTCCAGAGGGTATAAATGCCCAACACTGCAATTGGAATAATTAAAGTTAAGACAAAAATGCCACTGCTATATGAAAAAGCTGTTTGTGAACTAATGCCGGTATTTTCCATTAAACTTCGAAAAATAATGCCACTTTGCGATGTCATAAAATTTGCGCCCGCTAAAGCGCCGTAATTTGCAGCCATCCCTCCAATAATCATATTCATATTGGTTTTTTTACACAGCAACAGGGTAATCGGTGCCATAAAAGCAAGTACCGTATAAAAACCTGCACCGAGGCCTGCAATAATGGTTGCTGCGAAAAAAATTGCTAGAGGTAAAAACTGAGGAAACTTACGGCACTTGTATAAAAGATGACTAGCGAGCTTTTCTAATGCGCCATTTGCCAAAGCAAAGTTATAAAACAGAGTGACGGATAAAATAATAAAGAAAATTTTGACAGGCCATAATTCAATAACTTCGGAAGGTTTAAGTCCCATGCCAAAGCAACCAATCAGGTAGGCAAACGCTATCGTAAAAAATCCGATATTAATTTTCGTTTTATAACCTAAACCTATCGATACGGCTAAAGCCATTAGCATCAATGCAGTCATATTATCTTCCTTGATAAATATATAAACATCTAAACATATATATGTTTGGTTTTTTGTATTACACAGAACTATGCTAATATTGTCAAATCGATTTCATAATGTTTAACGCAAATGCTTGATGAGACTGCATTTAAAAATTTTAAATTGCCAAGATATGAAAAGGTCCGTTGGGAACTTCAAAAACTACTGATTCAGTCAAAATGGACAGTTGAAGAGCCTATTCCAAGTGAACAAGAACTTGCGCAAATGTATAGCGTATCGGTAGGAACCGTTAGAAAGGCGGTTGAAGGACTGGTTGAAGACGGCTTATTAGTTAAACAGCAAGGAAAAGGAACTTTCCTAAAACAACCTAATTTTGAAAATTCGCTCATTCGTTTTTTTAGATTACGCAATAAGAAAGGCGAATTCATTCAGCCTCAAGGCCAAATCAAAAAAGTAGAAGTGTGTGATGCAATATCGGAAGTAAATGCTGAGCTGGGGCTTGGGCTTACTGAAAAGTTACTTTATATCGAGCGTGTCCGTAAACATGAAGAAGTCGTTGTTTTAAGCGAGAGAATCTGGCTGCCTGAACGCTTATTTAAAAACCTAGAAGAAATTCCAATCGCTGATTTTGGTAACTTACTTTATCCATTTTATTATCAGCACTGCGGTCAGTTTGTTTCTTCTGCGACAGAACGGTTAACTTTTGAGAAAAATATTAAAGACAGCTATCTAAATAATAATCTTGAAGATCCTTTAGTTAAGGTATGCCGCATTGCAAAGAATCTTGAAGGTGTAGCAGTCGAATACCGTGAGTCTTATGGTCTAGCCGATAATTTTCATTATGAAATAACAATTAATTAATTTTTTATGCAGCTTAATAGAGATTTCCTCATTAAGCTGCAAAAGTTGGTTCACTAACGTTAGGAAGCGAGTCATTACCCCATAAATCGAGCATCGGCTATTCCTTGAATGCCTATACTTTGTGCTGGTATTTATAAGGTATTGATAACAAATTCTTAGTTGTAAAAAGCTTCAGCCCATTCTATTTTTAAATAGAAAAGGGAGTGAATTATGAAAAATATTTTATTGATTTTGACTGTATTAAGTGGATTGAGTTTAACAGCTTGTGCTGTTCATACACGTGAAGGAAGCGTTGTGATCGATCCAGATGGTCGCTTGATTGATGGTGGTAGTCATGGCCGTTTCTGTCCTCCTGGACAAGCAAAAAAAGGGAATTGCTAAAACTTAAAATAATTGCATGCATGACTAGGTTTTTCTTAAAACTTCCTTCGGGAAGTTTTTTGTCTTTAAGTTAATTGATAATAAAATTCAGATCGTTTTAGCTGTTAAGCACCCGCTTCTCAAGCATTCCATAAAAGTTTTTAAAATAATATTGTGGTTTTTGCCTTTGTGAGTAATTAAGCAAAAGCGTATGCTATATAGTTGTAGAGTTAATAGAAAATATATCAAATAATAAAATTATTATTATGAATTTTTATAGTTTTTATTATTTTTTGTGGTAAATTTTTTGCGTTATAAATAGGTGTTTTACAAAAATGCAAAATATACTTACTTTTATTAAAAATGGTCAAAAAATTACTTTAGATGCAAGTAATATTAAAAGCGTAAAAGATACGGGAAATGGTTTTGAAATTACTCTTAAGAGTGGTGAGGTAATTCAAGCTGAATCATATAGTGTTACTCCTAATACTCAACCTGTGGAGCAAGTTTCTAGTCAACAAGTAGAAAATAATTCTGAGGCTGATGAGGAAGCTGAAAAGGAAGAGGTTCTAAAAGAAAAGAGTTTATGGGATTCACAAGCAATGTTATGGGGTGGTGCTGCGATTGCACTTGGTGGTATTGCGGTAGCGGTATCAAGTAGCGGCGGCAGTGATATTTCAACACCTTCTGATCAGACTCCTCCAGCGAGTTTAACTAAAATATTGTCTAAAGATGGTAAAACGGTAAGTGGTTTAACAGAAGCTGGAGCAACTGTTATAGTTGAAAACTCAGTTGGTAAAGTAATCGGTTCTGCCAAAGCTGGAGCAGATGGGGCATACTTAATTAATTTGGATAAAGCCTATATTAATGGTGAAACACTAAAAGTTTCTGCTCAAGATGCTGCTGGCAATAGTACCTTGAAACAAGAGATTGTCGCTTCTGATATTACGGCCCCTACTTTAGTACATGCTATTTCTTCTAACGGTAAAACTATTACAGGTTTGACAGAGGCTAATTCAACTGTCACCGTCAAAGATTCATCTGGAAAAATTATTGGAACTTCAAAGTCTGATAATGATGGAAAATATACAATCATACTAGATAAAGCTTATTTAAATGGTGAAAAACTTACTATTTCTGCCGAAGATTTAGCTGGTAATAAATCAACAATTCAAACAATTTTGGCTGATGATAAAACTGCACCATCAAGTCTGACTGCAACGATTGATACCGCAGGTAAAGTGGTTGCAGGTACGACTGAAGCGAATGCTGTTGTAATAGTTAAAAATGCTGCAGGAACTGTCGTCGGTACAGGCACAGCTGATGCCACAGGTAAATACTCGATTACGCTAGATAAAGCATACCTAAATGGTGAAAGCTTAAGTGCTACAGCGTCAGATAAAGCAGGTAATGCTACCGTATCAAAAACAATTGCTGCGCCAGACACTACGGCACCTTCAAGCCTGACTGCAATGATTGATACCGCAGGTAAAGTGGTTACAGGTACGACTGAAGCGAATGCTGTTGTAATAGTTAAAAATACTGCAGGAACTGTAGTTGGTACAGGTAATGCCGATACCACGGGTAAATATTCAGTTACCCTAGATAAAGCCTATCTAAATGGCGAAAGCTTAAGTGCAACGGCTGCGGACAAATCGGGTAATGCTACAGCGCCGAAAACCATTGTTGCACCAGATACCACGGCACCTTCAAGCTTAACTGCAACGATTGATACAGCAGGTAAAGTGGTTGCAGGTGTGACCGAAGCGAATACTGTTGTAACAGTTAAGAATGCTGTAGGAACTGTCGTTGGTACAGGTACTGCAGATGCCACAGGTAAATACTCAATTACGCTAGATAAAGCATACCTAAATGGTGAAAGCTTAAGTGCAACGGCTGCGGACAAATCTGGTAATGCTACCGCACCAAAAACAATAGTTGTACCAGACACTACAGCACCTTCAAGTCTGACTGCAACGATTGATACTGCAGGTAAAGTGGTTGCAGGTGTAACTGAAGCGAATGCTGTTGTAACAGTTAAGAATGCTGTAGGAACTGTCGTTGGTACAGGTACTGCAGATGCCACAGGTAAATACTCAATTACGCTAGATAAAGCATACCTAAATGGTGAAAGCTTAAGTGCAACGGCTGCGGACAAATCTGGTAATGCTACAGCGCCGAAAACCATTGTTGCACCAGATACCACGGCACCTTCAAGCTTAACTGCAACGATTGATACAGCAGGTAAAGTGGTTACGGGTGTGACCGAAGCGAATGCTGTTGTAACAATTAAAAATACTGCAGGAACCATAATCGGTACAGCTACTGCTGATGCCACAGGTAAATATTCAGTTACCCTAGATAAAGCATATTTAAATGGAGAAAGCTTAAGTGCTACAGCATCAGATCAATCTGGTAATGCTACAGCGCCGAAAACCATTAATGCACTGGATACCACGGCACCTTCAAGCTTAACTGCAACGATTGATACAGCAGGTAAAGTGGTTGCGGGTGTGACCGAAGCGAATGCTGTTGTAACAATTAAAAATACTGCAGGAACCATAATCGGTACAGCTACTGCTGATGCCACAGGTAAATATTCAGTTACCCTAGATAAAGCATATTTAAATGGAGAAAGCTTAAGTGCTACAGCATCAGATCAATCTGGTAATGCTACAGCGCCGAAAACCATTAATGCACTGGATACCACGGCACCATCAAGTTTAACTGCAATTATAGATGCTGCAGGTAAAGGGGTTACAGGTACGACTGAAGTAGGTGCAAGAGTGACAGTAGAACAAGTAACTGCTATTTATAAAGAAGTAACTGTTTTAGAAACCCAATCTGTTTTGAATGAGACAGTACAGTCAAATTATTTATCGAAAACATATTCTTTCGAAGTTACAGGTACAAATGCACATGTTTCTTTAAATTTGAGCTCTTCGACTAATTCACTTTCTGGTAGTTATAGCTCAACTCTTTCTGGTGCGAGTTTAAATACAAGTCTAACTGGTAGTATCTCTCAAGCTGGAAACGGAAATTACAGTATTGATCTAGCACAAGGTTCAGTATTAGCATCTGGAACCTATACTTTGACAGTAAATTATTCTAGTTCAATGGTCCCCGTTATAAATGTAAATGTAACGCAAGAAGTGCCAAAAACTATTTTAGAAGTAGACCATTACGAAACAAAAGTTGTAGGCACAGCTAATGCAGATGAGGCAGGAAATTATTCTATTACTCTTGATAAAGCTTACTTAAATGGCGAAAGCTTAAGCGTAACGGCAGCAGATCAATCGGATAATAAAACTGAAGCGAAAGAGGTTATTGCACCAGATAGTACGCCACCAATTTTGCATCAACCAACTATTCAAGGTGGATGGGCTGAAGGGCAATCAGTACAAGGTACAACTGAAGCAAATGCCACAATAATTGTTAAAAATACTGCAGGTGATGTAATCGGTTCGGCAATAGCTGATGCATCTGGATATTACAATGTAATTTTGAATATGGTTTACGAAGATGGTGAAGTATTAAAAGTAATTGCTGCGGATGCTAAAGGTAATGAAAGTTCAATTAATATAAATGCACCCGATACTACGGCACCTATATTGGCTAATTTGTTTAATTATGATGTGAGTACAGATAAAATTATTTTTAATGCGCCAAGTGATAGTTATGCTGTTGAGCAAAAAATTAATGGTGCTTGGGTTCACGTAAATATTGAGGAAAAATTCGATTGGTTAAATGTAGAATATAGGGTAACTGCTACAGATCAAGCTGGGAATAGTTCTCAACCACTAACTACTATAATTAATACTGTATCAGGAACTTACAAGCCAACAGACCCTACATTTACTCAAATTATTAAAGGATCTACAGGAAATGACTATCTATATGGTGGTAGTGGCGATGACACATTAATATCGAATACGGGTTCTGATCATTTATACGGTGGTTCAGGGAATGATACACTCATTTATGGTGGCAATTCCGCGAATGTATATACAGGATTAATTGGCGAAGCTGGTAATGATACCTATATTGTAGATAAAGCATTACTAGGGTCATTAAGTTATGTTCATATCCTAGATAATAGCAATGAACAAAATATACTTTATTTAAAATCAGTTTCAGCTGATGAAATTATTTTAAAACAGGCTAGTGCGGATAGAGTTATTACGTTCAATGATTCAACTGCCAGCATTCATTTTGGTGAGGGACAATTATCATCTATTATATTTGACGATGGAATAGTCTGGGATAAGGCACAAATTGAAGCCAATATTATTGGTAAATTATTGGGTACAGAGGCTGATGATCGTTTACAGGCAGATGCTAATTATTCCGTAATTTATGGTTTAGAAGGCAATGATACGATCCAAGGTGGTGTGCAGAATGACTATCTGTATGGTGGTAGTGGCGATGACACATTAATATCGAATACGGGTTCTGATCATCTATACGGTGGTTCAGGGAATGATACACTCATTTATGGTGGCAATTCCGCGAATGTATATACAGGATTAATTGGCGAAGCTGGTAATGATACCTATATTGTAGATAAAGCATTACTAGGGTCATTAAGTTATGTTCATATCCTAGATAATAGCAATGAACAAAATATACTTTATTTAAAATCAGTTTCAGCTGATGAAATTATTTTAAAACAGGCTAGTGCGGATAGAGTTATTACGTTCAATGATTCAACTGCCAGCATTCATTTTGGTGAGGGACAATTATCATCTATTGTATTTGACGATGGAACAGTCTGGGATAAGGCACAAATTGAGCAATATATTGCCAAAACTGTACTGGGTACAACTGGTAATGACGTAATTGAGACAAGCATAGCAAATCAAACTTTCTCTTATATGCTCGGAGATGGTGCAGATACTGTGGTTTTTAATATTCTCGATAATACAGATAATTTAGGTGGAAATGTTAAGAGTGAGTGGACTGATTTTAATATCGTAGAGGATGATAAAATTGATTTGTCTCAATTGCTTATAAATGAAAGTGGAAATCTTCAAGATTATATTTCGGTAAAAGATACTGAGGCGGGGCTAATTATTTCAGTTGATAGAGATGGGGCTAGTCAATCTACGTATCATTCGCAAGAATTAATTTTGCTTACTGATAAGCATGATACCTTAGAGAACTTAATAGTTTCAAATACCTTTATTTATTAAGTTGTTTAGTAATAGACTAAAAAAAGAGACTATTAACTAGTCTCTTTTTTTAACTCCCAACAATCCGCTTCTCAAGCATTTCCATAAAAGTTTTTAAAATAATATTATGGTTTTTGCCTTTATGAGTAATTAAGCAAATGGGTGTGCTGTAATGCATTTTTTCCTTTGAAACAGCTCGCATAAAACCATCTTCAACCCATTTTTTTGCATAGTGGTCGGGTAAAAAACCTAAGAATTTTCCTGTTAAAATTAGAAAGGCAATTCCTTCACGGTCGCTTGCTGTGGCTTTACAGTCTAAAAGCTGGTGCAACTTTGCCGCTTCCGATGTAATCGCATAATTAGGGAGTACAGCTTGCCATTTTTTTAATTCATCTAAATCCATCTTGCTACATTTGCCAAACAAGGGATGGTTTTTGCCGCAGTACAAAAATGAACTTTCACTATATAAATCAAAATAGTCCAAACCGGACAAAGGCGTAACAAGGGGAATAACGCCTGCATGCAAACGGTTATCGAGCACACGGCATTCAATATCTGACAGAGTACTCATACTAATATTAATAATTACTTCAGAATGTTCTTCGGCGAGTTGTGTCAACGTGTTGGTGATATAGCCTCTCGGCATCGTTACAAGGTTATTAATAATCCCGATATTAAACTCACCCTTAAGGCGGTTGTGCATTTGATTAACTTTAGAGCGAAAATCTTCGATAGAAGCAGTGAGTACTTCGATATATTCTAAAATTTCCCGTCCTTCATCGGTGAGGGCAAAGCCAGCGCGACCTCGCTGACATAGCCGAATGCCCAATCGATTTTCTAAATCACTCATATGTAAGCTAATTGCAGAGCGGCTAATACCAAGAATGCTTTCGGCGGATGTAAAGCTATGACAGTCACAAACTGTTTTGAAAATTTTAAGAAGTTTTATATCAAAATCAGTAACTTGATTTAATTTTTTCGGTTTCATTTAGTTTTGTTTTTTTAAATCTAAACTCAAGATAATTTGAATTTATCAAACTTATCACGCTATGTACACTCAAACCATAATTTGAAAATAAACAGGAATGGTTATGTTTGATACGGATAAATTCAGCGACTCTGAGCATACTTCGGAAGTGATTCAAGCCAATAATAATATGCATATAAATTATCAGGCACACTGGATGCCTTTCTCTGCAAATCGTAACTTTGCTAAAGACCCGCGCATGATTGTGGGCGCAAAAGGATCGTACCTGATTGACGATTCCGGCCGAGAAATTTATGACTCGCTTTCAGGACTATGGACTTGTGGTGCAGGTCATACCTTGCCTGAAATTCAGCAAGCGGTAAGTGCTCAGTTAGGTCAACTCGACTACTCACCAGCTTTTCAGTTCGGCCATCCGTTGTCTTTTAAACTGGCAGATAAAATTGTTCAGCATATGCCTGAAAAACTACAACACGTTTTCTTTACCAACTCAGGTTCAGAGTCGGCAGATACCGCTATCAAAATGGCACGTGCGTATTGGCGTATTAAAGGTAAACCAAGTAAAACCAAATTGATTGGTCGTGCCCGTGGCTACCATGGCGTAAATGTTGCAGGAACAAGCCTCGGTGGTATTGGCGGCAACCGTAAAATGTTTGGTCAACTGATGGATGTAGACCATTTGCCGCATACCTTGCAGCCAAATTTAACTTTTACCAAAGGCTGTGCAGAAACAGGTGGGGTAGAGCTTGCCAATGAAATGCTTAAGTTAATTGAATTACATGATGCTTCAAATATTGCCGCCGTGATTATTGAACCTATTTCCGGATCAGCAGGTTGTATTGTACCGCCAACTGGCTATTTACAGCGTTTAAGAGAAATCTGTGATCAGCATGACATCTTGTTAATTTTTGATGAGGTAATTACAGGTTTTGGCCGTTTAGGAACTTGGACCGCAGCAGAATATTTTGGGGTTACGCCTGATATTTTGAACTTTGCGAAGCAAGTGACCAATGGTGCCATTCCTTTAGGTGGGGTGGTAGCAAGCCATGAAATTTACTCTGCCTTTATGCAGCAAGACTTACCGGAACATGCCATTGAATTTACCCACGGCTATACCTATTCGGCACATCCTGTTGCTTGTGCAGCCGCTTTAGCTGCGCTTGAAGTTTTAGAAAAGAAAAACCTATTCGCTCAATCTGCAGCGTTGGCACCAAGTTTTGAAAAAATGCTACATGGCTTAAAAGGCGCACCGCACATTTTAGATATTCGTAACTGTGGTTTGATTGGTGCCCTACAGTTAGCTCCGCGTGATGGTGATGCCACCATTCGAGGCTTCGAGCTCGGTATGAAACTTTGGAAAGAAGGATTCTATGTTCGCTTTGGAGGCGACACCCTTCAGTTCGGGCCAATGTTCAACAGCACTGAGGCTGATATTGACCGACTAATGAATGCTGTGGGCGATGCACTGCACCAAGTGAATTAAGGCTTATAGACCATTTATGAGCATCGGTAGGTTCTATAGATGCTCTTTAAAAACCAAATCAAAAATACAGTTTGATATGAAAACCAATTGTAGTAAGGAGTAACAACAATGACGAATGGCCTAGAAAATTTTAGCTATGACGAAGTTTCAACTGAAAATAATACGCATAGCGAACAAGCCAAAAAAGTGCTAGGGCATTTCATTCAAGGAAGAATTGTATCTAAAACGGCAAGAAGACAGCCAGTTTACAATCCTGCGACGGGTGAAATTAGTAAAGAAGTCGAAATTGCGGATGCACAGACGGTAAATGAAGCTGTTCAGGCAGCCGAGCAAGCATTTCCTGCATGGCGAGATACGCCGGTCATTAAACGTGCACGTGTTATGTTTAAATTTAAACAATTATTAGAACAAAATGCCGAAAAGATTTGTGCTTTGATTGGACAAGAGCACGGTAAAATTTCTCATGATGCTCAAGGTGAACTTCAACGCGGTATTGAAAACGTTGAATATGCTTGCGGTGCACCAGAGCTTTTAAAAGGGGAATATTCAAAAAATGTCGGCCCTGATATCGATTCATGGAGCGAGTTCCAACCACTAGGTGTTGTGGCTGGTATTACACCATTTAACTTCCCAGCCATGGTGGCGTTGTGGATGTTCCCAATGGCCTTAGTCTGCGGTAACTGCTTTATTCTAAAACCTTCTGAAAAAGCACCATCTGTGGTTTTATACCTTGCAGAACTATTAAAACAGGCAGGTTTACCTGACGGCGTATTTAATGTGGTAAATGGGGATAAAGAAGCAGTAGATGCCTTATTGCATCATCCGCGCATTCAAGCAGTCAGCTTTGTGGGGTCAACACCAATTGCTGAATATATTTACCGTACAGCGACTTCAACAGGTAAACGTTGCCAAGCATTAGGCGGTGCGAAAAATCACGCGATTATTATGCCGGATGCCGATATTGATAACGTAGTAACTTCATTGCTAGGCGCAGCTTTTGGTTCTTCAGGCGAGCGTTGTATGGCACTTTCGGTAGCGGTTGCTATTGGAGATGAAGTTGCCGATATCGTGATTGATAAGCTGACTCAAGAAATGAAAAAATTGAAATTCGGCAACTATGCAGATGCAAGCAACGACTTTGGTCCACTCATTACCCAAGCACATAAAGACAAAGTGCAGGCTTATATTCAAAGTGCAGAACAACAAGGCGCAAAAATTGTGGTAGATGGCCGTGATGCAAAGCCGGCAGGCTATGAAAAAGGTTTCTTTGTTGGACCAACTTTAATTGACCAAGTCACACCAGCTATGACCAGTTACCAACAAGAGATTTTTGGACCTGTACTGCAAGTTATGCGTGTAAATACTATGCAAGAAGCCATGCAACTCATTAATGACCATGAATATGGCAATGGGACTTGCATTTATACCCGTGACGGTGAGGCAGCACGCTATTTTAGCAGTCACATTCAAGTCGGTATGGTGGGTATTAATGTTCCTTTACCTGTGCCTGTTGCTTACCATAGCTTTGGTGGTTGGAAACGTTCATTGTTTGGTGATTTACATGCTTATGGTCCAGATGGTGTCCGTTTTTACACACGCCGTAAAACCATTACGCAACGCTGGCCATCTGCGCAAGTCCGTGAAGCAAAACAATTTTCAATGCCAACTCTAAATTAATTATTGCAATAAGGGGAAGACATTAGTTTTCCCTTTTTCATTACCGTAGGATTTTCAAACATGTAATAGATTTTTATATGGATATATTTTTAAGGATTGAAATATGAATAATGATAGAACAAAAAAATTAGGCGAAGGACTTTCAAATCGCCATATCACAATGATTAGTATTGGCGGTGTTATTGGCGCAGGTTTATTTGTCGGTTCATCTTCTGCCATTGCCAAGGCAGGCCCAGCGGTTATTCTCGCTTATTTAATTACCAGTATTATGGTATTTCTGGTGATGCGAATGTTGGGTGAAATGGCCGTTTTAGAGCCGGACACTGGTTCATTTTCTACCTATGCCCGTAAAGCGATTGGCCCGTGGGCGGGTTTCACAATTGGTTGGTTATATTGGTGGTTTTGGGTGCTCGCAATTCCGGTAGAAGCTATTGCAGGTGCTGAAATTTTACATTCATGGTTTCCAAACGTTTCTGTTTCTATTTACGCATTTTGTTTTATTGTATTTCTAAGCTTAGCTAATTTTTTTAGTACCAAAAGTTTTGGTGAGTTTGAGTTCTGGTTTTCTTTAGTCAAAGTGGTTGCCATTATTGGCTTCATTATTATTGGTATTTTAGCAATTTCAGGTTTTTGGCCATTAGCTAAAAATGTAAGTGGGGTTGCCAATTTATACAATAATGCCGGTTTTATGCCACACGGTATGGGAGGAATTTTATCGGCAATTTTAATTACTGCATTCTCATTTTTTGGCGTAGAAATTGTCTCGATTGCAGCAGCAGAGTCATCAAACCCTAAACAGAAAATTAGACGTGCCACCAATTTGGTGCTGTACCGTATTATTCTTTTCTTTGTGGTCTCAATGTTTATTGCCGTTTCACTTGTTGATTGGCGTTCACCAGACCTACAAAAATACGGAACATTCCAATACGTTTTAATGAGCTTGAACGTACCAGGTACTAAACTCATCATTGATACAGTCGTGTTCATTGCTGTGGCAAGTTGTATGAATGCCGCAATTTATACATCTTCTCGAATGTTATTCCGTTTGGGTACCCGTAGTGAAGCCCCTCAAGCAGTAACTAAAGTCAATTATGCAGGTGTACCTGCAATTGCGGTGTTCTCTTCAACTTTTATTGGTTTGATTTGTTGTATTATCAATTACGTATTCCCGGGAAAAGTATTTGGTTTATTGCTCTCAAGTACTGGGTCAATTGCTTTGCTTGTATATTTAGTCATTGCATTCTCTCAACTGCGTTTACGACATAAACTGGAAGCTGCAGGAGCAGAAGTTCCATTTAAAATGTGGCTATTTCCATGGCTCACTTGGTTTGTGATTATTACTATTCTAAGTGTATTGGCTTATATGTTCTTCTCGCCAGCATACAGTTATGAAACCACTTTATCTTTAGGGGTAACTTCGCTTGTGATTGTTTGTGGGTTGTTCGTCACGCGAAAGCGTAAAGCAACCAGAGCGGTTGCCATGAATCTAGATTAAATTAAAAAAGAGACCGTAAATGGTCTCTTTTTTCTCGCATGTCCCAAGATTTAAACGATCTATTTTTGAGTCGTATCAATAGATACTAAAACGGATAAGCCGGGACGCAATAATTTAACGTCTTTTTGATTTTCAATAAGCTTGATTCGTAAAGGAAGACGCTGAACAATCTTGGTAAAATTACCAGTCGCATTGGTTGCAGAGATTGGAGAGAAAAATGCACCAGTTGATGGTGAAAAACTATCTACCACACCTTTTAATTCAACGTTATAAGCATCTACATAGACAGTAACAGGTTGTCCGATTTTAATTTGCTTTAACTCAATTTCACGGAAGTTTGCTTCTACATAAACTTGATCTAGCGGTACAATCACCATTAAGGGATTCCCAGCACCTACAAAGTTGCCCACGTTTGCAGATTTTTGACCAATCATGCCATCAATAGGGGCACGAACTTCTGTATAGCTCAAATTCAGTTTAGCTTTATCAAGTGCCGCTTGAGCCTGTTTTAAAGCAGCTTGTTTGGCTTGTACCTGAATCTTGTATTGGTTGAGCTGATACTGTGCATCAATCACTTTTTCTTTACTGCTGTCTAAGTCGGCATATTGTTCAGTCAATGTAGTTTTTGACTGTTGCGTAATCAATCTAGACTCAGCTCCAAGTGCCTGTAGTTGCTCATAACGCGCCGTATTATCTTTTGTGAGTTTAATCCCAGCTTCTACTTTTCTAAGCTGCGCTTCAGTTTCTCGAATAATAGTGGGTTGTCTATCAACTGCGAGCATCGCTTCACTCACGTCAGCTTGTGCTTTAGCATAATTAGATTCAGCCTCAGCCAAAGCAGCTTGATAATCGCGCGCATCAATCCTTGCTAAAAGTTGGCCTTTTTTTACGGTCTGATGATCTTTAATATAAATTTCCTCAATATTGCCAGATACCTTAGGGGCAATAGTTGAGTACTCTACATCTACACGTGCATCGTCTGTTTCAACAACCGAAGAGGGTAAAAATATAAGTTTTAAAACCCATAAAATAGATGCTAAGACAATAATAAACGCAATAGCCATAACCCAATGCTTTTTGAGAAATTGCACCTTGGTTAACTTGGGCGGTTCGGTATGGGTGGTGTCTTGGGCTTCGAGAGTACTCATAAAGATTTTCCTGAGTTATGACTATTCATTAACTTAATGAGAGCAATACGTGGCGGATAAGTTCGAACTGGCAAAATCAACATCACAATGAATAAAATAGCGGTAAGACCAGCTAAGATAAGATATTGATCGCTGATGACTAAAACAGATTGTTGCGCTTGAATCGCAGAATTTAGAGCAGATAAACCACCTGAAACACGATCTGCGTCATTTGCAGTGAGCACTGGTGGAGTAAGTGGATTAATAACAGGACCTTGAATATTTTGGAAAACATGTTGGGCGGTATTTTCAATCAGCCGTGTTGAATGGTATTCACCGCGTACTCGATTGATCCAGTCTAAAATACAAACACCCAGTACACCGCTAATCGCACGCGGGGTGTTAATCATCGGTGATGCATAAATTGCCATGGTGGGGTGAACACTGTTTGTACCCATCATTAAGAGTGAGAGCACTACACAGGTTTGCCCCAAACATGAGATTGCATGCCAAAAATAAAATTGGTCTTGATTCCATGTGGTATCAAGTTGACTTGCACCTAGGCAACCAGCAATGACCAGAAGTAAACCAAAACCGTGTACATAGCGACTATCCACCCAAGCTTGATTTAAAAGCTTCACCACAATAGGAATATAGATAAATTGCAATGCCGCAATTTGTAAGCCAATCCACATGGTCTGGGTCGGTTTATAGCCATGCACAGCACTGAGGTAATTTAGTGGCAATGTGCTGGTGGACATACCAATAATGACAAAGCAAAAGAGAGCGAAAACAGCATATGCAAAATTTCGTATTTCGAGCATTTGCGGCTTAATTAAGGGTGACGGATAACGCCATTCATGTATAAAAAACCAAGGTAAAGTAATTGCACTAATTAAAGCCAATACACAAATTAATTGAGAATGAAACCAGTCTAAATGATTGCCATGCAAAAGCAGGGTGCTCAGGCTCACTAAGCTAATAATCGCTAAAATGGCGCCAGTCCAATCGTAAGTTTTTATTCTTGAATAATTTAATGGGTCTTGTGGAATACCAAAGTAAACCAGAGCAGCGCTCAGCGCACAAAAAGGAATGGTTTGGAAAAATATCATTTTCCAGCCAATCACATCTAAATAAAAGGCAGAGAGCGCGGCACTTAAGTTCGGAAAAAAAGTCGCAGTTAACGCATAGCAAGCGAGGCCCCATAGCCGAATGTCAGGTCCTAAAAATCTAAGTGCACAGGCCATGAGTAAAGGAATGGTTAAACCATTGGCGAGCCCTTGTAGGCCACGCAATACATAAAATATTTCGATATTCGGGCTAAAAGGAATTAAAACGCTAGAGAAGAGGCAAAGTCCTATCGCAAAAAGAAGAACTCTGCGCATAGAAAAAATAACGGCCCAACTGGTAGATAGGATCATGCCAATAATCATGGCACTTGCGTAAATACTGCTGACCCAATAACCAGAGTCGACACTAATTCCCATCGCGCCACGAATATCGACCAAGGTAATGCTGGTGATTCGGTTGTTAAATTCAACAGTCATTGCTGCGAATATTGCACCTGCCAAACCGATGAGTGGTCGTATATTCATCTTTTACCTTAAATTTTAAAATGAGCTTACTGCAATAGCAGTTATTGAGCTCAACTGTACCGATCGGTACTGTACTATCTTATTAAATTTACGTCAATTCTCGATTTTGAACTTTTCGATGAGTTACACTAAGAATGAAATTGCTAAATATGTTTGTAGGTTCGTATGTCTGATTGCACTAAAACGAATGAGAAAGATCAAAAAATTCTTGATGCAGCAACAAAGTTTTTTTTGATTCACGGCTTTAGTGGTACAACCACAGACATGATTCAAAAGGAAGCAGGGGTTTCCAAAGCAACCATGTATGGTTGTTTTAAAAATAAAGAAGCGATGTTTGCTGCCGTCATTGAACGTCAATGTACCAACATGCAAGAGCAAATTATTTTAGTCGAGACACAAGCTAAAAATTTACGCTCAGCTTTAACCGAGATTGGTAAAACTTATCTTTGTTTTATATTGTCGCATTCAGGATTGGCGTTTTTTAGAATTTGTATTGCAGAAGCAGTAAGGTTCCCAGAATTGTCCGAAAAGTTCTTTGAAGTGGGTCCACAACGGCTGGCAAATATTATTGCGGGCTATCTTGAAAAGTCTGTGAAACAAGGAGAAATTGAATTAACTTCTTCTTCGGACGTTGCAGCAAATATATTTTTATCACTGTTAAGAAGTGATGCCCATCTAAAGTGTTTGACTCATCCTGAGTATTTAATATCAGCCGATGAAATTAGTGTTTGGGTTGAATATGCGGTCGATTTATTTTTAAAAAATATCAATTATAAACTAGATTAATTTGGGGAATTTGCTCCCTACAAAACCTTAAATGTAGAAGTAAAAAAGAGACCAACGAGTGGTCTCTTTTTTTATTTTATTAGATTGCTTCTTTGGTCATCTCACCATTGACCAATCTTAAAATCTGTAATGGGTTGCTGTCTTTTAAGGCTTCCGGCAACAAACTTTGCGGGTAGTTCTGGTAACAGACTGGGCGCAAATAACGGTCAATAGCCAAAGTTCCAACTGATGTACCTCTTGCATCAGAAGTCGCTGGGTATGGCCCGCCGTGTACCATGGCATCACAGACTTCAACACCCGTTGGGTAGCCATTGATGAGTAATCGACCTGCTTTTTCTTCTAGCACAGGAACCACATCTGCAAACTCGGTTAAGTCTGCTTCATCGGCAATCAAAGTTGCAGTCAGCTGTCCATTCATGCTTTGTAGCGCCTGAAGGAGCTGGGCTTTATCTTCAACCTCAATTACCACTGTCGCCGGCCCAAAGATTTCTTCTTGTAAAAGCTGGTCACCTGCCAGCAATAATTCAACATCAGCTTTAAACAGTTGTGGCTGTGCCTGATTGCCTTGTTGAGTATTGCCCGCCAAATGTTCAATACCTTGATGCTCGGTTAAATGCTCAAGACCCACGGTATAGCTTTTTAAGGTTCCGGCATTCAGCATAGTCTGTGCAGGTTTGCCACCCATAATTTCAGTTAGGTTACGAATGAGCTGGCTAAACTCAGCTGATTTGATGCCTAAAATTAAACCCGGATTGGTACAGAACTGACCACAGCCTAAAACAACTGAGTCGGCCAAGTCCTGTGCAATTTTTTCACCACGGTTCTTTAAGGCTTCTGGCAACATCAGCATCGGGTTAATACTGCTCATTTCAGCAAAGACTGGAATCGGTTGTGGGCGGGCTGCAGCCATATCACATAAAGCTCGTCCACCACGTAGTGAACCAGTAAAACCTACAGCCTGAATTAAAGGATGCTTAACCAGTGGTTCACCTACACCATTACCATAGATCATGTTAAATACACCTTTAGGCATATTTGATTTTTCTACGGCACGTTCAATTGCCTGAGCTACAAAGTCTGCTGTCGCCATGTGGCCACTATGCGCTTTCATCACCACAGAACAACCCGCAGCTAAAGCTGAAGCCGTGTCACCACCTGCGGTTGAAAAAGCGAGTGGAAAGTTACTAGCCCCAAAGACTGCCACAGGGCCAACACCAATTTTAATCTGGCGCAAGTCTGGACGAGGTAAAGGCTGACGCTCAGGCAAAGCTGTATCAATACGGGCCCCTAAGAAGTCACCGCGGCGCAACACTTTAGCAAACAGACGCATTTGCCCACTGGTACGGCCACGTTCGCCTTGTAAACGTGCAAGTGGCAAAGCGGTTTCTTGCGAAATAGTCTCTAGAAAATCGGTGCCCAATGCATCGAGTTCATCGGCAATGTTTTCTAAAAAAGTAGCACGCTGTTCAGGTGAAGTATGACGGTAAGTCTTAAAGGCTTGGCTAGCTGCTTCACAGGCCTGATTAATTTCCTGTTCGGTTGCATGGTGAAACTCATAAGGCAAAGCTTCACCAGTTGTTGCATTCACACTTTTCAATAAAGTTGTACTTTGTGCGCTGCGTGAACCGCCAATAAAGTTGTGTCCGATAATGGTCATAACAAATATCCTGAAATTAATGAGAGTGTCTTGGAAGGTTGTCTTGATTTATGACTCGCATATATAAAGTCGCAGGTTCCAAACAACCACCAGTAGATAATTGACCCACCATGTTGCGATACATTTCTTGCCAAGGTGTTTGAGAGGCAGAGACCGTCGGTTTCCACTCACGGCGGCGTTGTTCCAACTCTTCGTCAGAAATGAGTACGTTGACGGAGCGTTTATTGAGATCAATACGTAAACGGTCATTGGTCTTTAATAAAGCAATTCCACCGCCTACCGCCGCTTCGGGTGACATATTTAAAATAGAAGGGCTGGCAGATGTACCACTTTGGCGGCCATCTCCTAAGCAAGGCAGAGAATCAATACCTTTCTTAATTAACTCCGCTGGAGGAGCCATATTGACGACTTCTGCGCTGCCTGGATAACCAACAGTACCAGCACCACGGATGACCAAAATACAATGTTCATCAATGTTTAAAGCAGGATCATTAATTCGTGCATGGTAGTCTTCGGGGCCTTCAAAAACAATTGCACGTGCTTCAAAGCTATTTTCACTATTTGGGTCAGATAAATAGGTTTTCTTAAATGCTTCACCGACGACAGACATTTTCATAATGGCGCTGTCAAAGAAATTGCCGCTAAGCACGATAAAACCTGCACCATGTTTCAATGGTTGTTCATAAGGGAAGATGACATCTGCATTTGAGGTTTTTGCATTTTTAGCAATTTCCCCAATTGTTTTACCGCTGACTGATGCACAGTCTTCATGTAAAACACCTGCTTTTTGTAATTCATGTAAAACAGCAGGAACACCTCCCGCACGGTGGAAACCTTCACCCAAATATTTGCCCGCCGGCATACAGTTCACAATCAGCGGAATGCTTTCCCCAACACGTTGCCAGTCTTCTAAACTCAGCTCAATCCCCATATGACGGGCAATTGCAATGAGATGAGGAGGGCAATTACTTGATGCCCCTAATGCTGAAGCTACCGCGATGGCATTTTCAAATGATTGTTTGTTCATGATTTTAGAAGGGCGTAAATCTTCTAAAACCATTTCACAAATTCTTTTGCCTGTCATATAGGCCATTTGCCCACGTTCACGATACGGCGCTGGAATGCTTGCACATGTCGGTAAAGACATGCCCAAAGCTTCTGCTAATGCATTCATAGAAAGTGCAGTGCCCATGGTGTTGCAATGCCCGACCGAAGGCGATGCTGAAGTGGTCATTTCCATGAACCCTTCATAATCAATTTCACCTGTGGCAAGTAAATTTCTCGCATGCCAAAGCACAGTACCAGAACCAATTAACTCACCTTTAAAATGACCATCTAGCATTGGTCCACCAGACAACACAATGGCTGGTATATCTGTTGTTGCGGCAGCCATTAAACAAGCAGGTGTAGTTTTGTCACAACCTGTGGTTAGCACTACACCATCAAGTGGATAGCCATGTAATATTTCAACTAAACCTAAGTAAGCTAAATTTCTGTCAAGTGCAGCAGTAGGGCGACGGGTTTGTTCTGCAATCGGGTGAACGGGGAATTCCATGGGAATACCACCCGCATCTCGAATACCTGCTTTAACCCGTTCAGCAAGTTCTTTGTGATGACGGTTACATGGAGTTAAATCACTGCCAGTTTGTGCAATACCAATAATCGGGCGACCTGATTGTAGTTCGGCACGGGTCAGGCCATAATTCATATAACGCTCAACATAGAGTGCTGTCATGTCGGCATGTTCAGGATCATCAAACCATTCTTGGCTACGTAAAAAAATCCGTTTATTTTGATCATTCATTTTTTGATCCTTTCACTCATACTTTTTGAAATTTAGTTTATTCACGAGATGAATCTTACAATTCAGCTGATCGATAATACGTGAAAACTATAGTAATTCACGTTGCTTTAAATTACGCATCAAAGCATTTATTCCAAAATTCCACGGCGTTGCTTTGTCGCTGGTCATAACCGTGTTGTATAAAGTACCAAGTTTAGGTGAATGAATACGGACCACATCTCCGACTTTATGGGTAAAGCCAGCCCCAGCTTGCTCACGATCTTGAGTAGGTGCAAACAAAGTTCCCAAAAACAGAACAAAACCGTCTGGATATTGATGATTTTCATTCAGGGTTTGTTGAATTAAATCTTCCGGATCACGGCTAATTTGAGACATAGAACTCACACCATTGAGCACAAAGTTATCTGTACCTTCAATTTTCAGTTCAACATCACAAGCACGAATGTCATTTAAAGTAAAAGTATGATCAAAAAGGCGAATAAACGGTCCGATTGCACAAGATGCATTGTTATCTTTGGCTTTACTCAACAGTAAGGCGCTACGGCCTTCGAAGTCCCGTAAATTCACATCGTTTCCTAAAGTCGCGCCTAAAATTTTACCGTGGCTATTTGCAACCAATACAACTTCTGGTTCCGGATTATTCCATTCAGATTTCGGGTGAATACCAATATTTTGACCAGTTCCCACAGCCGCTAAAACAGGTGCTTTAGTAAAAATTTCAGCGTCAGTACCAATGCCCACCTCAAGATATTGAGACCACATTTTTTGTTCAATTAAATATTCTTTGAGTTGAAGGGCTTTTTCCGAGCCGGGTTCGATTGTTTTTAAATTATCACCGATTACCCCTTGTACCACTTCACGGATCGATTGAGCTTTTTGTGCATCGCCACCCGCTTGTTCTTCAATCACACGCTCTAACATGCTTGCTGCAAAAGTAACACCAGCCGCTTTAATCACTTGTAAATCAATAGGGGCTAAAAAATATGCCTTGTTTGTATCTGGTTCAGCGACTGTGTTGGCAAATAACTCATCAATTGACCCAACTAATTTTCCTTCAATTTCAGACAAAGCTTTTAAAGGATCTGAACTTTCAAGCAACTGGGAAATCGTGTGAAACTTTTCTGAAATATCAAAAACCTGATCACCTTTTAAAAGAATCGGAGATGGGCCGGAAATTTGATTTGGAATCCACGCGCGACCAATTAAGCATCCTTGAGTTGCATCGTCTGGTAATGAGTTCTGGGAATTTAACGTAAAGTTCATTTAAAGCATCCTTCTTTTATTTGAAATCATGATATGTTTCTTATTTAATAAACACCAATCGTAATAATTTAATTATTAATAACGAAAAGTTATCGAAAAGGATTTTTGAAAATGGCGGATTTAACTTACGCAAGTTTAAATAACTGGTTGAAATTCAAACATCTGGTGTTGTTAGAAACTTTGGCAAGGACCAATAATATGCATTTGGCAGCCGAGCAGATGAATCTAAGTCAGCCTGCGGTGAGTAAAATGCTAAAAGAAATAGAAGGTTTATTGGGCTTTCCTGTTTTTGAGCGACTGCCTCGAAATATGCCGGTAACGGCTTTGGGCGAGCAGGTGATTCGATATGCGCAGCGTGTTTTAAATGATGCAAAGCATTTTGTCGAAGACATAGAAATTTTACGGTTAGGTGGTCACGGGTTTTTAAAAGTAGGTGGTATCTTTGCCGCAACAGCAGTGGTGATTCCAAATTCCATTATTGAGATTAAGAAACAATGGCCGTTACTTTCTATCGATGTTGTTGAACAAACCAGCGACCATTTAATGGAAATGCTAAGTGAACACACTTTAGATTTAGCCATAGGCCGCTTTACCGATGTGACACAAAGCCAGTTTTTTGATTTCCAACCGTTAGGCCCAGAGCCATTTTGTATTGTTGTTAATAATGCCCATCCATGTGCCAAGAAAAAGTTTTGTACATTAGAAGAATTATTAAATTGGCCATGGGTACTCTATCCTAAAGGCACGCCAATTCGACAGCGTATGGAAGGCGCATTTGCCAGAGCAAAAGTCAAAATTCCTTTAAATACGGTTAATACCATGTCGATGCAGACCTTTTTACAGATATTAAAAGGGGCGCCTATGGTGGGGATGTTGCCCGAAGCGATGGTGATTGATCAGGTAAAAGAAGGGCAATTACAGATTTTAGAAACAGATCTAATTTTAGATGCACAGGATTATGGTATTTTGACGCGTAAAGATGAACCAGTTTCTGATATTGCATCAGCATTTATTAATATCTTGCTTAAAAATGCGAAACGTAAATAAACGACCGAGCCTCAAAGCATGATGAGATTTGAGGCTTTAAAATTAAAAGAAAAACCTTCTTTGTTTAGTAATTTTATAAAGATAAAACTGATATTAAAAAGTTATCAATATTTAGAAATTATTCATTGGAAATTATTGAAAGGAGTCCTTATCGTTTAATTCACGACAATTACAAAAGTTTTTAAGTGAATAAAAACTAGGAAAGGACCTCTATATGAATGTGTTAATCACTGGTGGAACAGGTTTTATTGGAAAACAAATTGCTAAAGAGATCTTAAAATCTGGCAGTTTGACTTTAGATGATAATAAACCTGAACCCATCGATAAAATTATTCTGTTTGATGCATTTGAAGGTGATGATTTACCGCAAGACCCCAGAATTGAAGTGATTGTCGGTGACATTACCGATAAAACTACAGTTGTCCATATTACAGAAAATATTGATGTCGTTTGGCATTTGGCTGCTGTGGTGAGCTCAGCAGCAGAAGCCGATTTTGATTTAGGTATGGATGTTAATTTATATGGACTCTTAAATTTATTAGAAGAATTAAGAAAGAAGCAAACTACCCCTCGAGTCATTTTTGCTAGTGGTTGTGCTGTATTTGGTGGTCAATTACCAGAAGTTGTGACAGATGAAACAGTGGTTACACCAAAGTCTTCTTACGGCATGCAAAAAGCGATAGGAGAATTACTTGTTTCAGATTATTCACGTAAAGGCTTTATTGATGGTCGTGTTTTAAGACTACCGACTATTGTGGTTCGTCCCGGTAAACCGAATAAAGCTGCCTCGACATTTTTTAGCTCAATCATCCGTGAACCGTTAAAAGGCGAAACGGCTATTTGCCCCGTACCTTCAGATACTCCAGTCTTTGTTACTTCACCGCGACGTTGCGTTGAATCAATGATTAAAGCAGCATCACTTTCGTCAGATGTACTTCAAGATAACCGAATTATTCCTCTACCGGGATTAACAGTCACGGTTAAAGAAATGCTTGAGGCACTTGAAAAAGTTGCAGGTAAACAAGCAACTGATTTGGTGCAATGGCAAGAAGACAAAACCATTCAACGTATTGTTAAAAGTTGGCCTGTTCAGGTGAAAGCTGAATATGCCGAATCTTTAGGTTTCCAAGCAGATGAAAATTTTGAAAGCGTGATTCAGGCACATATAGAAGATACCCAAAATTAATGGCAGTGATCGCCACTTAATGTGAGAGTTATTATGGAAGATATCAAAAATGTAACTGCTCTCGAAGAGCAGACAATTAAACGTATTTCGAATCGAATTATCCCGTTTCTCATTATTCTATTCATTATGGCATTTTTAGACAGAACCAATATTGGTTTTGCTGCCCTACACATGAATGATGCACTTGGAATTACTCAAACCATTTTTGGTCTAGGTGCGGGTGTATTTTTTCTAGGTTATTTTATTGCAGAAGTTCCAAGTAATATCTTACTTCATCGTTTTGGAGCACGAATCTGGATTGCCCGAATCATGATTACTTGGGGCATTATTGCCGGACTTATGGGCTTTATTCATAGCGGCACTCAATTTATCGTTTTACGGTTTTTACTCGGTATTGCAGAAGCGGGTTTCTTTCCGGGCGTTATCTTTTATTTAACCTTGTGGTTTCCTGCAAAATATCGTGCCCGTGTTTTTGCAACGTTTTATCTTGGATTACCAATTGCTCAAATTATTGGAGCGCCAATTTCAGTCGGTCTCATGCAATGGGGCAATACCATTGGTTATGAAGGCTGGCGTTTGATGTATGTGCTAGAAGGAATTCCTTCCATTATTTTAGGATTAATCTGTCTTAAATATTTAACCAATAACCCAAAAGAAGCAGAGTGGTTAACAGCTGAGCAGCGTCAATGGTTAATGACTACATTAGAGCGCGAAGAAAGAGAAAAAGAGCAATCTGCCGATGCTGCTTTAACAAAAGGTGAACTCATTAAACAAGTGTTTAAAAATCCTTTAGTTTGGATTATGGCAGTTGTGTACTTTGGAATTACCTCTGGTTCAAATGCAATGTTCTTCTTCTTACCAAGTGTTTTAGAGTCATTCCGTAACACATTTGGTATGCAAATTAGCCTTATTCAAAATGGTTTACTTACCGCAATTCCATATGCATTTGCAGCTGTTGGTATGGTTTTATGGAGCCGCCGTTCTGACCGTAAACAAGAGCGTTACAAACACGGTGCTTGTGCTGCACTTATGGCGGCTTTCGCAATTGCGATTGCACTGATTGTAAATCAGCCTTGGGCAATTATTGTAGGCTTTATTCTGCTTGCGATTGGCGTATTTAGTGCGATTAACATTTTTTGGACCATTCCTGGACAAACTCTAACGGGTGTGGGGGCCGCAGCCGGAATCGGATTGATTAACTCGGTAGGTAATTTAAGTGGTTTTACTGGCCCATATTTAACTGGATATTTATATACGACCACAGGAACCTACACAGTCGCATTCCTTGCTATTGCAGGCTTTGTAGCGATGGGCGGCTTAGGGCTACTGCTATTAGCAAAGTTAAAATCGAATAGCTTAAAAGTAGAACAACAGCAACTTAAAGTTCGAACAGCTGCGGAGATGAAATAATGGCGACCATCGGATTTGTGGGTACAGGCATTATGGGCATGCCGATGGCTATGAATTTACTTAAGGCAGGTCATCAAGTTAAGGTCTGGAATAGAACTTCCTCTAAAGCAGATAGCTTAAAAGAGGCGGGCGCCCATGTTTGCTCTGACCTTGAACAAGTTGGAAAAGATGTAGAGTTTCTGATTTGTATGCTTAGCGACGGAAAAACCTGTGATGAAATTCTGTTTAAAGAACACGGTGCAGTTTCAGAGCTAAAACCTGAAAGCACGGTTATTGTCATGAGTTCGATACCGGTTGAAGTTGCAAAAACACAAAGCGAAAAGTGTAAACAAAGAGGACTTAGATACTTAGATGCTCCTGTGTCCGGTGGAGAAAAAGGTGCCCAAAATGCAAGTCTCGCCATTATGGTAGGCGGTGATGCTAAAACATTTTCACAAGCTGAAACTATTTTAACTGCAATGGGCCGACCAATTTTAGTAGGCGGGGCTGGCTGTGGAATGCTTGCAAAACTTGTAAATCAAATGATTGTAGCCACCACCATTGCAACAGTAAGCGAAGGTTTATTGCTTGCCAGTAAAGCTGGCGCCGATCCTATTAAGCTAAAACAAGCACTCACAGGAGGTTTTGCCGACTCCCCAATTTTACAGCAGCATGGTGAACGTATGCTAAATCGAGATTTTAAACCGGGAGGCACTGCTCGAAACCAGCATAAAGATATTCATACGGCCGTTAACTATGCCAAATCGCTTGAGCTGAATTTACCTATTGCCCAACAGGTCAGTCAATTATTTGAAAATATGCTTGTTGCCGGAGACGGTGAGTTAGACCATTCTGGTTTAATTCGTGAACTTGAGCGAATGAATCATATTTAATCATGTTTAAATATCTTAATAGGTAATTGATTGATGCAGCAGAACTATTGCTGCATCAATCACTACAGCTTTACAACAAATTAGGATACTAAAAGTAAGCTGACAAACCCAAATCCCTCCAATAAAAAACTTGCTATTTAATCTATATGGATTATTATTTTTCTTTTAAAGATGAACGCTCTTAAACAAAATAGTTAGAAATTTTTGAATTCATCTTTGATTGTTTGACTTACTTATAAGGCCAATATATTAAATTTTGGTTTATTTGTTATGTCTATGCCCTTAAGGAATTTAATTTTAACTGAATTGTGGAATCTAATGAGTAAACAGCAGACTAAAGAAAAATTGATAGAAGCAGCAATCATTCTTTTTTCACAAAATAATATTGAAACGCTATCAGTGCAAAAAATTAATGAGACCGCAGGCGTAGCAAACAAGTCGGCACTTTATTATCACTTTAAGTCTAAATGGGGCTTAGTAGAAGCGGCCTTAGATCATGTTATGCAGCCATATATGGCTGACAGCCTTGAATTACTAAATGCTATTCCTTCAGATAACGTACAGGTTTCTGATGTGGTAGATGCATTAATGAAGCCAATGGTAAAAATACTTTTACAGGATAATGGAATTCATTACTTAAAGTTTTTCTCTAAGACCATTAGTGCCGGAGATGAAGGACGAGTTATTGTTGCGAAAACCTTAGTGCCGATTGCAAATAAAGCCGTAGCTTTATTAAAACAGGCTTTACCTGATGCTGATTCTAATGCGATTTCACTTAAAGTTCTTTTTACTTTTAATATCATTTTAAATGTGATTAGTGATATTGGGCTTGAGCATTTTTGGCCAACAGATGTTAAGGACCATAGATTATTAGGAAAATATTTAAAAGACTATATTGAAGGGGGAATTCGTTTTAAAGCTGAACATTTTTATAAATAAAGAAAGAAGTTCGTCTAATTTCACAAAGATAAATTTAGAGTGTCTCATTTATCATTTTTAGAGTATCTGCATATTCACTATGCCTCAAAACAATATGTTTTATTACTTATCATTTTGATATTAAAAATAATTTTATTGACTTGACGGAAGAGAATAATTTTCTTGATTGGTGATAAAAATAGCTTGATATTTAATCTATTTGGATTATTATTTTAATCTAAATGGATTAGATCTTAAAATTTAAGGTTCAAAATATAACAAGGGAAACCAAAGGATGAAGTTTTTATAATTTGGTCAAAATGGAAAAAAGAATTATGGAAAAGATTAATCGATTAAAGATTGCAATATTATTGACTGTTGTTGGTTCAGTGAGTTTAAGTGCATGTAATGACAGCGATGATCCCACTCAGGTAAATAATCCAACCACCCCAGAAACTGAGTTAACAGATTGCATGTGGCAAGATTCTGTGACAAGTAAACAGCATACGGGTGAAGATCCTTTAAACTATGCTTTTCCCGACTCTAACGTGACATATTGGTCATCAGAATTTACTGTACCTGAGGGTGCAAAAGTGATGATTGATGGTGATTATCCTTATTCAAGACACTTTTCATTGGTGAGCTATACTGCTAAAGGTGAGCGGGTTAACTCATTATTAGACGCTACTATTTTGCCTAACCAAGGTTCAGTTAACCCGTTTGTAGTCGGCAATAACCGTCTAGGTAAAAACCGTGCTTACTCAGCGCAATTACAATTGGGAGACCTACCAAATAGTCCTTTAAGTAATACTTTGTATGCGCCTAAAACAGCAGACGGTAAAGTTGCTATTTTGTACCGTGTCTATGTACCCAATAAAAATATGGATATTAAAGGTAATGTAAGTTTTCCGCGTTTTAAAGTACAACTAGCAAACGGTGACATTAAGAAAGGGCAAGACGTTTGTAATACTTTACAGGTAAAAAAAGCACCGATTGAACGTATATCAACAATGCCATTAAAAGTTACTTTGGATGCTTTTAACCAAAACAGATATGAGGGTTTTCCTGCACAACAAGAGCCAAAATGGTACAAAGCCTTTAGTGCTTTAGACAGTTTCAAATGTATTTATAAATTTGATCCGATTACCAAGCAGCCGATCGATAAATGTGAAGGTTTAACGGTAACGCCTAAACTTGGTTATTGGGCAACTCCGGATAATGAATATGTCTATGCTGCGGTAAGCCGTAAATTAGGTAAAGTCATAGAACTTCGAGGTAAGCTTCCAAACACAGAGAAAACATTTAATAACGATGCATTTGTTCAAAAAACTGATGTCCGTTATTGGTCAATTTGTACTAACGAAGTGATTACCACTGCAACAAATTATTGTCTTTATGATGAAAATATTCAAAAAGTAGATAAAGACGGTTTCTATACCATTGTTGCCTCTTTACCAGAAGATCGACCAGCAAATGCCCGAGAAGAGTGTGGCGTGTATTTTCTTGAGCTAAGCCCGCGTGGTTCAGGCTATACAGCCGAAGATGGTAAAGCTTTTGGTCACACAGACTTTGGCTTATTTATTATGCGTAATTTATTACCGAATAATGATTTTGCTTACGCCGTTCAAAAAGTGAAAGCACCAGGCGAAGAAAAAGCAGTTATGGGCGACTATTTGCCAGATATTCATTACACCTCGAAAGACGCTTTTGAAACAAAAGGATGTTCTTAAAATCTAGGTTCAAACTAAACCAATCTTTTGATGAAAGATTGGTTTTTTGTTAGTTCAATAAGAAGTTTAATTCAATAAAAATGTCTCCCAAGTATGATGGGATACAACGTATATAGAACATAAATAAGGAAATTTTATGAAACTTAACGTACTCACTACTTCATTGTTATGCGCTTTATCTTTCAATACATTTGCAGCAACTAAAGTAGAAAAAGCAGTTATTGATTCAAATGCTTCTTATAGTAGTAAATATAATCTCCAAAATGCTGATGAGTTTAATAACGCCGCAAGAGGTTTTATTGCTAAACCCAGTGGGCAAATAAAGAATGAGCAGGGAGATTTAATTTGGGATTTTGATGCATTTAATTTTATTAAAGATCAGGCCCCTGATACTGTAAATCCGAGCCTTTGGCGGCAGGCTAAATTAAATAATAATGTGGGTTTGTTTAAAGTTGCAGACCGTGTTTGGCAAGTTCGCGGTTTTGATCTGGCAAATATGACCATTATTCAGGGCAAGAGCGGCTGGATTATTGTTGACACTTTAACGTCAAAAGAAACTGCCGAAGCTGCTATTAAATTTGCAAGACAGCATCTAGGTGACCAAAAAATCTCAGCGATTATTTTCACACATAGCCATGTTGACCATTTTGGGGGAGCGCTAGGTGTTATCTCTACCGAAGAATTAAAGCAAAAGAAAATACCGATTATTGCACCCGAAGGCTTTATGGAAGAAGCGACCAGCGAGAATATTATGGCTGGCCCGGCAATGACTCGGCGAGCAACCTATATGTATGGAACATATTTGCCTAAAAATACCGAAGGTTTAGTAGATAATGGTTTAGGTAAGGCTGTAGCAGTCGGACAAATCGGGATTTTAGAACCCAATCAGTTAATTACCCAGAAAGAACAAAAATTGAATATTGATGGGTTAGATTTCGTATTTTATAACGTTCCGAGTTCTGAAGCACCTTCAGAATTAACCTTCTCAATTCCCTCAATGAAACTGTATAACGGTGCAGAGATCCTTTCTCATACTTTGCATAATCTCTACACATTACGAGGTGCTAAAGTCCGTGATACGCTAAAGTGGGTCAGTTATTTAAGCCAAGCTTTAGAGCAAACTCAAAATTCAGAGGTTTTTATTGCTCAGCATCATTGGCCTGTTTGGGGTAATCAAAATATTCAAGATTTTATTAAAACACAAAGAGATGTCTATAAATTCATTCACGACCAAACAGTTCGTTATATGAATTCTGGTTTAAATGGTGCTGAAATTGCAGAAAAAATTAAACTGCCACCAGAGTTAGATCAAAAGCTATATGCGCACGGCTATTATGGCACCTTAAAACATAATGCGAAGGCTGTATATCAATATTATATGGGCTGGTTTGACGCCAATCCTTCAAATTTAGACCCATTACCGCCTAAAGATGCAGCAAAGAAATATATTGAACTGGCAGGAGGAGAAGCGAATGCCTTAAAAAATGCTCAAGACGCCTATAACAAAGCTGAATATAGATGGGCAGCAGAAGTTTTAAAGTATGTGGTATTTAATAACCCAGCAAATGTTCAAGCAAAAGATTTATTAGCAAAAACCTATCGACAATTAGGTTATTCAACAGAAGCGGCAACTTGGCGTAATTTCTATTTATCAGGTGCTCAAGAATTACAAGGCTTTACTCCACCTAAGAGTACGTCTGGTCGTTTAGGTTTACTGATTCATACGCCTACTGAAAGATTTTTTGAGGCTATGGCAACCAATCTCGATGTTGAAAATTTAAAAAATGAAAATCAATGTATGAATTTGGTCCTGACTGATACACAAGAAAATTTTTCATTGCGGATTGAAAACTCGGTAATGCTCTTTGATAAATATGAAAATGATCGCTTACCAACAACCTGCCCAACGTTAAAGCTGACTAAACTTTTATATTTGCAGTTAATTACAGGTGGGGCCGATGCTTCAAAAGTCTTAGTTTCTAAAGACAGTGAAGTAAAAGGAAACCCATTAAAAATTGGTAAGTTCTTCTCTTTATTTAAAAAGTCTAACAATGGTTTTCCAATTGTGACTCGACCAGAGAGTTGAAAATATCAGCAGCACTTGCACTGAGAAAATCATCAGGTGCTGCATGAGTAAGCCGTAAGCTTAGCAGTTCAAATTGCTCATAATCTTTAATAGTTGCATTTTGCACCATGCTATTTGATGTTCATCGGACTTTTGACGGTCCCAATATAAATTCATTTGGTATCCATCTATATCAATAGGGAGTGGATGTACCTTAAGTTGAGGATAATCATCTTTAAAATAAGCAATTTGACGTTGAGGAATAGTGAGTAAATGATCCGTTTGGGTAATCAGTCGAATCGCGGTTTCATATTGTTGGCAGCGGAAACTTATTGTTCTTTTAATACCTTGTTTAGACAAGAAAAAATCTTCAAATACACGACCTGTGGGACGGGAGGAAACGGTAATGTGTTTAGCCTCTAAATAGATTTCTTTTGTTAGTTCCGCTGACGATAATAAGGGGTGCTGGTTACGGCTTATGACTACAAATTGATCTTTAGAAAAGCATTCATAATTAATGCTTTCTTCGACAGAATGTTCAACATCAATCGCAAAATCGATTTTTCCTGTTGAAAGTTCATGTCTTAAATTCTTACGGTCAATACGTACACTGTTTAGCTGCAAATTAGGGTTAAATTGGGTTAAGTGTTGAATTATAGAAGGTAAATAAATCCATTCATATTCATCATTCATAGCAATGGTGAGATGGGTCAAATCACGTGCGGGCTGAAAGTCATGTGTGCTTTGAATTGCTTGCTGCATAAGTTGCAATGACTGTTCAATTGTAGGCCACAACCGTTTAGCTAACGGTGAGGGAACAACGCCATGTCCATCTCGAACAAATAGTGGGTCATTAAAGTGATCGCGTAAACGGGCCAAAGCATGACTAACAGCAGGTTGGCTAAGAAAAAGTTGTTCACTCGCCCGTGTTAGATTTTTTTCTTTATAAATTGCAACAAATACACGAAATAAATTGAGATCAATACGAGCAAGAGAGGCAATATTATTATTCATTTCATTCATAGTTTATTATTCAAACAATTCATTTTATTCATTGTAACAAGTTAGCTATGGTCAGGAAATAGCATAAAAAATAGAGTGATTAAAACCGTGAATTTTGAACGTAGTGCTTGTGGCAAATAATATTTAGAAAGCGTTACTTACAACTAATTTTATTAAACCTAGGAACATAAGGAAATGATATGGCAACACATTTATTTGATTTGACTGGAAAAATAGCCTTAGTTACAGGTGCAAGTCGTGGCATTGGTGAGGAAATTGCCAAACTATTAGCTGAACAAGGTGCACATGTAATTGTCTCTAGTCGAAAAGTTGAAGATTGCCAACGTGTTGCTAATGAAATTATTGCAGCAAATGGAAAGGCAGAGGCTTTTGCTTGCCATGTGGGTAAATTAGAAGATATTGCAGAAATTTTTGAATATATCCGTAAAGAGCATGGGCGTTTAGATATTTTAGTCAACAATGCAGCCGCCAATCCCTATTTTGGGCACATTCTTGATACAGACATTGCTGCATATAACAAAACGGTTGAAGTCAATATTCGTGGATATTTCTTTATGTCTATTGAAGCGGGCAAATTAATGAAAGAACAGGGCAAAGGTGCAATTGTTAATACGGCATCTGTAAATGCTCTACAGCCAGGAGACCAACAAGGAATATATTCTATTACTAAAGCTGCTGTGGTTAATATGACCAAAGCGTTTGCAAAGGAATGTGGGCCGTTGGGTATTCGAGTGAATGCTTTATTGCCGGGTCTTACCAAGACCAAATTTGCTTCGGCACTATTTGAAAATGAAGATATTTATACAAGCTGGATGCGTTCAATTCCATTACGCCGTCACGCAGAACCACGTGAAATGGCTGGAACTGTACTTTATTTAGTGTCAGATGCTGCGAGCTATACGAATGGTGAATGTATTGTGGTTGATGGCGGTTTAACGATTTAGGGAAGAATAGCAATGTACGAACATTATTCAGGTCAAGTGGTCTTAATCACAGGTGCGGCGAGTGGATTTGGTGCATTGCTGGCAGAGCAACTGGCAAAGTATGGCGCAAAATTAGTGTTGGGTGACTTGAATATTGAAGGGTTAAATACTGTAGTTGAACCGCTACGCCAAGCAGGAGTGGAGGTGGTCGCGCAAGTGTGTGATGTCAGCTGTGAAGCAGATGTACAGGCTTTGGTGCAAAGTGCAGTTACTCAGTTTGGTAGAATCGATGTCGGGATCAATAATGCAGGTATGAGTCCGCCTATGAAAAGCTTTATTGATACCGATGAAGCAGATCTGGATTTGAGTTTTGCCGTCAATGCCAAAGGTGTGTTCTTTGGAATGAAGCATCAAATTCGTCAGATGTTGCAACAAGGTGGTGGCATTATTCTCAATGTTGCTTCTGTTGCAGGTTTAGGTGCGGCTCCCAAATTGGCTGCCTATGCTGCGGCAAAGCATGCTGTGGTGGGATTAACCAAAACAGCAGCGATTGAATATGCAAATAAAGGCATTCGAGTTAATGCAATTTGTCCATTTTATACAACCACCCCGATGGTGGTCGACAGTGAACTCAAAGAGAAACAAGACTTTTTAGCGCAGGCCTCGCCAATGAAGCGTCTTGGCCATCCAAGCGAAGTGGTGGCAATGATGCTGATGATGTGTGCCAAAGAAAACTCATATCTCACAGGTCAAGCTATTGCAATTGATGGCGGTGTGACAGCTTATTAAAACATTTATTAAATACACCTTATTCATTTATTTAGGAAAAAATCATGACAATTAATTTAAACAATCGAGTGGCTATTGTGACAGGTGCAGGCGCTGGTCTAGGGCGGGAACATGCGCTGTTACTGGCTCGTTTGGGTGCAAAAGTGGTCGTGAATGATCTGGGTAGTGATGTAAACGGTAAAGGCGGCTCAACCATGGCAGCCCAAAAAGTTGTAGATGAAATTATTGCGGCCGGTGGTGAAGCAATTGCAAACGGTGCTTCAGTTACGGATATTGAACAAGTTCAACAGATGGTAGAGCAAACCATTGCCCGTTGGGGACGGGTGGATATTTTGGTCAATAATGCAGGCATTCTCCGTGATAAAACCTTTAGCAAAATGTCACTAGATGACTTCCGTACCGTGATTGATGTCCATTTAATGGGGGCAGTCAATTGTACAAAAGCGGTATGGGATATCATGCGCGAGCAAAAATATGGTCGTATTGTTATGACGACTTCATCTTCTGGTCTATATGGCAATTTTGGGCAGTCCAACTACAGTGCTGCAAAAATGGCATTGGTTGGACTCATGCAGACACTGGCCTTAGAAGGTGAAAAATCGAATGTTCGGGTGAACTGCCTAGCGCCAACAGCTGCCACTCGTATGCTTGAAGGATTATTGCCCGAAGAAGCCCTTAAAGCTCTTGCTCCAAGTGCGGTCAGTCCTGCAATCGCGACTTTGGTTAGCGAAGATGCACCTACCCGTATGATTCTTTGTGCTGGCGCAGGTAGTTTTGAAGCTGCCCACATTACCCTTACGCAAGGAATTTATTTAGGTACGGATGAACAAGTTCCGCATGTTTTAGCACAACGTTTAGCTGATGTTTCAGACCGAACAGATGAGTTTGTGCCTGTCAGAGGAGGCGCTCAGGGTGAGCTTGAGCTGAAAAAAGCTTCATTAATGGCAGGAGAATAATTTTGACAAAAAATACATTAAGCATCGACCAACTGGTTGAATTGCAAGGCCAAGCATTAGGTAGCTCGCAGTGGATGATCATTGATCAAAGCATGATTAATACTTTTGCGGATGTCACACAAGATCATCAATTTATTCATGTGGATGAAGAAGCAGCTCGTCAGACACCTTTTGGTGGCACGATTGCCCATGGTTTTTTAACACTCTCTTTACTTTCAGCGATGGCCGCACAGGTCTTGCCTACTGTACAAGGGCAGAAATCTGGCGTGAATTATGGCATCAATAATTTGCGTTTTATTAGTCCTGTGCATAGTGGTAAGAGAGTGCGTGGACATTTTCACTTAAAAAATGTTTCCCAAAAAAATAAGGGAAGTTATCAATTGATCATGGAAGTCACGATTGAAATCGAAGACGAAGCAAAACCAGCACTCGTGACAGAGTGGCTTACACTTGTAAATGTATAGGAATAACCCATGAGCAATGAATTAATTCTCTCTCGTCGTGATGTAGATTTTTTGCTATTCGATTGGCTAAAAGTCGAAGAACTCAGCCAACGCAATTCTTTTGCAGGACAGGACCGTTTTGAATATACGTCTGTTTTAAACGTTTACGAGGCCCTAGCAACCGATTTATTTGCTCCACATAATAAAAAAAATGACAGTAACGAACCTGTTTTTGATGGTGAACGTGTCACTATTAATCCTGAAGTCGGGGTTGCACTTAAGGCATTTGCTGAGGCGGGTTTGATGAGTGCAGCGTTTCCATCGGATTGGAATGGGATGAACTTACCTAATACCATTGAGCGGGCTGGTATGGCCTATCTACTCGGTGCCAATTCAGGGACAGCAGGCTATGCTTTTTTAACCATTGGTAATGCAAATTTATTGATGGCGCATGGGGAGCCTGAAAAAGTTAGACCCTATGTCAATGCCATGATAGAAGGTAAATGCTTCGGAACGATGTGTTTGTCTGAACCACAAGCTGGTTCAAGTCTTGCTGATATTCGGACACGTGCTATTAAAACAGAAGATGGTCGTTATCGTTTGTTCGGCAACAAAATGTGGATTTCAGGCGGAGAGCACGATATCTCTGACAATATTGTTCATTTGGTTTTGGCAAAAATTCCAGATGAAAATGGACAATTACCAGCAGGTGTACAAGGCATTTCTCTGTTTACCGTACCGCGTAAATTACTCGATGAAAATGGACAACCAAGTGAACGCAACGATGTGGTGTTGGCTGGAATTAACCATAAAATGGGCTATCGGGGAACCGTCAACTGCGTGCTGAATTTTGGTGAAGGTCGTTACACACCTGAAGGAGAAGCTGGCGCAATTGGTGAGTTGGTTGGCGAAGCTGGTAAAGGGCTGGCCTATATGTTCCATATGATGAATGAGGCCCGAATTTCAGTTGGTCTTGGAGCGGCCGCATTGGGGTATACAGGTTATTTGCATGCTTTAGATTATGCAAAAACTCGAGTACAAGGACGCTCTCGTAGCGAACGTAATACAAGTTCGCCACAGATTCCACTTATTCAACATGCCGATGTTCGCCGGATGCTCTTGGCGCAAAAAGCGTATGTCTCAGGCGCGTTAGCACTCTGCCTATATGCAGCTCGATTAACCGATGATATTCAATCGCTTGAAGATGCAGAGCAACGCAATCAAACCCATCAATTACTTGATTTATTAACGCCAGTGGTGAAAAGCTGGTCTTCTGAATGGGGACTAGTCGCCAATGATTTAGCGATTCAAGTTCATGGCGGATATGGTTATACCCGTGAATATAATGTTGAACAGTTTTATCGGGACAATCGACTTAATCCAATTCATGAAGGAACATTTGGCATTCAGGCACTCGATTTATTAGGACGGAAAACTCGTCTTAATCAGGGGCTGTCAATGAAACTATTACATGAAAAAATCATCAATACGATTGAACAAGCCAAAGCAGAGCCTTCTTTAAAAGGTCATGCGGATCAATTAGCTCAAAAGTGGCAACTCATCCGAAATGTAACAGAGAAATTGCATGCATTAACCGATGTAGAACTTCAACTGGCAAATGCCGCCAATTATCTGGAAGCTTTTGGACATCTTGTGGTGGGGTGGTTATGGCTTGATCAAGCGGTAGTCATTCATAAACTCATGCCAAACTCAACAGACCCTGGTTTTCTGCATGGGAAGCTTGCAGCGTGTGATTATTTCTTTGGCTGGGAAATGCCGAAAATTATAAGTTGGTTAGCTGTACTGGATCCGGTAGAGACGACTCCACTGAATATGCCGGAAGAATGGTTCTAGTAAGAACCATTCCTTAGACAACCCATTAAATGAGCAGGAGTAGAACCTGATTTTATAGAAATTGCCTAATAACAATCATCATGTAAAAACAAAATTTGGGTGTTCAGTATAAGAGCGCCCTAATAAGTAAAAATAAAAATCTAGGACGGATTAAAAGATGAAAAAGAAAACATTAGTCATGGTCATGGCTTCATTTTGTACGAGCCCACTCTATGCAGCAGCATTTGATCGAACAGGACAATCAATTTCTGCATTTCTACAACCTGGTAATTATTTTGAGGCAAGTTTATCTGTTTCAGACACTTCGTTAGAAGGACAAGAAGCAGGTACAAACCCAACACGTAATAGTATTTCTGATATTGCAAACTCTGATTATCGTCCCAGTGCAGCTTTAAAATTACAGTTAGCACCTCAGTTCTCATTTGGTTTTCTTTATGATCAGCCATTTACTTCCGACTCTGAATATTATGGAAATAACAGCTTTGTTGCTAAGCCGAGTGATACGATTTTAGTACCAGGCATTGATTCAGCAACACTTGCCCAAAAGACTGGTGGAGAAGCCGTAACAGGGAACACCAAATCGAATTTTGTTATGCAAAATTTTAGTCTGATATTTGGTTATCAACCGGATAAGAACTGGAACTTTTATGCAGGTCCTGTTTATCAGACGTTTAAAAGTAACGTCAATTTAAGAGGCCAAGTTTTCAGTTTATATAATGGCTATGACTTTAATGCTAAAGAGGTTGGAGATTGGGGATGGTTGGCAGGATTTGGTTATCAAATCCCAGAAAAAGCCATTAAAGCCTCATTGACCTATCGTTCAGAAATTATGCATGAAGTGACTGCTAATGAAAATGCGCCACTGGTTGATATGTTGAGTACGCAGCAAGGCCGTGATTTTCTTGATCAGCATTTGGCGTATATGGTTTCTATAGGACAACTCACTGAATCGCGGAGAGAGGCATTCAATCATATTGTTGCGGGTTTAGCCGAAGCAGGAACATCAGGTTCAACTAAGTTTAGAGCGCCAGAGTCAGTGAATTTGGAATTTCAGACTGGGCTACGCAAAGGCACTTTATTGTTCGGTAACGTGCGCTGGGTTCACTGGAATGATTTTGAGTTTAAACCGTATCGTTTTGGCGAAATTTCAGAAGTTGTTGGTGTTTTATCAACGCCAAGTCGTCCAAATGGTTTTAATTTGGTTCGTTATTATGACGATCAATGGTCTGCTAATCTTGGGATTGGACAACGTCTAAGTGATAAATGGACAGGTTCAGTTTCTGTAGGTTGGGACTCGGGAGCAGGTGAGCGCGTGTCCACAGGTGGGCCAGCTAAAGGTTATTACAGTGTTGGTCTTGGTGCGCAATATAGTCCAACTTCAAAATACTTTATTTCAGGTGGAATGAAGTATCTATGGCTAGGTGATGCCAAAGGTCAGCTTGGTGCTCAGGCAGGCAGTGAATATTATGTGGGTGAATATAAAAATAACTATTCAATCGGTTACGGTTTGAAAATTGGTTATAAATTTTAATTCAACTATTTGATGGATCGCTTAGCTATATAAACAGTTTATTTCTGTACGAGAGTAAGCAGATTAAGAGATTAAAGAAAATATAAAAAGTGGAGTAGGAACAGTTCCATTTCTCCCTCTCATAAAAGGACAATAAGATGACAAAACAGATCTGGTTAGACGAATATAAGCAATGGAATATAGAAAGCACGATTACATTGCCGGATGAACAAACTTCACTTCTCGATTTATGGGACAACAGTTTTAATAAGTTTCAGCAAAGAAAGGCTTTTATATTTGCCGATAAATCCTTTACTTATGCGGAAATCGACTTATACAGCCGAAAAATAGCAACATTCTTGCAAGGTTTGGACCTAGAAAAAGGTACACGTGTTGCCGTGATGATGCCCAATATTATTCAGTACCCAATTATTTCGCTTGCCGTGATTCGTGCAGGGTATATTCTGGTCAATATTAATCCACTATATACGGCGCGTGAATTAAAGCATCAATTAAACGATGCAGGCGCAAAAGTCTTGTTTATATTGGAACAGTTTGTACCTATTTATGAGGCTGTCAAAGAGCAAGTAGTCGTTGAACAGATTATTACTACAACTATGACAGAAATGTTAGACGAGCCAGCTCCAAGGTTAGACACATCAGATTCAAAATACTACGATTTTAAGCAAATCTTGTTGACGGTAAATGCCCAAGATTATATCCGCCCCAAACTTATTCTTGAGGATACTGCACTTTTGCAATACACAGGTGGAACAACAGGTGTATCAAAAGGTGCAGAACTAACCCATAAAAATATTGTCGCCAATTTATTACAAAATAATGTGATTTTTAAAAGCTACTTTGGTGACAGAGATGCTTTTGAAGATGAAATCGCAATCTGTGCTTTACCGCTTTATCATATTTTTGGTTTTACAGTCTGTTTATTGCACAGCGCAATAAATAAAGGTTATACCACTGTTTTAGTTCCGAACCCACGTGATTTAGATGCTCTCGTGCATTGTTTTGAAAAGTACCGTCCTACCGTTTTTCCTGCCGTAAATACTTTATTTAATGCACTGCTTAATCATGAAGGCTTTAATAAATTGGACCATAGTCGTTTGGAGATTACTACAGGCGGCGGTATGGCAATTTTGAAATCCACCGCCGATGGATGGGAAAAACTGACAGGGCGTATTATCCGTGAGGGATATGGCTTATCAGAAACCTCTCCTGTTGCGACATTTAACCCGCCGATTTCTAATTGTTTTAGTGGCACGATTGGTATTCCTGTGCCAAGTACAGATATCGCTATTTTGGATGATGAAGGCAATCCATTACCGCCCGGTGAAAATGGAGAAATTGCAATCCGCGGTCCGCAAGTCATGAAAGGTTATTGGAATTTGCCAGAAGAAACTAAAGCAGTCATGACTGATGATGGTTTCTTTAGAACAGGCGATATTGGTTTCATGAATGAAAAAGGCTATACCAAAATTATTGATCGTAAGAAAGATATGATTTTAGTTTCAGGCTTTAATGTTTTTCCAAATGAAATTGAAGAAGTTTTGGCTCAGCATCCAAAAATTTTAGAAGTCGCCGTGGTTGGTATTGCCGATGAAAAATCGGGTGAAGTACCGAAAGCTTTTATTGTTAAAAAAGACGCTTCTTTATCGATTGAAGAAATCCAAACCTATGCCAAAGAAAACTTGACAGGATATAAACAACCCCGTCATATCCAATTTATCAATGAATTACCTAAGTCAAATGTGGGTAAAATTTTAAGAAAAGAACTCAAGGTTTAGTCAGAATTTTTTAATTAAAAACATAAGTATTCATGGGCTGGAATGCCTATAAATAAATGGAAAAGGAATGAGATTATGGGTTCAGAATTAATTACTGTATTTTTACCTATTGCACTTGCAATTATTATGGCTGGTTTGGGACTGGAGTTGACTATAAATGACTTTAAACGTGTGCGCCAACATCCAAAAGCAGTCTTTATCGCATTATTTTGCCAACTGGTTATTTTAGTCAGTATTGCTTTTATTATTTGTAAAATTCTTGCTTTACCACCCATGCTCGCCGTGGGTTTAATGCTACTTTCTGCATCACCGGGTGGACCAACTGCCAATTTATTTAGTTATCTCTATAAAGGTGATATTGCTTTAAATATTACTTTAACCGCTATAAATTCGGTGATTGCTGCATTTACACTTCCATTAATTGTGAACTTTGCAATACAACATTTTATGGAAAATGGACAAAATGTAGGATTGCAATTCTCTAAAATCATACAAGTTTTCCTTATTATTTTAATACCTGTCGGTATTGGAATGTTAATCCGTCATTTTTCACCCCATATAGCTGAAAAGCTCAATAGACCTGTACGTGTTTTTGCTATTGTTTTTCTAGTAACAATTATCATATTAGCAGTTGTGCGGGATTACCAAAATCTGATGATGTATCTTGGGCAAATTGGGTTAGCAACTTTACTGTTCTGTGTGTGTAGTTTAATGGTGGGCTATTTTGTTCCACGATTATTCGGTGTAAATAGCTTTCAGGCAAAGGCTTGTGCGTTCGAAATCGGGATTCATAACAGTACTTTAGCCATAACCATTGCTTTTACAGTAATGGAAAGCAATATGGCTGCCATGCCAGCAGCGGTGTATTCATTGTTTATGTACATTGTTGCAGCAAGCTTTGGTACATTGTTAAATCGATTGGAAAAGAAAGATATTTCGCAGCTCTCAACAACGACTTAAATGAACTAAAAGGTTTCTTTAATTCTAAAAGTAAAGGATCTTTAAAAATATCTATCAGATAAAGGTTGTTTGCCCAATTTAATACCACTCAAGGACAAAAAGTTCCAAGCGCTGTAAATATTATTCCTGAGTAATAAGCGATATATAAAAAAGTCCTGAATATTCAGGGCTTTTTTATATATTCTTAATATCTACTGACGGAGAAACCCCAAAAAAGCGTTTATATTCTCTGGAAAATTGGGACAAACTTTCATAACCGACTTGCATGCTGGTAGATGAAATATCATATTCTTCGGTCATTAATAAACGCCGTGCTTCGGTCAATCTCATTCTCTTTTGATACTGTAAGGGACTCATTGAAGTTATATCCCTAAAATGTTGATGAAAACTTGATGCACTCATCCCCATGGTACTTGCCAGTTCTTCAATACTAAATGATTTTGCAAAATTTGTTTTCAGCCATTCAATCGCCTTCACAATTCGATGGCCTGCAGTTCCTGCTGCTACAATACGCTTAAGTCGATCGCCTTGTGGACTCATCAATAAACGATAAAAAATTTCCTTAATAATAAGAGGAGACAAGATGGGTATGTCTTGTGGTGTATCCAGTAGTTTTATTAACCGTATAAAAGCATCATTCAGCTCTGAATTGACTACTCCAACAGCCATTCCTTTTTTCTCAGTATTTACATCTTTAAAAGGTATGTGGGCTTCAAGCATGATTTGGGCAAGTACATAGGGGTCTAGCCGTAGCACGATTGAAAGATACGGTCGCTCAACTGAAGCTTCAAGAACTTGAGCAATTACAGGCAGGTCAATTGCAGTAAAAAGGAAATGGTTAGAGTCATAGGTATAGATTTCTTCGCTAAGAATCACCTGTTTTTTACCTTGAGCAATCATACATAGACTCGCATCCATCATGCTACTACTTGGTTGGGTCAATGTTTCTGCACGGTATAAAGTCAGCCCCATAATAGGTGTTTCGAATGTACCTTTTTCCCGGGTCCATTGGTCGACAAGTTGAACTAACTCTTGATCATGGTTTAGAGACCTATTCGCCATTCAGATTCCACCGATTATCCTCTGTGTTTTTATTGTAGGCATTTCAAATCAGAAAAATAGAGAGAATTGCAACAATTCGGAGGATTAGGCAAATCTGTGAGAGGAATAGAACAACACCTTATAGCTTTCATTTTTATACTGAGAAGCATGGCGAAAAGGCGATGAGTTGCAACCTATTGAGCCAACACCTTTTAAAACACATTCATGAGTTTAAAAAACTATAGCCCTCGCTGAGTATGCAACGAAAAAATCGTCTTTATTTACATTAAGCATGAGAGAAAAAATATGACAATTGAAGTTTTAGGTTATGCCGCGCTGTCATCAGAAACTCCCTTGGTTCCGTTTAAATTTGAACGTAGAACCCCACGTGAAGATGATGTTGTCATTCAAATTGAATATTGTGGTGTTTGCCATTCCGATCTTCATCAAGCTAAAAACGATTGGGGATTTAGTGCTTATCCGTTAGTTCCGGGCCATGAAATTGTTGGACGTGTCACTTCAATCGGCCCTAAAGTCACGAAGTATAAAGTTGGTGATTTAGTGGGCATTGGTTGTATGGTCGATTCATGCCGTACTTGTTCTGCTTGTCATTCAGGACTAGAGCAATATTGTGAAGAAGGTAACATCCAGACTTATGGTGGCGTGGATCGCCATGACCAACGCCCAACTTATGGTGGATATTCACAAAGTATTACCTGTAGCCAAGATTTTGTATTAAAAGTACCTGAAAATCTGGATGCTCAAGCTGTACCACCATTACTTTGTGCGGGTATTACTACATGGTCGCCGCTACGTCACTGGAATGTTGGAAAGGGCAGTAAAGTCGCTGTCGTTGGATTAGGTGGTTTAGGGCACATGGCAATTAAACTTGCCAATGCTCTAGGCGCTGAAGTGACACTATTTACTCGCTCAGCAAACAAAGAACAAGATGCAAAACAACTTGGCGCACATCATGTTGTATTATCAACAGATGAAACTCAAATGAAATCGGTATTAAATCAATTTGATTTAATTGTTGATACTGTGCCTTATAACCATGATTTGAAGCCTTATATTCCAACTTTAGCTTTAAATGGAACAATTGTGTTAGTTGGATATTTAGGTGAAATTAGCGCAAATTCAGTACCTATGATTTTAGGTAGAAAATCAATTGCAGGCTCGGTCATTGGTGGAATTAAAGAAACACAAGAGCTACTCGATTTCTGTGGTGAGCATAATATTGTTTCTGAAGTAGAAATGATTGACATGCAAAACATTAATGAAGCTTTTGAGCGCATGTTAAAGAGCGACGTGAAATATCGTTTTGTGATTGATATGAAAACTCTATCTGAAAATTAATTTAGATATTATTTGTTGAGCTGTGCATACTATATATAGTGTGCACAGCCTATCAGGTTAATGATAATGTGAGTTTTATGATTTAGAAGGAATGTATTTACGCATAGCAAAGATAAATAGCGTAAATAAAATACTGAAACCAAAAACAGGTAAGCTTAGCCCTAACACTAGACCCACTAATATTAACTCTATTTTTTGTGAGCCAGTTGCACGGTTCCAAATTAATAAGCTTTGCCCAACAAAGTGGCTCGTCATGAGTTTTAAATTCGAGTTTTTAAACGCAGCCCTATATGCATAAATAATCATAATGCACAGCACGAAAGCATAAAGTGCTAGTACCAATTGATTTATCCAGCCAAATAAAACACCAATATGCGCATCTACTCCCCAACGAGTGAGCTTTGCCACCAGTGAATAGTCTTTAAATGCAAGTTGATCGATGACTTTGTGTTGTTCCATATCAATGGCGATACTGTCTGCTTGAGTTGGCCATTTGCGCTGAATCTCGGCTACGGTCCAAGCTTGATTTCCACTGGTCGGTGGTTTGATTTGTATTTGTGCCGCGTCAATACCATGAGCTCGAGCTATTGAAAGAGCGCTGTCGTACTCACTTGAAACGATATTTAAATTAAGATTTTCACTGTGTGGCATTTCGTGATGTTCATGGTGCATCACTGTAGGTAAATTATCTTCTTGAAGAGAAGTTGCTAATGTTGGGGTTTGCCAGTTCAGCCATTGACGAGCAACTCGAATATTATCTCCAGCCCATTCAGACCATGTAAGGCCCGTAATGGCGATTAATAATAAGAGTGGAAATAAAGTTAAACCCAGCGTGCTATGCCATCTCAATAATTTATTTTTTTGTGTTTGTCGGATTTTAAGATTTTGACGACGTTTCAACCAATTATATAGTCCAGTTAAAGTCAAAATAGCTAACCAGCTTGCTGCCAATTCACTATAAAAGCGTCCCCATTTACCTAGCAATAAATTACTATGCAGTTGATCAAGCGTAGTTCGAAACGGCAACACTCCACTCGTACCATAGACCGCTAGATGGCCTTGGGCTTTAAGCGTAAAAGGATCAATAAAAACGGCTTCACTCGTAAGATCATGTATTGGATCTGAAAAAATGACACGTGTTGTCTCGTCAGCGCTTGGTGCTGGTCTAACTTCAATCACCTGTGCAGACTTAGGCATTACTTGCTTTGCGGCTTCAATTTGCTGGCTCAGCTTATGTGGCGGTTGATCCAGCGGCTGAACGTATAGAACATCTTTATAAATGGCTTGTTCGAGTTGAGGCGTAATGGCATAGAGTAAACCAGTAATTGCAGCAAACAAGATTAATGGTGCAATAAAAATACCAGCATAAATATGAATTAAACGGTAAAGACTACGCCAGAAGGATGATTGAGTCAGCATCAGAAAAGAGTGTCTATCAGGTGTTGGGGCGGATTATAGCGATTTATTTCTGTTGATGTTGAATGAGCTGTAAACATGATTAAATTATTTGACTCGCTTTTATGTAGGCTTTTTAGCCCAATCATTCAATAGTTTTTATTACTTGGTAAATTTGGCGTTTTTTTTGCTTACTATCTAAGACCTTATCTAACATACTTAATTTAATTGTTGTATAAATGATGATACAAACCGTTTTGCTCTCTTATAGTGTTTTTTTCACATGAAAAATGCACCAAATAGACACGTCTTTTTATTTTGCACCACATTTGTGCGCAAAATGCCGAAAATGAGATTGCTGGTTTCAATACTCACTTTATTCATCCTGTACGGATGTTCTTCATCTGAACAAAATAGAAAAACTCAAGAAAAGTTAACAACTCATTCGATATGCGTTTTTGATAGTACAAATACAAAAGTCTGTGTAGCTGAACCAGCTCAAAGAATTGTTTCTTTATTTGAGTCGGGTTTAGATGGTTTATATATGCTAGGGCAAGGTCATAAAGTGATTGGTATACCAGCTGAAGTATACATCCAGCCTTTATTATTTAATGCCTATTCAAAAATAGATCAACGCATTGCCAATAAGCAGCTTGCGACACCTTCACAAGGTGCTAATGCAACCAATATTGAAAGTCTTGTGTTGTTAAAACCAGATCTGGTGATTGTAGGGAGTGGGCAAACCCAAACAATTGAACTATTACGGCAGTTTGGTATTGCTGTATATGTCATGGAGTCAGGTACTTACGAGCAAGTAAAAGAAGAATTATCTGAAATTGCGGTTTTAAGTGGTGCTCAAAAGCGCGCTCAGGAAATTTTAAATTTTTCGGATGAAGTTGTTGCGGAGGTCGCAGCCAAGACTGCACGTCAACCAAATAAGCAATCAATTTACTATGCATGGTCCGGAGGACGTATTTTTTCTACTTCTGGACGTGAGTCAATTACCAATGACTTTATTGAGCTGGCGGGTGCGTACAATATTGTTCAGACCAAGGCCAATCAACCTAATGTAAATCCCGAGACATTAATTGAGTGGAACCCTGACAATATTGTGCTTTGGAATACCAACCCAAAACTGATTTATGAACGAAAAGAATTACAAGGCTTAAGTGCCATACAAAATCGAAAGGTTTTTAATTTGAGTCCTGCATTTATATATAACCCACATACCATCAAAATCATTATTACAGCGATTTATCTAAATCACAGTATTTATCCTGAACAGTCTGATTTACCTGTAAGTGCTTTACAACAGCGTATTTTAACTAAGTTGTATGGTGAGCAGCTTGCCAAAGCGTTGGTGCAATGAATATGGAAAAGCTGAAATATTATTGGTTTTACCCGTTACCGTTCCTCATGATTTTTATCTCGTTGCTTATGGGGCCAACTCAGACCTTAAGTGCATGGGACTATGTGCTGTGGGGTGTGCAAGCTGTCTTCGGTACACCATATTTTGACGCGGAACAATTTAGACTGATGCAAAACATTTTGGTCAATGTCAGATTGCCCAGAATCTTACTCACCTTTATGGTGGGAGCTGCATTAGCAACTGCGGGGAATGGCTTGCAGGCATTGTTTCGTAATCCCTTGGTTGATTCTTATGTACTCGGTATTTCATCTGGAGCGGCGTTCGGTGCAGCTTTAGCACTTTCTTTAAGTTGGCTTTCGCCAAATCTATCAGCCTTTGTTTTTGGCGTTTGCGCTGTTGCCTTAACCTATTTATTTGCACATCAGAAACATGAAAGCCAGACGTCTTTAGTGATGGTAATTTTATCGGGCATGATTGTTTCAGGGTTGTTTTTAGCAGGCCTTACGATTATTCAATATTTAAGTGATCCATTTAAACTGCAAGCTATTGTGCAATGGACCATGGGCAACTTACATCAGGCTTCTTGGCAAAAAGTTCAATACGCCGTGCTACCAATTTGTATTGGACTTACCGGATTATTTGCGATGCGTTGGCGCCTAAACTTAATGGCACTCGGTGCTGAAGAAGCGCAGGCGGTTGGAGTTAACCCGCGCTGGGAGCAGCTTATTTTAATTGCGCTTGTGACCGTATGTACTTCAACATCTGTGGCAGCGGCGGGCATTATTAGCTTATATGGACTGTTTATGCCGCATATTGTGAGAATGCTGGTGGGACCAGATCACCGCTACAGTATTCCTGCCAATATGGTGTTGGGTGGTAGTTTTCTACTGATGATTGATAACTTTTCTCGGGTTTTACTGACGTTTGAAATACCGATTGGTATTTTTACCATGCTGCTTGGTGCACCATTTTTCTTATTATTAATGAAAACACAGAGGACTCATTGGGCATGATTCAAATTACTCAGTTAAATTATGCCTATGGGCACAAACAGGTTCTTAAAAATATTCATCTGGAGTTTCCCGAAAATCAGTTTTCCGTCATTTTAGGGCGCAATGGCTGTGGTAAATCGACACTGTTTAAACTGATGGCGGGCTTAGAACCCGTAAAAGATGGATTGATTCGTTACTCTGGAAAACCACTATCAAACTTTAAAGGGAAAGATCGGGCAGCCTTACTCGGCTTTTTACCGCAGTTTCATAAAACTGTATTTCCATTTTTAGTTAAAGATGTGGTGATTACAGGTCGTGCTGCTTTTAGTCGATATCGTCCTTCAAAATCAGACTGGGAACGTGTAGATCAAGCTTTGCTTGATTTAGATATTGAGCATTTGCGTGACCGTCCTTATACAGAGCTATCGGGTGGTGAACGGCAACTAGTTATGATTGCCCGCATTTTAGTGCAAGCCCCGAAAGTTATTTTGCTTGATGAACCAACCAACCATCTTGATGTTTATTATCAGTCTTATTTAATGAAAAAATTGCGTCAGTTGTCGCGGCAAAATTTTACGGTGATTGCGATTATGCATGATCCTAATTTGGCTTTTTTATTTGCAGATCATCTGTTTTTTATGCGACAACACGAAGTCGTTAAGCCTGAGTCAAAAACACGAATAACCGATCCGAAGTTTTTAAAAAGTGTCTACGATGTCGAGTTTCATGAGGCCATGATTCAAGACAAAACCATTGTTATCCCTGATCATTCTTGGCTATAAATATGTTTGATTATCAGTTGGTTGAAAAATCTGACTACGATTCTGCGGTAGAGTTAGTGCTTTATACAAGACAGCAGCTATTCCCAGAAATTTATCATGGGCAAGTTCCCAAAGATTTACAGAATTTTGAGCAATATTATGTTCATGACCCATTGGGTTGCTTTATTACGGTAAAAGACCAAAACCGCATTATTGGCACCATTGCCTATCGGGCATATGACCATCGTTTTGATTTAAATTTGCCGTCCAATACGGTAGAAGTGGTTAAGTTGTTTGTATTGCCTGAATACCGCCGTAAGGGCATCGCAACCAAGCTATGTGACATGTTGTTTAGCCATGCAAAAAACAATCGGATTACTAGCTTGTATTTGCACACACATCCATTTTTGCCAGCGGCTGAAGAGTTTTGGACTTTACAAGGATTTAAGGTGATTCAACGGGAATGGATCGATACCTATGACACCATTCACATGAGTAAATTTTTATAATTTTTTAGAAAAATTTTATTTCAAAACTACCTGATTTATGGCGGGCAAAGTTGTATCCGCTACTTTTAATAGTAGTTCTACTCGTCATGATTTTTGTAAATTAATTATTTTTTTCAATAGTTTGAATAATAATTTCTATTAAATAACTAATTTATAAACGCTCTAAAACCCTCAATTTTATGTCTTAAATTAGCTTAAAAAAAAGGGTTGAAAAATAGACTTGCAATATATAGTGGCTTTATGCCACTATATATTTATCGAAGGTCATCAGACAAAAAGAGGATGATATGGCTATCCAGCTTTTAGAAGCGGCAAGTAATGAAATTCCAGTGAAATTTTCGCAGTTTTCTGGTGGCGAGCGTCATGTTCAGATTGATGAGAAAACTTTAACTTCACTAGCTGGCAGAGTACTCGTTCGCGCACAAATGACTTCAAGTCACGATGTGATGGACTATTTGTTACTTGAAAATATATTGCTGAATCAGGGCTTAACTGTTGACTTAGAAATTCCATATTTTCCATATGCACGTCAGGACCGTATTTGTGCAGTAGGTCAAGCATTTTCACTCGATGTGATGACCAAATTACTCAATATCAATACCGACAAAAAAGCGGGTAACCAAGGCAAAATCACTGTTTGGGACTGCCATAGTGAAGTAACAACAGCCTTGCTCGCTGCCAATACTTCTTTTAAAGAAGTTGTAAATGTCAGTTCAGTCGACATCATCACAAAGAGTGAAGCGCTAAGCACATTATTAAAAGATGAAAAAACCGTATTGATTTGTCCAGATAAAGGCGCAAAAGCACGTACACAAATGGTTGCAGACGCTTTTAATGTTGAGCGAAAACAACCCATCACTATTGTTCAGTGTGATAAAAAACGCGACCCAGTGACTGGCAAAATTTTGGGTACACATGTACATGCTTCTGATTTATCAGGTTTAACCGCAGTCATTACCGATGACATTTGTGACGGCGGTGCAACCTTTATTGGTATTGCCAAAGAACTCCGTCGTCTCAATTGCCATGAGGTCGTTCTATATGTGACCCACGGTATTTTTAGCAAAGGAATTGAGGTTTTTGATGGGCTGCTTGACCAGCTATTTACCTCGGACAGCTTTCCACAACAACCATCAGACAAAATTTCAGTAATTGCTTTTGCAGCAAAATGAAGAGAATAAAGATGACGATTAAACTTAACCCATTAAATGCTATTGATTTTTATAAAGCTGACCACAGACGTCAGTATCCAGAAGGCACAGAGTATGTATACGCTAACTTTACGCCGCGTTCATCTCGACTCGCTAAAATGTTGCCTGACTTTGATGATAAAGTTGTGTTTTTTGGGCTTCAGGGTTTTATCAAACACTTTTTAATCGATACATGGAATGAAGGCTTTTTCAAGCAACCTAAAGACAAAGTCGTGGCTGCTTATAAACGCCGTATGGATAGTTCATTAGGTGAAGGTGCAGTACCTGTTGATCACATTGAAGCGTTACACGACTTGGGCTATTTACCATTACGCATTAAAGCTTTACCAGAAGGCAGTCGCGTCAATATGCGCGTACCTGTGCTCACCGTCATTAATACCGACCCGCGTTTCTTTTGGTTAACGAATTATATTGAAACCGTATTAAGTGCTGAACTTTGGAAAAGCTGCACTACGGCCACAATTGCCTACGAGTACAAACGCTTATTAACACAATATGCTGTAAAAACTGGCGCACCGCTCGATTTTGTACCTGTGCAAGGACACGATTTTAGTAGCCGTGGCATGAGTGGCATTTATGATGCTGCGCAGTCTGGTGTGAGCCACTTAACCAGTTTTATTGGAACAGACTCGGTTGCTTCAATTGACTATGCCGAAGAATATTACAATGCAACTGGTGTGATTGGGGTATCTGTACCAGCGACCGAACACAGTGTGATGTGTATGGGTACAGAAAATAGTGAGCTAGACACATTTAAGCGGTTAATCTGCGAGCTTTATCCGTCTGGTGTTGTCAGTATTGTGTCTGATACATGGGATTTTTGGCGAGTCATTACCGAGTTTACCGTGGCGTTAAAATCTGAAATTTTGGCAAGACAACCCAATGCTTTAGGTTTGGCTAAATTGGTTTTCCGTCCAGACTCTGGTGACCCTGTTAAAATTATTTGCGGTGACCCAGACGCCGAAATCGGTAGTCCAGCTTATAAAGGCGCTGTTGAATGCTTATGGGAAGTGTTTGGCGGAACAACCACTGAGCAAGGCTATAAAGTACTGAATGAGCGTGTCGGTTTAATTTACGGTGACTCAATTACTTTAGACCGCGCACAGCGTATTTTAGAAGGGTTAGAAGCCAAAGGTTTTGCATCAAACAACTTGGTGTTTGGGATCGGCAGCTTTACCTATAACTACTTAACTCGCGATACCTTTGGGTTTGCTGTAAAAGCAACTTGGGGGCAGGTCAATGGTGTAGGTCGAGAGCTGTTTAAAGACCCGATTACTGACTCAGGCGTAAAAAAATCTGCGAAAGGTCTATTACGTATTGAAGAAAGTGAAAATGGTTTTACCTTATTTGATGAGCAATCAGCCGAACAAGAACAAGGCGGAGCACTAAAAACAGTCTTTGAAAATGGTAAACTTCAATATGAGTGTACTCTAGATCAAATTCGTGAGCGTTTATCTATCGTATAACTGAATTTAGATGAGCCGTTGCGTGTGTATCGGCTCATCGTTTTTATTAAGAGGCTGAACGTGACTATTCAAACTGAACAAGAATTCCTTGCCAGTTATGATCGCCGAGATTATGACGCACCTTTACTCACTGTAGATATGGCTATTTTCTCGGTATTTAATGGTCAGTTGCAGGTATTACTCATCAAGCGACCAAACTTTCCAGCTAAAGACCAATGGGCTTTACCCGGTGGCTTTGCCGATTTAAAGCATGATCAAGACTTAATGGCCACGGCTTATCGTAAGCTGGTTGAAAAAACGGGGATTGCTTCACCTTACTTAGAACAAGTTGCTTCTGTAGGCAATGCCAAACGTGACCCACGTGGTTGGGCTGTGACGATTTTATATTTTGCTTTAATTGATTTTAATGCCTATCAACACCAAGCCTTGGCTGAATACAGCGAATGGGTGCCTGTAGCAAAAGCTCAAGATTTTGCATTAGCTTTTGATCATAATGAATTGCTCAGCTTAGCATTAGAGCGTTTAACCAATAAAACTCGCTATACCGCATTGCCAGCTAGTCTAATGCCTGAATTATTTACGCTGACTGAACTACAAACCATTTATGAAATTATTCTTGGGCAATCTTTAGATAAAAAAGCGTTTAGACGCCGTATGATAGAAGCGGGCGCAGTTGAAGAAACCAACCACAGTAAAATCGTGGGTAAACGACCAGCTCAGCTTTACCGCTATGCACTCGATTCTTTCGATTTTATATTTCCTCGTTCACTCGAATTACCCAGAAATAAAGAGGGTGAAGATAAGCAAAACAATGAGCTTTCTGACTAGCGCATCTTGATGCACTTTTGATTTATAATGCCGCGCTTATGATTGATGTCATGTTTTAATCAGCACTTTGCCTATGTCACACGTTTCTCCCTGCTTCCAGCAAAACCAGTTTTTTGTGTTGGTGGAATATCTCACTTCACTGCATGAGATTTATCCTGTGAAACATGAGTTTGCCGGATATCCGGCTGCAATGACATTGGCAGATCGCGTACATTCCGATCATGATATTGCGCCGCTTGAAGCCAGTAAAAGTTACTCCGACTCAATAGAGAAAGTCTTACACTTTTCAGGTAAGGCCCGAGACATACAAGACTTTGAGCACTTTTTAGAACAAGCCCAGTCAGCCAATATTCAAAACTTGTTATTGCTTACAGGCGATAAACTCAAAGAACATCATCATGGTCGAGATGGACAGCCTCGTAGTCGATACTTAGAGTCTGTAAATGCTGTAATGGCAGCCAAGCAGCATGGTGGGTTTCGTATTGGAGTTGCTTTTAACCCATTTAAATATGTTGAAGCCGAGCGTGATGCACAATATTTAAAACTGCATAAGAAGATTAAAGCAGGTGCTGACTTTATCATTACCCAATTGGGCTATGACATTGAAGCCTTAAAGCAAGCTAAATCATTTTTAACCAAGCATGATTATTCGCAGCAAATACTCGCTTGTGTGATGCCACTGACTTTGGCACGTGCCAATTTTATGGTGAAACATAAAGTGGCAGGTATTGTCATTACTCCGCACATGTTAAAAGTCTTGGCAGACGAAAAACAGGCGGGACATACAGACCGAGTTTATTTACGCTGCGCTTTACAGATTTTGATATGTAAACATTTAGGGTTTGCAGGAATTCACTTATCTGCTTGTCATAAGCCAGAAGAACAAATGCTGCTTGAAAGCTACGTCGAGCAATATCGTCATCTGAAGCTTGAAGCTTTAGAAGAGCTTTGGAATTCACTGTGGCAAGTCACCACAGGCAAAGAGTTTGCACTTGAAATTACGCATTTTTCACGTCAGCCGACCTCTAAACAAATCATTAAATATCGCCAGCTACATGTTATGCATGAAGCAATGTTTGGATCAAAAATTGCTAAAGGCGTCGGACGTTTTATTTTCAAGGCATCTTTTTGGGAAAATGCTTTGGTCGCCAAATTCTTACTTAAAACAGAAGTACTGAGTAAACATAGCCTAGTGGGTTGTGAAAGCTGTGGTCAGTGTCGCCTAAGCGATACTTTATATATTTGCCCTGAAACGTGTCCAAAAGGTTTAGCCAACGGGCCTTGTGGCGGTACAACTTTAGACCGCTGCGAATTTGGTGACCGTGAATGCATTCACTCTGTTAAAGCACGACTTGCAAAAGCCATTGAACAAACCGAAATATTAAAAGAAAAACTGATTCCAACTGTGCCTATTGAAACAAGAGGAACCAGTTCTTGGAAAAATTGGTATTTAGCGACTGAGGCATAAGTTGTATAACTTCCTTGATTTGATTTTGTTAAAAAATCAATTTATATGCTAAAGCACGGCGATAATTTAAAAATAACAATCGTTTGCCTTAATTATGTCCAATCAAAGGGATCACCTAGGAGTATACTTAAAGCAAATCTTTTGCGTTAAAAGAAAGGCTGTCTCAATGAAAAAGTTGGTTGCTGTACTTACTGTAATTGTTGTTTTAACTGGATGTGTCTACGACCCTGTTAATTACAACAAAATACACGACCAAGAGTTCCAAGATCACCTCAGGCAAAACGGTTAGTAATAAAAAACCCACTCAATGAGTGGGTTTCATTTAGAAGAAATTTTTAAGTTTTTAAATAAATAATCAAAACTCCTTAAATCACTATTTCCTAAATAAAAAAGAGTTACTTTTAACTCTTTTTTAGGTTTATTTTTCTTTTTAAGAATATGTTTAAAAGGAATAGAAACTTGGGTTTTATCTAAAAATGTATAAATCATTTTAATTAATATAATGACTTATACATGTAAGAATCATAGCTTAGTAGTTTTATTAAAGTCAGTCATTTTTATTAGTCTCATTTTTGGAAATTATAATATTTATATTTTATATGTATTCTAATTTTATAAGGATATAACGAGTATTTCTAACTACTTTCTAAATTACAAAAAGCTTTAATTAACTTTACTTAAATTATACAAAGTAAAAATATTATTTTAATAGCTGTATAACAAAGAATGCTATTAATTGCACTTTTTACTATTTTTAAGTATTGTTTTAAGTGATTGATTAATAATATTAATATGTCGATTTATACATAAATTTATAAGTAGAAATGAGTTAGAATATAAAATTACATAATTTTTAAATATATTATTTATAAAATACTACCTATTGGCACAAAGAGAAAAAATATATGTCAAAGAGGTCAATGATATTTAATTAGCTTAAGAACCATAATTTGCACCAAATTTTACGCTGTCACGATTCATTGAATAAAACCAAGTGAAAAGTTACGTAAAAAAGACGCCAATATTTTATTGGGGTAAATAAAAAATCGAATATTACAAATACACGGAATGAATATGGATAACGTCGCTCAGCTAGAAACTGACACTAATTTCCAAAGTCGAAAGAAAATAACTTGGGGTGTTTTCAGCGTCCTTTTATTACTTTTAATTGCTGGTATCGTATATTATTTTTTTGTATACCGATTTTATCAATCTACTGATAATGCTTATGTACAAGCTGATGTGACTTGGGTCATGCCAAAGATTTCAGGTGAAGTGATTGAGTTATTAATTAACGATAATCAGGTTGTAAAAAAAGGGGAAACTTTAGCGGTATTAGATCACCGCGATTACCAAGCTCGCTATGATCAGGCCCGTTCTGTGGTCAGCTTAAAAGAAGCAGCGCTTGGCGTACAACAACAAAATGAAAAGTCTGCTCGGTCTTCAATTACGGAAGCAAATAGTGGTGTAGTGGCAGCGCAAGCAGATTTATCCCGCCTAAAAAAAGATTTTGAACGTTATCAAGATTTATTAAAAGATGGGGTGATTACTCGTCAAAACTTTGAGGGTATTCAGTCTCAATATTTAACAGCTCAAGCGCAACTCAGCAAGGCACAAGCCGCCGTCAATGCAGCAGAAGCTCAGTTGGGGAGCTTACAGGCTAGTCGAGCGCAGCTTTTAGCAGATATTCAAAGTGCCAATGCAAACTTAAATCTTTATCAGGTCGATCTGGCTTCGTCAAAAGTGGTCAGTCCAGTAGACGGCAAAATCGGTAGTCTTGCAATCCAGAAAGGCTCACGTGTTTCTCCGCAAACGCGCTTAATGGCGATCATTCCTGAAAACAGTTTGTATGTACAAGCGAACTTCAAAGAAACCCAAATTGAAAAAATGCATATTGGTCAGAAAGTTGAATTAAAACTTGATGCTTACCCAAGCCTGACCTATAGCGGAAAAATTGAGAGTTTTTCACCAGCTTCTGGCGCAACTTTTTCACTCATGCCACCAGACAATGCCACTGGTAACTTTAACAAAGTTGTACAACGCATTCCTGTGCGTATTGCCATAGATTCAAGCCCGCATATTGATTTGATAAAACCTGGAATGTCGGTGAGCGCTACCGTTGACCTAAGAACTTAATAATAAAATTTTAGGTAATAACAAATGAATAAGCACCTTGAAGCCGAGTGGATGTTTCCCGCAAAGACGGCATGGGCAATTTTTGCTGCCATGATTTTTGGCAACTTTATGGCGATTCTCGATATTCAGATTGTGGCGAGTTCTTTAAACGAAGTTCAAGCGGGGATGAGTGCAAGTCGTTACGAAGTGACTTGGGTGCAAACGGTTTATTTAATTGCCGAAATTATTGCAATTCCAATGTCGAGTATTGTCTCGCGGGTGCTGTCGACACGGGTGTATTACACCCTCTGTGCAATTGGTTTTACGGTCAGTTCTTTACTTTGTGCGTTGGCATGGAACTTAGAAAGTTTATTGGTATTCCGTGGCATTCAAGGTTTTATGGGTGGTGGAATGATTCCGACTTCCATGACCGCGTTATATCTACTTTTTCCTGAAGCAAAACGTTCTTTGCCCTTGGTGATGTTTGGCATGATCAGCACTTTAGGTCCGGCCATTGGCCCAACCATTGGCGGCTGGCTCACCAATAACTTCTCATGGCACTGGATGTTTCTGATCAATATTATTCCGGGCATTATCATTGCCACCGTCATTTACTCGGGTCCAAATATCGACCGTGCGAACTATTCACTCATCAAAAGTATGGACTGGTTTAGCCTCGTTGGTATGGCGATGTTTTTGGGTGGGCTTGAATACTTTCTTGATGAAGGCGCACGGCATGACTGGCTTGCAGACACAGGCGTTCGTATTGCTTTTATGATCTGCATTGTGGGCGGCATGATTTTCTTCTCTAGAAGTTTCACCCAGCCTAAACCTTTGCTCGATTTATCCGTATTTAAAAATAAAAACTTTACCTTAAGTGCCATCACCACTTTTGTGATTGGTATGGCGCTCTATGGCTTAGGTTACATGATTCCCGTGTTTCTTGGGCAAGTCCGTGAAATGAACAGTAGCCAAATTGGTCATGTCATGATGGTGACAGGCATTGTCATGTTCTGCTTTGCGCCGTTCCTCGCATGGCTGATTCCAAATTTTGATACCCGAAAAACCGTATTTGTCGGAATGATTTTGGCGGGTTTTGGTGTATGGCTCAATTCGCACCTCAGCATTCACAGTGATTACGACTTTATGTTTTGGCCGCAAATTTACCGTGGTATTGGACTCATGATTTGCCTGATTGTGGTTTCACATTTAGCCATGAGCACTTTGCCACTCAGCAAAGTAGCCGATGCCAGCGGAATTTATAACCTCATGCGCAATATCGGCGGCGCGGTTGGACTGGCACTGATTAACTCATCATTAGATTGGCTCACTGCACTACATGTTACCCAGATTAATCAGTCGATGACACCGCAGAACTGGATCTTTATGGAAAGGCTGGATCAGCTCACGGCGCAATATCAGGAAGTTGGCTCAAATGCACAGCAAATCGCGCTCAGTGTGATCTATCGCGATATTCATTTTCAGGCACTGACATCGAGTTTTAATGACTTATTACGCATGCTCGCAATCATCATGTTTGTGACCGCCTTTTTAACCATCTTTATGGATCGGGGGAAGAAAATGAATATGTAGCGATTTAGAAATAAAGAGCAGCTTTCAAAGAATGAAAAACAATAGGGCATATCAAAACATATCCCTTCATAGAAAAAGAACATTGAGATGAGTTTTCTAAAATCGGTTGATGAGGTCGGGGAACTCGCAAATTAGAGGTGGAAGGTTAAAGGATTATGATTAATACAACGTATAAACTGATTTCAAAATTGAACCTGAAAAATAGTACCTATGGGCAATATTTTGAAAAGGAACAAATCGATACAGAGCGATTAAAAGTGATGTATTCCATTTACGAGCAGTATTATGAAAATACGAAATTTTCTATTTTCGTAGATGATTTCCAAAATAAAAGTGGCGCGATCTTAATTTTTGACTCTCAAACAGATGAAATTGTCGGTTTCTCTACTGTTGTTGTGCAGCATTTCTACTTAAACGGTAAGGACTACACCGTATTATTTAGCGGTGATACGGTCATTTTGAAAAAGTTTTGGGGCACGCGTAGTCTGCAAAGTACCATGCTTAAACTGATGATTAAGCTTCGAATCAAATATCCATTTAACGAACTCTATTGGCTCTTGATCTCTAAAGGTTATAAGACATACCTGTTACTCGCCAATAACTACTATGTCTATTACCCAAATATTAAAGATGAAAACCAGCATCTCTCGGAAGTTGTTGAGCACTACTGCGAGAAGTTTTTTGGCGAGTACTATGACCGTGAAGCGGGCCTGTTAAATTTTGGTGATGACTATCAGCCATTAAAAGGCGAAGTTGCACCAATTACTGCCGAAATGAGAGAGAAAAACCCAAATATTCATTTCTTTGAGCAGATGAATCCAACCTGGAAAGCAGGTACAGAACTACCGTGTATTGGTCGATTAGGCTGGAAAGACATTGCTCGTTTTCCAGTGAAGCTAATGACCAAACCTACAAGTAAGGGAAGATTTGAAGCTTGCGTAACACATAAAACAAAACGTAGAGAGGCCATCCAATGAAATCTAATGAATGGCTCACTTTAGGTTCACATCTGATTTTAAAAAAATGGTGTGATGCAACTGACCGTAATTTTCAAAAACAGTTTAATGCTTTAGAGACAACGCAACGTCAAATTCTGCATTCAATTTTACAGACCTCGACCTTTGCTAAAGATAAAAAAGTTCAAAACTATGAGCAGTTTGTAAAAGTATTTCCTGCGACACGTTACGGCGCATGGCGTGAAGACATTCAACGTTACCGTGAACAAAAACTTTCACTCTCTAGCAGTAAGTTAGTCCGTTTCCAGCCGACCAGTGGTTCGAGTGAACAAATCAAGTTTATTCCATACACCAAGCTGTTTTTAGATGAACTTGACCATGCGATTGCGCCGTGGATGGCAAGTTTATACCGTAAGTGCCTACAGTTGAGTTCGGGCACACATTACTGGTCGGTGTCATGGTTGCCTGAAAGCCAGCGTGAAGTTTTAAAAGATAAGAACTTAAATGATGACAGTGCGCTACTTGGCGTAGGTAAGCGAATTTTGTCTAAGTTTACTCAAGCCGTTCCAAGTAATGTTGCCTTTGCAGCCAACGCGGATGATGCACTGTTTGCCACCATTTGTTATTTGGTCGCAAACCGTAACTTAGCCATGATTTCGGTGTGGAGCCCAACGTTTGCGCTGCAACTGCTGGAACGTTTGGAGCTACTACAAAAAGACGTGATTGAGGTTTTACAAAGTGGTTCATGGGGCAACCGTCAGGCTTCATTAAAAGAAGTCACTGCACCGCGCAGCCCTGAAAGTGCTCAAGCCTTAATTGCAAGTTCAAACGGTGAGCAGATCGACTTTAAAAAGCTCTGGCCAAAGTTAAGTCTGGTGTCGAGTTGGGACACCGCCGGTTCAAAAGCTTGGGCCGAAAAATTACAAGAGAAGTTACCCAGTGTTCAGTTTGAAGGAAAAGGTCTATGGGCGACTGAAGGCGTCGTCACGATTCCCTATAACGACCAATACCCGCTGGCGTATCAAAGTCACTTCTACGAATTTGAATATTTAGAAGGTGATAAACAAGGACAAATCATTCCCTCATGGCAGCTTAAACAAGGTGATGTGGTGAGTCCACTGATTACTTCGGGTAATGGCTTACTTCGTTATTGTCTGGATGATTGCTTACGCGTCACTGGCTTTATAAAGCAAATCCCGTGTTTTGAGTTCCAAGGCCGCCGTTTTGGTGTAGATCTGGTCGGTGAAAAGCTCGCGCCTGAAACCGCTCAGCAGTTGTTATCTCAGTTAAATGAAACTGAATCAAAAGCGATTTCTTTACTCGCAATTGATACCCAGCAACAGGTTAAACCATTTTATTGCGTGCTTTTTGAAGGTGAAATTCATCACAGCATTAGCAACGAATATATCGACAGTATTTTGCGTCAGAACTTCCACTATGAACTTGCGCGAAACTTAGGACAGCTCGACCAACCTCAAATTCGCCAAGCCAATAATGGCTGGAATGCCTATAAAAAACTGGTCATGTTTGATGGCATTATCGAAGGCAATATCAAACCTGAGCCACTCAAAAAAGTCACCCTCAATAGTTTGGAACAACTATGAAAGGGATGAAGCCATTTAATACTCGGTTTTTAACACTACGACACGCCTTATATGTGGGCGTGTTGGTGGTGTCGAATACACACGCTATGACTTTAGACGAGGCTTTGTCTGCAAGTTTAAAGCACGAAAGTCAGCTTGAAGTGAGTCGTTTAAGCGTGAACCAGTCAACCGCTATGCTTGAACAGGCCAAGCAGCGAGATGGACTCCAAGTCAATTTAGTCGGGCAACTGGACTATGAAAGAATAGATACCCCTTCACACGTCCTGTTTCCAACCGAAGGAAACCGTAAAGGCCGAAGTTTGCAATTGCAGGCAGATTATCCGATCTATACGTCTGGCCGACACCGTTTAGGAATTGATGTTGCCGAAAGTCAGCTTTCTGCCCAAAACCAAGGTTTGTCAGACCAGAGATCGGAAACCATTTTAAACACCGTGATGGTCTATACTGACGTATTAAAGAAGAAAGCCATTTTAGAACTCAGACAAAAGACCATGGCAAATCTGCAACGGTCTTTATATGAGTCAAAGCGCCGTTTTGACGTGGGCATGATTACCCGTGCGGACTTGGCTCAGGTTTTGGCACAAGTCGCGCAAGGCCAAGCTGATATTACACAGGCCCAATCTAACTTAACTGTAAGCGAAGCACAGTTTTACCAAGTAACGGGTGTAACGCCTGACAACCTTGTTGCCATTAAACAGCTACCCGCTATTCCAGCTAACCTAGATGAAATTTTGGCGCAAACCAAAAACCATCCGGCTCTAATGCGGAGTAAATACGAAAAGCAGGCTGCCGAGAAACAATATGCTTTAACCAAACGCGAACTCTGGCCAACGGTGATGCTCACCAGCCGTGCCGGAAAGCAAGATGAAGCAAGCTATATTGGCTCTGAAAGCAATAACTACATGGTGGGGGTGCAGCTCAATGTACCGCTCTATGACGATGGTTTAAATCGCGCCAATGTTAAAAAAGCACAGGCCGATATCGATTTGGCTAAGCAAAAAACACGAAGTCTTGAACTAGATTTAAATAAGCGTACACGTACGACCTATGCACAGCTTCAAACCATTCGACAAAATAAAGAAGCACTGGCAAATGCCATAGAGGCTGCGTCTATTGCCTTTGTCTACACACGTAAAGAGTTTGATGTGGGCACCAAAACCACGTTTGATTTGCTCAATACCGAGCAGAAGTTACTCGATGTTCAAACCCAAAAAACAGTCAATGATCAAGACGAAGTGGTGTTTGTCTATCAGTTACTCGACCAAATGGGGCGTTTAAATAACTTGGTTCCCGTACAAACCGCACAACAGGTGAATAATGAATAAAACAAATACACCGCTTACTGATAATACGCTTATTACCCGTGAAGCGACTTTGGCAGATGATCAGGCTTTACGAGAGTTAATTGCCGTACCGATGACCACCAAAGGTATACAAATTAGCTTTCAGCGTGAACCGAGTTATTTTAGGGCATCCGACATTGTCTATCGGCATAAACTGCACGTCGTGATTGAAGACACCGAGAGTCAAAAGAAGGTGGCTTGTTATAGCAACGGATACCGTCCGTGTTATGTCGACCGAGCCATTCAAAATTTAAGATATGCGGGAGATTTACGGGTAGATCACAGCTATCGTGGTAAATCACTGGTAAAGGTTTTAGGCAAGCATGTAAAAGATACGATGCACGCACCTAACTTTAGCCAAATGATTATTTTTGATGATAACCATGCCGCGCGCGCTGCCATCCAAACAGGCAAAACGGGAATGCCTGATTATTATGATGAAGGGCTTATAGAGACATTAAGCCTCACCGACACTGGCGCAAAACGAAAAATCACGGCTTTTTTAAAACAGGTTGCTAAGCAAAGTGATCTTCAAGAAGTCCGTAACTGTGTTGCCGAAGCCAAACATGTACCCGCAATGAATCAGTTTATTGCCGACATGGCAGAGTTTTATAACTTTATTCCAGCTTATAACTTTGAAGAACTGGCGCAAGGTCACCAGTATTTTTCAGGGATGAAACTCTCGGACTTTTCACTTTATTTTAAAGGTGAAAAACTGGTAGGGATGTGTGGTTTATGGGATCAGCATACGATTAAGCAAACTAAAATTTTGCATTACAGCTCAGTCATTGGTGTACTTAGACCCATTTACAACTTGTTGACTCCAATCACTAAAGGCATGCGTTTGCCTAAACTCGGCGACTCTATTCAGTACCATGTGCTACATACACTTATGTGCCATCCTGAAGATTTAGCTTTGCATCATAAAATGCTCGAAGATGCCTATAACAAGTCAAAACAACAGGGCGTTGGTGTGGTGAGTTTTACGCTTTCCCATAAAGACCCGCGTTATCAGTTAAACCAGTTTTATAAAGGAGAGCGCCTAACAGGGATGCATGGATTTATTAGTTTTGAAGGCGACCCAAGACCAAGTTTTGATAAAAACCTGATTCCATACTTAGAGGTTGGGCGTATTTAATCTTAAGAGAGGTTCTCCGTAGGTCATTAATGCGCAAAAAATTTACGGATGTTATCCATAAACTTGCTCTTGCATAGATCTTTATTTCTCTTGGGCCGTTGAAACAATTAACATGGTTTGAAGGTAATAATCTACACGTGAGTGATTATTGTCCTTATGTGAGTTATGCGCATTAAAGGCGGCATCATGAAGTTTTACGACTCGAGCGATCGGATTCGAACTACAACGAATTAAATATTCTTCGCGTGTTTCACTTTCCCGTTTAGTTAATGCATCAACGGCATCGCGGACTTCTTTTCCAAATAAGCTTTCGATTTTGTCTAGCGTAAGAGGTGTATCTTCAACGCTATCGTGTAGAAGGGCTGCAATAATATAAACTTCTGAAAATTGATGCTCAATTAATGAATTGACCACGCCTTTAATATGGTAATCAAAGTAATCATGAGAACCATACTTTTGACCTTGATGAGATTCTTTTGACAATTTCTCTGCTAATTCAACTTTATTTTGAGTCATTTTTTGCTCTTGTTACTTTAAGTATATGACATGGTCTAATTTGTGAGATGGGTCGCTTAAAATCACAAGTTTATACTGAATAGCCACTCATAAAAACTCCTCTTAATAACGGTAGTCACTCATTTTTATTTATTCATTCTTTGTTGATGTGAGCCAAATCAGATCTTAAGTTTTTGAAATTTTAAACTTTAACTTAATGATATAAAAGTAGATTGTAAATAATACTTAAGAATTTTCTTAATTATGTAATTAAATGAAAAATAATAATTATTTAAATATTTTCTAGCCAATTTTACATTGACACCTCAAATGTTGAAGATTAACATTTGGCTTCTGGCCTACATTGCCAGGCAGTTTTGACAGACTGCTATAGGACCGCATCGGGATTATTCCTTCCGAGGAATAGTTTTGTGTGTACTTCTCGTTCCCTCCCGTAGCGGTAGGACGGGAGAGGGACACCTTTGTGTGTGCTGGAGTCCTACCAGTCTGTCAACCCTCTTTCGTTCTGCCACCATAATTCTTAGGCTCTGGCAGAACTCCATATATAAGGAGTTGGCTTTGCAGATTCATCATTTCTTGGCACGCACTGCCAAAAGCTATAACAACACAGCTTAAAAATTTAAAGCAGCTTGATCGCCGTAAGGCTTTTAGGCTTTAGCTCGTTATTACTTAAAACTTAGACAATTAAAACTTGAGATGTGCTGGGCACAGTCTTTACGGCTTTGCTATGCCTTTTTTCTCCCACAGAGGCAGCAGTTTTTATATCTCATTTATATACAACAATAATTTTTTATAACGGTAAAAGTATGCCAAAAATAGTTCTCCCAACACGTGCATTAAAAGTCATAAATAAATCAATTGAGCTGTTTCATCACAACGGGTTTCATCTGGTCGGCATCGACAGAATTGTTAAAGAGTCTGAAATTCCAAAAGCGACTTTTTATAACTACTTTCACTCTAAAGAACGCTTTATTGAAATTTGCCTAATAGTGCAAAAAGAACGCTTAAAAGAAAAAGTGATTTCAGTGGTTGAATACGACCATGACTCAAATGCAATCGATAAACTCAAAAAGCTCTATCTTTTACATGCAGATCTAGACGGGCTGTACTATCTGCTATTTAAAGCTATTTTTGAAACAAAACTGACCCATCCAAAAGCCTACCAAACCGCCGTGCGATATAGAACATGGCTGACTAATGAAATATATAGTCAGCTTAGAGCCCTTAACCCCGATGTTTCCTTTACCGATGCCAAATTATTTTTATATATGATCGAAGGCGCCATCATTCAGCGTTTAAGTTTGGGTGTGCTTGATGAAAGAGGAGTTGAGGTGTTTTTGAGGGGGATGGGGTGAGGTAAAAATAATTCATTGAGTAGATGATGGATACACATTTGAATTCTTATTTTTCATATTGAACAATACAGACAGTTCTGTATAATATTATTTTGCATAATATATTATTAATAATACTTAAATAGGTAAAATATGGAAAACTTAGCATACTCAAACACAATAAATTCAGAAGAACTTTTAGATGTTGACTATCAAGATTCTGTTTTAGCTTTAAAAAGTTCGTTTGAAAAGAATGGCTTTTTACAATATAAGGCTGCTGAGGTTGATTCAGATTCAAGAAGAGTAATATTTGAAGAGTTTCAAATGTTAGAAAAAGATCAATTTGCTCCTTCAGATACCCAGCGCTATCGTCGGTACGGAAATGCTTTAATATTGCCATGGGAAAAAGAGATAAAACCAATTTGGTTACCACCTGTAGCAAATGATAATGGTGAATATTTATCAGGATATGACCAAGGAAATAACAACCCCGAACATAGCTCTATCAGATACTTTAATGCTTTAAGTGAAGATGTAAAAAAGACTAAGTATTTAAATCAACTCGTTATTGATGATTATAAGTTAACATTTGGATTAAATGATCATTATCTTCCTATTTATATTGGGGTGCATTTTGTTAAGTTAACTTCCAATTCAAGTGATATTTTAGGAATTAGTTCACCAGATTGTTTTCATCAGGATGGAGAACCTTTTACTTTTGCTCACTTAATTTACCGTAGTGGTAATATTATTGGAGGAGAAAATTATATAGCTCATCCAAGTGAGAGAAATAAAAGTCTAAAAGAGGTGAATATTGAGAATATTTATAGTCATTTTACATTAAAAAATATTTCCGATAGTTTCGCTGTTCATGATTCCTCTGTATGCCATTATGTATCACCAATTAAAAAAGTTGAGTCATATCAAAATGATTTAATGG